>Ga0208919_1002263_pt1 | contig 10221 bp, 5 predicted proteins | sample 4_EtaG_FD_184076 | JGI IMG/M metagenome (GOLD analysis project Ga0208919, IMG submission 184076) | Marine viral communities from the Subarctic Pacific Ocean - 4_ETSP_OMZ_AT15127 metaG (SPAdes) (version 3) | ecosystem: Environmental > Aquatic > Marine > Oceanic | place: Pacific Ocean | collected... | reverse complement strand
ACATAAATATGATTTTAAAACAGTTTTTTATGCGGGTGAAGCGAGAATAGTTAATGAAACTTAATAACTTTTTTGATAAAGAGCCTTCCATACGTAAGGAAGTCCCTAAATTTACATTGACTAATGGTCGTCTAGAAGAGGATTTAGAACAAGAACGTCTAAAAACTAACAAGTTAGAACAGCAGGTTATTGATTTTTTAGACGAACAAGATGAATTAAAAAGAAATATTGCTGTTCTAGAAGAAAATAGAAAGACTATAACTCAACAATTAGATGAAAATACGGAAACCTTAAAAATTAAAGAGTCTGCATATGCGGAAGCCCAAACTAAAGCAGAAAGTATCCCAGCTTTACAACATAATATTAAACAAATAACAGCAGAAAAAGATAATTTAATCAACACTCTGGAAAATGCTCAAGCTAATAATATGCGTCAACGTAATGATATGGTTTCCTTAAAGACCCAATATGATGCTTTAATGGAAGAAAATACTCAATTTCGCACTGAAGTTGAACAGAATCGTAAGGACGTAAGCTCATTTAAGGTTCAAGCCGAACAATTTAAAGAAAAATTTGAAGGAACTCAGAATTTAATGACTGCATTAACTACTGAATATAAAGATATGCAGTATAGTCGAAATGATCTGTGGGATCAAGCTGCATATTGGGAAGCGAAAGCAGAAGAGTTGGGAGAAAGAGTTGAATCAATTGAAGAAGTTGAGGCTAAATTAAGAGTTTGGATAGAAAATTTACAAGGAGATTCCAGTGAGGCTAAAAATGCTTCGCAACATGTAAAACAAAAATTTGATAAATTAACGACTCTTGTGTCGGATATGAGTAAAACAATTAAGGATTTAACTTCAGATAAAGATCATTTAAGTCAAGTTAATGCAACGTTGAAAAAAGAGTTGCTCAAACCTAGATTTATGTCTATGGGGGCAATTGCTAAAAAAGAAGGATTTATAATGCCTACAGGAAAAGAAAATATTAGAACTAAATATTTAGGTAATGCTGCCCCAACTCTTTTAAAGTTTAAGGCAAAGGAGGAAAACAATGCCAGATAAAGCTCCGTGGAGACAGGAAATTGAGTTACTGCAAAATTACCCTAAACATAAGACATTTACATTTACTACTAGTTCAGGTAGTGCTGAAGATGCTGTTGTATTAGCAGGAAGTATGGAAGAAGCTAACAAAGTATCTTTTGTTGTTGAACTAGGGGCGGCATATATAGAATTTGATGGTGACGCTACTTCATCTACTATGTATGTACCGCAAGATGAAGGATATTTCGATGATTCAATATGGTTTGGAACCAAAATAAGTATTCTCAGAGCCAGTAGTACGAATGTGAGAATTCGTGGTATTCTCTGGGGGAGGTAATCTAAATGCCAATTCGTAGAGGTATGGGTGGTTTATCATCTGGTGCTGGGGGTAATCTATTCGATAGACCCGGTTTCTTTGATAATTCTCAAATAGTTAATTTAACAGTTGAAACACAACTGATATTAAAAGCTGCCAGTGAAACATATGGTATAGAGATAACACATGCTGAACAATCTGCGGATCGAGTCTTAAATATACCCGCCTTAGCTGCAAATGGGGACTTAGTTATTACTAATGCTACTCAAACACTTACTAATAAAACTATCGGTGATTTAAGATTACCTGCTATTTATGATTCTAACGGCAATGAGATTTTTCTATTTACTGCTACAAGTAGTGCTATTAATGAAATAACATTAGCAAACGCAGCTACATCAAATCCTCCTGTATTTTCTGCCACGGGTGGTGATACTAATATTGATATTAAACTACAACCAAAAGGTAGTGGTAAAGTTCATATAACTGGTGGATTACAAGTAGACGGAACGACTACAACTATAGACTCAACCACTCTAACTGTTGATGATAAAAACATTGAGATGGGTTCTGTAGCTTCTCCTAGTGATTCTACTGCCGATGGTGGCGGTATTACATTAAAAGGTGCTACAGATAAAACAATTATTTGGGATAATACTAATGATAACTGGACTTCCAACCAAGATTGGAATATAGCTTCTAGTAAATCCTTTAAAATAAATAATGCGGTTACTTTAAATGCTACAACATTAGGAAGTGCTGTTGTTACATCTTCTTTAACTACAGTAGGAACTCTTGGTTCGGGTGCTATATCTAGTGGTTTTGGAGCGATTGATATTGGAACTTCGGCTCTTAGTGCTGGAGCTTTAACTGTTGACAATATTTCAATTGATGGAAATACCATCAGTTCATCGTCTGGTAATATAACATTTAATGCTGCTAGTAGCCTAGATTTTGGTGATGATTCAGTACTTAATGTAGGGACTATTACATTAGATGCTATCCATGGAGATAATAATGCTATACAAGTTGGAGACAATTCTGATGATGCGGTTAGTATTTATAGAGTAAATGCATTAACAGCAATAGGTGATCTAGATATAGGAGCGCATGATTTAAGAGCCGCTACAATTACATCTGATGGTTTAACTGCCGGACAAGTGGTTTATACAGGAACTGCTGGAATATTGTCTGCAGAATCAGGATTTGAATATAACGCTTCTTCAAATACTCTAACTGTTAATACTATTACACCTACTACCATTAATGCGTTTACACTCGGTGGTAAATTAACTGCGGGGTCTTCAGAAATAGAAGGTTCTGCTTTTGATATTGATGGTGGTGCTATTGATGGGGTTACCATCGGTACAAATGCAGTTGCAACAGATGTTAGAGTTGATAATTTACAATTAGATGGAAATACAATTTCCTCTACTGATTCTAATGGCCATGTTATAGTAGCTCCAAATGGAACAGGTGATGTTCAGTTAAATGCTGATACTGTACGTGTTGGAGATGCTGATGCCCTCGTTTTAATTACTAGTAACGGAACAGGCAGTTTAAAACTTAATACAAATGCGGGTACTAATAGTGGACATATACAAATAAATTCTGGAGCTAATGGAGCAATCGATATCACACCGGATGGTACAGGGGAAGTTAATATTCCTAAAGTAGATATTGATAGTGGAACAGTAGATGCAATTACTTCCCTTACGATAGCTAATAATGTTGATCTTGGTAACTATACAGTTAGAGCTAATAATTTCTTAGCTGATTCTCATACAGCAACAAGAGTCTTTTTTGCTGGTACTGACGGCGTACTAACTTCTGATAGTGATTTTACTTTTGCTACCGATACTTTGACAGTTACTAAATTAGGAGCTTTTGAAGCTGCTGGTGCAATTGACTTCAGTGATGAAGCAATGACTAATGTTAATATAGATTCTGGAGATATAGCATCTGGTGTAACTATAAATGGTAATGCTGCTACAGCAACCACAGCTACTCTTGCTTCTACAATAACAGTTGTAGATTCTACTGATACTTCATCCTTTATAGCTATGTTTGATAGCGCAACAGGTAGTTTAGCCGCAAAAACGGATGCTGGATTAACTTATAATTCTGGTACAGGTATGCTAACTGCCACTGGTTTTACAGGCCCATTAACTGGTAATGTAACGGGTAATATTGATGCTGTTGATGGTGACTTTGATGGTACACTAGAAGCAGATGCAATTACTGTAGATGGAACTGCTCTAAATGAGTATATTGCTGATACAGTAGGAGCTATGGTAAATTCTAATACCGAAAGCGGAATTACAGTTGCATATCAAGATGGAGATAATACACTTGATTTTACTATTGGAACCTTAAACCAAGACACTACAGGTACTGCTGCTACAGTAACTGGGGCTGCTCAAACAAATATAACTTCTCTAGGTACATTAACTGCTCTTACGGTAGATAATGTAGCCATTAATGGAACAACTATTGGTCATACAAATGATACAGATTTAATTACACTAGCTGATGGTAATGTAACCATAGCTGGCGAACTAGATTTAATAACTTTAGATGTGTCAGGCAATGCCGATATAGATGGAACTCTTGAAGCTGATGCCATCACAGTAGATGGAACGGCCCTTAACGAATATATCGCAGATACTATTGGAGCTATGGTAACTAGTAATACTGAAAGTGGTATTACAGTTGCCTATGAAGACGGTGATAACACTTTAGACTTTACGGTAGGTACATTAAATCAAGATACTACAGGGACAGCGGCTATTGCCACTGCTGTAACCATTACAGATAATGAAAGCACTAATGAGGAAAATGCAGTTATATTTGCTGCTGGCGGTGATGTAGATGGTGGCAACTTAGGATTAGAATCAGATGGTAATTTAACTTATAACCCAAGTACAGGAACTTTAACTGCTACAACTTTTAGTGGGTCTGTAAGTGGAAGTATTTCTACAGCAACAGAATCAACTACTATGACTGTAACAGCAAACAACTCTACAGATGAAACTGTATATCCTATATTTGTAGATGGCGCTACAGGGGCACAAGGGGCTGAAACTGATACTGGATTAACATATAACCCAAGTTCGGGTTTATTAACTATTACAGGTGAATTAGATGCAGGTTCTTTAGATATATCTGGTAATGCTGATATAGACGGAACTTTAGAAGCGGATGCCATTACTGTGGATGGTACAGCATTGAATGAATACATAGCTGATACTATCGGAGGAATGGTAACCAGTAATACCGAAAGCGGTATCACAGTTGCTTATCAAGATGGGGATAATACTCTTGACTTTACTGTGGGTACATTGAATCAAGATACAACTGGTAATGCAGATACTGCAACAGTAGCAACTACAGTAACTATTACAGATAACGAAAATACAAATGAAAACAATGCCATTATTTTTACTGCTGGAGGAGATTTAGATGGCGGTAATCTGGGCTTAGAATCAGATGGAGACTTTCATTACAATCCATCTACAGGTACATTAACTGCTACTACCTTTAGTGGTGCATTTTCAGGTACTGTAACCGACGCAACCAATATTACTGTATCTGCAAATAACTCTACAGATGAAACTGTTTACCCAACATTTGTAGATGGGGCGACAGGTACGCAAGGAATAGAAACTGATACGGGTCTTACTTATAATCCTAGTTCAGGTCTATTTACTATTTCTGGAGAATTAGATGCTGGAAGTTTAGATATTTCAGGTAATGCTGATATTGATGGTACGTTAGAAGCTGATGCTTATACAGTTGATGGGACTGCTTTAAATGAGTACATTGCAGATACTGTTGGAGCAATGGTTGGTTCTAACACCGAAACAGGCATTGCGGTAACTTATGAAGATGGGGATAACACTTTAGATTTTGTATTAGGAGCAGCACAAACAACTATTACGTCTGTATATAATGCTAGTCTTAAAATGGGTAGAGATGCAGATAACTTAATTGATTTCGCAACTACAGACAATAAGATAATACTTAGAGTAAACGGTGTCGATGAAGTAGAACTGGTAGAAAATGCTTTATCTCCTGTAACAAGCGATGGAGTGGCATTAGGAACTACATCTTTAATGTGGTCAGATTTATTTTTAGCATCTGGTAGTGTAATTAACTTTAATAATGGGGATGTAACATTAACACATTCAGGTAATACTCTAACAGTAGCAGGAGGAACACTCGCTGCTGCTGCAATTACAGGTACAACGATAGATGCATCTACTGACTTCACTATTGGAGATACTGTAATAACTAATGGTGTTATTACTGATTCCTCTGGATTATCAATTGCTGCCGCAGTTGATTTGGGTGCTAATACATTAACTTCAACAGGTAGTATGCAAATTCGTACTATTGACTATAGTGATGGAGACTTGGCTATTACGATAGCTGATGGTGGCGGTATTACCGCAGCAGCAGGTATAACTTCTACTGCAGCTGCTAATACATTAGGTGCTACTTCATTTAATGATGCAAATATTACAAATGTAGGGAGCATAGCTTTAGATACAATCACTTCCGATGGTTCTAATATAGGATTTGGAACTGATGGGTCTGGGGAAGATGTTTATTTCTATTCCGCTACAAGTGGTGATCATATGTTCTGGGATGCTAGTGATGAAAAGTTAGTTATTACAGGTACTAATGGGCAGAATGCACTCGAAGTTCCAGATGGTAATGTAACAATAACTGATAATTTGACTGTTAGTGGAGATTTTACTGTTAGCGGAAGCTCAACACAGGTTAATACCACTAATCTTACTGTTACAGACCCACTTATTAAACTGGCACAGGGAACAACAGCGTCTCCTGCCAATGACTTAGGTATTATATTTACAAGAGGTAATGGTTCCTCTACTAATATAGCTAACCGAGCAATCCTATGGGATGAGTCAGCAGATGTATTCGTATTTGCTAATACGAATGATGAGGCAGGTACTACTACTGGTAACGTAGACATAGATGACTATGCGAGTATCAGAGTAGGTGCGATAACTGCTGATGACAATTCTACTTTTACAGGGACTATTACTGCTGCTACAGGCTCTACTATAGGCAACTTAACACTAGCTAATGGAAGTATTACAGATTCTAGCGGGGCTATAGATTTTGGAAACGAAACTCTCACAACTACAGGTGTTATTACGGCAGGTGGATTCACCATTGGCAGTGCTGCGATTCTAGAAGCTGAACTAGAGATACTTGATGGTGCTACTGTTACTACCGCTGAACTAAACTTAATTGATGGCGATACTGCAAGAGGAACAACTGCTGTTGCTTCTGGAGATGGTATTTTAATAAATGATGCTGGAACGATGAGGATGACTAACGTAGATACAGTTTCTACTTATTTTGCAAGTCATAATGTTGGTGGAGGTAATATTGTTACGACTGGGGCATTGGCTACAGGTTCAATTGCTTCAGGATTTGGAACTATTAGTACAGGAAATACTATTACTACTACAGCAAAAATTACTGGCGGTGAATTAGATATAGATGACGTTATCATCAATGGTGCTACTATAGGACACACTGATGATACAGACTTAATAACAGTTGCAGATGGATTGGTTACTGTGGCTGGAGAAATAAGTGTAACTACTCTAGATATAGGTGGAACTAATGTTAGTTCTACAGCAGCTGAACTTAATTATAATGATACTGGACAATCAGTAGGTACAGTTGTAGCAAGTAAAACAGTTACTGTAGATTCTAATAAAGATGTTTCAAGTTTTAGAAATATCACCCTAACAGGTGAGTTAGATGCAGCTACTTTAGACCTATCATCATCTGCTGATATAGCAGGAGATTTAGTTCTATCTGGTGGTGCTGACGGAGCATTACAGTTTACCAATGCTGGAGAGAACTCCATTAAAATACCAGACAATCAGGCTAGTGCTTTAATTATAGAAGAAGATAATAATGCTTATATGACATTCAATACGAGTAATAGTTCTGAGGCTATTACTATAGCTAAAGCCACTACGTTCTCAGCAGCGGTAGATTTAGGCTCTAATACACTTACTAGTACAGGTAGTATGCAGATACGGACTATTGATTATTCTGATGGTGATTTAGCTATGACTATTGCTGATGGTGGTAAAGTAACTTTTGCTGCTGGATTTGCTGTAGGATCAGATGCTGCTGGAGATATATTATATCATAATGGTACAAGTTATGTAAGATTGGCTAAAGGTACGGCTGACCAAGTATTAACTATGAATGACGGAGCTACTGCTCCGGGTTGGGAAGATGCTAGTGGAGGAGGAACAACGATTAATAATGCAACTGCAAATGAACTAGTTACAGTAGCTTCAACGACTACTGAATTAGATGCAGAGGCCAATCTAACATTTGACCCAGCTTCATTACTTACCACGAAAAGTGCGGGTTCATCAATTTCAGGACTTAATTCTCACTTGAATATACAGGATACTACTACAGATGCTGGTGGAACTGGCCCTACCCTTCTTTTTAGCGGTTGGACTAATGGTACTACTAACGCAGAACCTTTTGCTGCTATAGGAGGTTATAAGGATAATTCTACTAATGATAATGATGATGGATACATGGGATTTTATACTAGGAGTAATGGTTCTAATTTAAGTACCACAGAAAGAATGAGAATTACTAGTACTGGAAAGGTAGGAATTGGGCCGTCAGGGGCATCTAATCCAGCATGGTTATTGGATATAACTAGTTCTGGTGGGGAGTCAGGAAATACTACTGGTAATGACCCTTCAATGGCGATGTTTTTAACGCAGTCTTCAACTAATTCTCATCATAGTATTGTAAGTATTGGTACTTCTAAACATGCATCCAAAGGAACATATTCTACTGGAATAGCAGATGGATATGGTGTTGGAGAACTACGATTTGTAGGTAGTGAAGCAAGTGGTTCTGAGTTACAAGTAGGAGCATACATTAAAGCTCTCGCAAATCAAGCTTGGAGCAGTGGTAATAATGGAACTGATTTACATATAAGTTCTGAGAATGTAATTTTTGATGGTTCCACACAGGCAACAGATATTATACATGCGACTTTACCAACACATAACCTTACTAGAAATGATACAGATATTGATAGTGGAGAAATACTTGGTTCAATCCAGTACAGAGGAAATCATGGTAGTTCCACAAGAATAGGTGGAAAACTCCAAATGTTTGCTGATGGAAACTGGGGTTCTGATACAGATGATAATCCAACATCCTTTGGTGTTTACTTAGAAACAGAGGGTAATACATCTGCGATAGGTGCAGGAAACTCAGACCCTGTATTTTACGTTCCTTTTAACGGTAGTATGACTGTAAGAAACGCTGACGCTACCTCAAATACTAATGCAATAGGTAAGCTACGTTTTCAGGGTGCTTCAGATGCAAATGGGGTAATGGCTTCAATTGAAGGAGTTCTAGAAGGGGATGCAGATAATGCCGCTGTAAAAATCACTACTCGTGCAACTGCTGATAATTATGAGGTTGAAAGATTACGTATTGGCCCATTAGGTCAAATAGGTATCGCTGGAACTAACTACGGTAACGATGGTCAGGTACTATCAAGTGGAGGATCATCTGGTATTGTATCATGGGAAGATGCTGGTGGAGCCGCCTTTTCGGTTTTTACCCAATATAGGTATAAAGCTACCCTAACAGGAACAAATGCAACTCTTACAAATTGGGAGTTAGCTAACACATCCCCACAGGAAGGTATTGGAGACGGAAGTTCTTCTACTAGAGTAGAGGAGTCTTCAGGAATCTTTACATTCCCATCTACAGGATATTGGTGGGTTATATTCAGAGGAGGTTATGAAGCTGCAAGTGATGGTACTTGTCAAACAGGTATGAAAGTATCTACGGATAATGGTAGTAATTACACTCACCTGTCTAATGCCGCTTATGGAAACAATGATAGTAGTGCTACTGGTGGAGAGGCAACTATGGACTCAATATTGAAAGTTGAAAATGTTTCAGGTGGTAGTACTGTTAAAATTAAGTTTGACACTAGCAGTATGGCTTCAGGTAGCTCACTTCTAGGATGGGAAGATGGAAATAATACTTCAGCAACATTTATTAAACTAAAGGATGTATAGAATGGGCAAAAAACTAATTAAACCAACTTTTACAAGAGCATTAAGACATTTTAATATAGGTATACATGAATGGTATACTTGGAAAGATACATCAAAAGAACCAGATTATTCTAATCTAGAACTTTATAATGATGAAGCTACAATGCCTACAGAGGCAGCAATAAATGCTAAGTTAGCAGAATTACAAGCAGAATATGATGCAGAAAATGCTACTTGGAAAGTAAATAGAGAAAAGGCATATGGAGATATAGAAGAACAATTAGATATGATGTATTGGGATAAGGTGAATGGTACAACTACATGGAAAGACCATATAGCAAAAGTAAAATCAGATAATCCTAAATCTTAATAGTTGCGATTTAATGGGTTGACAAATAGTTTCTTAGATAGTATAATAATATAAGCGGCTCAAATAGAGCCTAGTAAAAGTATAGGAGGATTTTAAATGGAAGTTAATATACAAGAAGATTTAAATGCTATAAATGAGCAACTAAAAAAATTAGTTGAGGAACTAAATAAAGTTTCTACAGCTAGAGAAAATTTATTACAGCAAATACAAAATCTAAATGGGGTGGCAATGTATTTAAGAGGAAAGATATCACCTCAAGAAGAGGCTCAAATGCCTGATATGGGTACACCACCTGATGTATCAGAAGAGGATTTAGATAGAAGTGTTGAATATCCAACAACTGAAGAAGCTTAATATGGGAGAATAAATAATACCCTTCTCCTA
>Ga0208919_1002262_pt1 | contig 10223 bp, 3 predicted proteins | sample 4_EtaG_FD_184076 | JGI IMG/M metagenome (GOLD analysis project Ga0208919, IMG submission 184076) | Marine viral communities from the Subarctic Pacific Ocean - 4_ETSP_OMZ_AT15127 metaG (SPAdes) (version 3) | ecosystem: Environmental > Aquatic > Marine > Oceanic | place: Pacific Ocean | collected... | reverse complement strand
AACATTAAAAAAATATTGGAGATACTATGAATAAATTAGACGATAAAAAGTGGTGCTATAAGCAATATTGGACTCAAGAAAGAAGTATTGGAGACATAGCCAAAGAGCTTGATACATATCCAAATAAGGTAAGAAGGGCTCTAAAATCGCATGGAATTAAACTAAGAGATAAGGGGTCCGCACAGGCAGTCGCTTTAAAAAAGGGTCGTAGCAGTCATCCTACGAAAGATAAGGGGCACTCTGAAGAGGCAAAGCTCAAAATATCTGAAGGAGTAGCCCAAAATTGGGAAAACTTGTCGTATGAAGAGCTTGAAGCAAGAAGAGAAACGGCTAGAGAGCAGTGGCGAAATATGTCAGAAGAAGACAAAATTAAGCTTAGAGAGGCCGCTGTTCCTGGTATTAAAAGAGCTTCGAAGGAGGGGTCAAAATTAGAAAAACACATAAGAGATGAATTGACAAAAGATGGTTATGTGATAGAATATCATAAGAAAGGCATTATACCCAATGCAAATCTTGAGGTAGATATATATTTGCCTGAGCTGGGAACAGCAATAGAGATAGATGGCCCGTCTCACTTTTTGCCAATATGGGGAGATGAGGCTTTAAGAAAAACTATTAAATCTGACAATGAAAAAAACGGACTTTTAAGATATCACGGCATAATGGTGCTTCGGGTAGCACAAAAAAAGAAAACTTTATCGCAAAAGGCTATGAGAGATACTTGGGATAGAATACAAAAAGAACTTAAAGTTATATCTGTAAAAATGCCAGTAAAGTCAAAAAGGTTCAAAGAAATAGAGGTTTAATTTATATGACAAAGCATGGTTATGAGGACGTTAGCGTTAAGGATATTCGAAAAGAGTTGCGTAGCAAGGGGATTGATGACGAAGATACTTTGTCTCAAAACAAAAAGTCTTTGGTAGAGATTCTTATAAAAGCTAAAGAAGACGATGATATACTATTTGAAGCTGAAGAATCTGAAGAAATTGACATACTAGAGGCTGTTGACTCAGAATCCTTGTCAGGAGACGACTCGCTTGTTCAACCGGCTTTCAATAGCGAAAGTTGGTCAGAGTGGGTTATGTCGCAGTTTGCGGACGATGAACTTGAAAACGGAGCGCCAACTTGCGATGGACTAAGAAGAGTTGCCGAGGATGTTCTTGGCCCAATAGAAAAGGTTGAGATTATAAAAAATGATACTCCCAATGTAAACAATAAAGGAAATGCCACTGTTGTTGTTGGAGTAACAATCAGTCATGTCCTCTTGGAAGGACACCCAAGACACGGCTCTTATATATACGTTGAGGATTTAGCCGACGCGAACAGACTAAATACTCCAGAGGAAATATTCAAGCACCCATCAGCAACAGCAGGTACAAGAGCTGAATCTAGAGTTTACAGGAAAATGCTTCGTCTTCGCAAGGTTCTAACAGCAGAAGAGCTTGCATCAAACACGCATACTGAAGAAGACTGGGCTCCATCTACCCCGATTACAGAACAACAGATTACTGTGATAGACATGCTATGTCAAAGAACAAATATGGATGTGGCAGACTTTATTAATTGCGGAGACTCTAAGTATGTCTGTATTGAACAGGTATCGGAACAGTCTGCACAAAAGATGCTTCAATATTTAAATAGAATTCAAAGAAAAGACGCCGAAAGACCTGATGGCGTAGAAACATACGACGAAAATTGGAAGGTAAAAAACAATGACACAAGAGAAGAGAATTTTAGCAAAGGAGTATAGGATATATAAGCCTAACTCCAAGGGAAGCGGAGCTGCTTCCAAGTTTCAATGCAGAACCAAATGGAAAACTGTAGATGGCGTTGACTATGCAGACCTTATATTGTTTTTAGAAACGGCTCAACAAACGGGGTATGATTCTAATAATAACGCGTCTTTTGCTTGGTCTAGCGGAGATAAAAATAAAGACAAGTCTGTTACAATGAAGCTTGGTCTTCCTGATATAGGCGAAATGCTTTTAGTATTAAAGGGCAGAAAGAAGTTTGTCGGACCAGAGCCAAAGCAGGGAAGAAGCGTTGAGCCTGGATTGTATCATCAGAAGAAGAATGGTAATACCAGCCTTAGATTAAAGTGGAGCGATGGAAGGCTATATTTAAACCTTTCCTCTCAAGATGCCAAGAAAAATGTAACCAAGGTTTCTCATAGCATAACTTCCGCAGAGGCAGCAGTTCTTGAATCTCTGCTTGACCATTTTATAGTTGAGTATCATAATTGGGGTTATAAAATTAATTAGGCGCATAGTCCCCCATAAAAATCGTATCTCCTAAAACCAAACCCTCTGGCATATAATATGTTTTGTCGTTAAGGGTTATTTGTTTAGATTCGTTTTTTGGTGAAGCCATTCTAGCAAAAGAGTCATCTTCGTACACAGGATAATGTCCGTTTACTGCTTGTGGGCCAGAATCTGTAGCTGTGTTTGCTTCACGTGATGATGCGTCATAAGCTTCTCCAGTGCAAGCAGAGATGCCTTTTGAGCAACATTTTCCTTCGCCATTATTATAATCATTTTCCGCAATCTCAATCATTTTTGATTTTTCTGCAACATTATCCCAAACTTTTACCAAATCAATCTCTGCGTGACTTAATGGGCTAAGCTTGTCTTTATATTTATTTGCGCCTATTATAAATTCTGCCCACTCAGCAAACACAACAGTATCCTGCACTCCGTCAACAGCAACGATATTGGTCGTGTTTCGGTGATGAAGACCAATAATTCCGTTTGTACCTAGACCTCCTTCGGCTTCATTAGCAACCTTATCGTTTGAATTGTGCCAAAAGAAGTAGTGCGTCCATTCATATCTTGCGTCAATATATCCATACTGAGTGCCTGCTGCCTTCTTTGGAACACTAACATATTCATTCCCGTGACCCGAACCATCATTATTTGTCTTATTTGTAACAACAAAAAACAGCTTGCCATCCTTATAAAATACCCCCCACCCTCCAGTCCACCCATACTCTGCGTCGTTCGTTGGAAATTCTCCGCTTTGCCCCATACCATAGCAATGAGTTACAACACCCTCAAGTAAACCTGAAGGCGTACCTGTTTTTTTAAACCAAAATGAAACAGCGACTCCATAACCATGCGTATGCGGGTAACCGTCAACTTGTCTGACCATAGGGGGACCAACACCTTTTCCCCACGTTCCTCCGTGCGAATCTTCCATATTCCAACACAAATCTCTTTCATGGCCAGAAACACTTGTAAAATATGCAGCTCCATCAAATTTTGCAGAAACATTAGGTAAGCCAGAGAAGTGCCCTGTCCCATCTTCATAAATATGATAACCTTTTGGTGATTGCGCGCTACCAAAGCTAACCAAATCTCTGGTTCCATGACCTGCAGGGGCCGGACCTCCATTCTTGTCTGTATTATGATGAGTCTGGTACTCTTGACCTATAGAATCACACCCTGCAATTTCAAATTCAAAACATGCGCACGGAGCAAAATTATTGGCTGATATTGTTTGTTGTGATTGAGCCTCTGGGTTGCAATTTGTTTCCGCTATGTTTTCTCGGTCGCGTATATCTTTTGCGACTAAGTGTATTGGTTTGTTAGTGGTTACATATTCTTTATATAAAGTTTTTATTGCGTATATATCCTCTTCAGAAAATCCCTGAGCAGCCTTCGGATTCCCGCTGTCATCCAAGTTGTTTCCAAGTCTAGCGTATTTATATTGATAAAACATTGAGTCCTCCGCCTCCGTTCCGTCACAATATTTTTCAACATCATTTCCATAACCAATGAGTTGCGTGGCTTCTTCCCATATAAAGCTTCTTCTTATCGGTGTACCCGCTGGAAGTCCCGACATTACTTTACCTCCGTCCATTACCACCTCTGAATTTATCCAAATCCATCCCCCGCCTATATTTCCATTATTATCAAAGAAACGAGACGCATACCCAACATGGTCGGGAGGAGGAAAGGCGTATCCTGGCGTGTTGAGGTTCCCCCCTTGTGACGCCGCCAAAGCTGGAAGATGCGTTCCTTCGAGGTCAGCTCTACTAGACACAATTACAAAAACATTAGCTGCATTATAGTATTGACTTGTAGGTTTGGTGTAAACTATTGATGGCCCCATTTTCTGCTTAGAAATCAATTCGTCTAATTTGCTTACACAAGATTTTAAAGAGGCTATGTCGTCAGCATCATGGTCCCCAGCTTTAAAAAAGGTATATCTAAATACACCCTCGTTATTAATTGTGTCTTTATTAATTCTTTGAACGTTTGTGCCTTCGCCAAATTCAACACCGCCACAAACTTTTTCAAAGTGAGGAACCCTATTATCTATTAGTCCTGGTTCTGGCGGTATTCCAGCACCAATCTCATCTGTACCACAAGCCCCTTCAATGGAAAACTCAAATTTTTCATCGTTACACCCCTTTTTTTCTCCATAGGTATCCGGCTGCGAAGTCCCTTCCCCTCCTCCGCTTCCTTCGCTGCCATCCCCTTTCTTTGGCGGTTCGGATGCCTCTGGCGGTATAGCTCCAGGGTCGCTTACGCTTCCTTCCATTTCTTGGCAGCAGTTCAAGCCGGTTGCTCGTAGTCTAATGAATTGAAACGCAACAGCGCTGAGTCTATCAGCTTCGCTGTGATGATTAAGGAGTTGCTTGGTAGGCTTGAACCCCGTAATTCCATCAGAGATATCTTTGTCTGTACTTGTTGCGTACAGATTAGACTTTCCTTTCTTGGGCGTTATTTGAGGTCCTTGGGCTGAGTCTTGGTCATAGTTAAATTCAGGACCATAAAGATGCCAAGTTTCCGCGTCATAAACTATTCTGTAATTACCACCGGCTTTCTTGTTCCAAGGAGAGCCCTTCTCTTTTGCAGTCTTATTTTTATCGTTACACTTATCACTAACATTTAATTTTGGCCCGCATAGTTCATCAGTGGAACAAGTTTGAACAATATTTAGGCTAAATTCTGAATTATTAAATATAAATGTTGCTGGAAATCCGTTTGTAAAGGTAACAGTCGCAACAAGAGGGTCGTCATAAGCTCCGCTCTGAGGTTGGTATACTTCAAGAGTGTTCTCGTCTTTTTGTTTAAAATAATAAGCTCCACTTCTTACATATCCTTGCGTTATATCTGTTTTACGAAATGATTCTCTGGAATAAACCATTTTATCTAAAAACGCCGCTGGAGTTCCAATCTTTGCTTGGAACGTGTAACATCCAGCAATGTCTGATGTGTATGACGTGAGCGACTTAATGCAAAAGCATGTATTCTCATTTAAAACAAAATCAGGCGTACATTCTTCAGGGGCGTTGTACCCAGAAACATAGCACCCAAGAAAATACTTCCATCCTCCTATGACAGCTTTTATGGCGGGTGCGTTTGTAGAATCAGCGCAGATATTCATTGTCGTTGAAATTTTACCCTCATTACCTCCACCTCCAGAAGGTTGGCTACCGTATTTTTTACAACAGTAATGGTAATCTGGCTTACCGTCTTTTGAAGCAACTATGTGTTTTCCTCCAGAGTTTTTGCAGTCATCAATAAATTCTGCTACTTTATTACTTGTGCTTTCATCCCCATAGATTCCCCCTGAAGGCTGACCTTCTCCTTCAGGACACACAGGAGCAGACCCATCATGACTTCCAGGGGATTTTTTTGTAGGAGGATAAGTTCCTTTTTTTGTACTCTCGGACTCACAGCAGTAATGATACTGTGGCTCTGCGTTAACAGCGTCGGTTGTTGTCAGGCTTTTCAAAGCATTTTTTGCCTCAGTCTTTGACATGCCTTTAATGAGAACTGCCTCGTAAATCATTTGAAGCATTTTTATGTCCAAATTAAAATAAGTTCCGTCGGATTGTGAACAGGAAAAGTTTTCAGAAGTTGGATGTGGGGCAAGTATCGTTTCGCCTTCGTCGGGTGGCGTCTTACCAACAGTCCTCAGAAATCGCTGCCCCAAAATTACTTCAAACAGTCCGCGCCTTATCCAGCACTTCGTATCTTGGCTTCCAGGGACCAACAAATTTGTATTAATATATATATGTGCAGAGACTGTTTTTGGGCTATCATTATTAAATGTGAAACTCGTTTTTCGATAGTCTCCCATGGTGTCTATAATATAGTCGGCACCAGCATAAGCGGCGTAACCCCCGTCGACTCCTGGTTCAGCTATTTTTACAAAAGCTTCTGGAGTGGCATAAAATATACATATTTTTGCAAAATTAGAACTTCCTTTTGTGGGCTTTGTCGATGATTTTACAAAACTCGCCTTTTTATCAACCTTATCTAAAGCTGTATTTATTTCATCAAGAGCATCTCTAATAGCCTGTTCATCGTCGTCATTTTTTGTAAGCACATTCAGGTCGTCATCTAGAGCTACAGAGCGAACGTAATATTTTTTCTCCAAATCATCGTTGTATTTATCCTCCCATCGAGTAACACCGTTACCTCGGCTAACAAGACCGGCTTGTGCCTCGTCAAATAAGTAATCTATTTCTTCATCGGTATATTTTCTAACGGTAAGGTCAGGAGGACTTATAGTTTGAATATTTCCCCCTCTTTTTTCACAATCTTCAATAAAGTTTTTTACTCCTTCATCTGCAGTTGGTCCGTATATTCCACCCGTAGCTTCTTTTCCATCTCCACATAATTGATTTGTGTCCTCTTGGTTTGGAGGAGGAGGGTAATACGTGTCTGGCAACGAGCTATCCTCGTCAACAGAGCCTTCTTCGCCAACACAGAGTCCTCTAGGGTCTACTGGGCCGCACAATCTCTCCTGTATTGTAGTTCTAGTAGAAGGCGCATACTCGTTCTCACATTTCCAAAATTCGTTTACGGCAGGAATAGGCCCCGCCCCAAGGGTGTAATCGGACCTGCTGCAATCTTCGCAAAGAGTAATTTCGTACTCTATAGTGGTATCTAATTTTTCCGGGATAAAGTCATCTGGTATTAAATCCCATTTATCAGGCTCATCCCAATATTTAAAAGGGAATACAAAAGGTTTAAGGGAAAACTTTGCTGGATACCCATTCGACAAAGAAAACGCTGCGAATTCGACTTCGAACCCATGCTGGTCTGCATAAGCAATAACGATTTTGCATTCTTCAGGATGACCCTCTGAGAATGCAGTGCCTTGTACGTCAAGACAATACCGAAATGGGGCCACTCTCATACCAGGAATTTTTGGCACAAGAATTGGGGTTTTATTAGAAAGGGTTTTGTTGACAATGTCTTGCGGCCTAACAAAACGGTTTATTTTTTCAAGCTCTGTCACGTTTTCTTGGCACTCGCCGCCGCCGCAGTTGCGTACCCATTTCATTTTAAAAGAAGGGGCGTTTATTCCATCCCCGATTCTGAATGTCTCGCCATCACTACTGTAGGAATCCGCACTTGAAGGAAAAGCGGTGTGTCCAACTCCTGAAGAATCAATTAGGGTTAATAATTTCTTGCTTCCGTCAGCAAGGTACTGAATTATAGATATTTTATCGTTAGCTGAGCCGAACCATTCAATACTAAATGTTCCAGGTGGTAAAGAGCCATCGTCGAGCAAGTCCGGTGTTTGAGAAAATTCAGCCGACGCTGTGGAGCCTAAGTTTCCTATAAAATTATTATCATTTCTATTATTATAGCATCCTACGAGAGGTCCGAAGACACCCACCGGGTCCGATTCATGCGTGATGCAAAAGCCTTTCCTGTGTGTGGGTTTTGTGGATAAAGCGTAACAACCGGCTATTTCGTAAGGTGTAGGGCCACCCCTTTCATTTTTTACGCTAGAAACTTTTTTGACACAAAAAACAGCGTCATCTGAGAAACTATCGAATGTTTGCTCGTCTGCTCCAGTGTGATTTGGATGATTTAACCCCAAGCATCTTCTATTCGCAGTTGGAGCGGCTGTATTGTTGCATGATTTAACAGCATCAAGGTAAATAGAACTGTTGTACTCGTATCCATCTGATTTATTTTGAACTAATCTGTAAGGAAATCTCTTAAATGGTTTTTTATTTATAAAACCACTCCACACTCCCTGAACGTCTCCTGGGTTTTTACCCATCGCAGCAATAATCTGGTTATTTTGAGTTTCAATCCTCCAACCCTCTGGACGAGTAGTACCATCAGGACCAAGTCCTGTATTGAAATGTAGGGAAACGTCGCCATTTACGAATTTAACATTACCAAAACTATCGACTGATGAAAACTTATAGCAACCCTCTATAAATTCAATTTGTTTTGGAGTTAGCCCCCATCCTTTTGCTGCGTCTGTTGAGCCGTGTTGTGGTGGAGGAGGCTTTCGGTCAGAAGTATATGCTGCATGACCCATCACGCATATAGCAGAGAAGCTTGCGAGTGATGTGGGTACGCAAGGAGATGAGCCAATAGAGTCTTCTCCGCCAGGGGAACTTCCATCAGCCCCAACGCTGCTTTCTCCTCCTCCTGGAGATACTGAATTTGATTCTTCTGATGCAGGAGGACATCTAGAGTCCTCATCACAGCAAGGACCTTTTTCTATTGCAATAAAAGAGTCGTCAGGACAGCCGTTCGCTTTGAGTTTTATGGGGGCGTCCCAAACATAATCTAAAGGACTGAAAAAACAACTCCCGTTTTCCCCGTTCTTTGCCCTGTTAACAATATTGTATCCAAAGCCCTCGCCCACAGCCCACCCTACTCCGGAGGCAACTGCTACCCCGCCGATAGCTCCAACTCCAAGGGAAACTAAGAGGGTGGCTGCACTGACGCCAGCCGGCGGCGCAAAAAGAATTAGCAGCAGGACTCCTAAGGCGGCAATACCACCACTTATTTGTGTTGCCTCTTTAAAATTATTTGTTTGAGACCACTGGGTATCAAACTTACATATCGTGTCAAGATTTCCGTTAAAATTGCTTTGTGCATGATAATCAGAAGGGCCAGACCAATTTCCATCAGGAGAAAACTTAGTTTCATCATATATCTTCCAGGCAGGTTTAGCAGCTTCGATTGCATCCTCTCCTTGGTTTCCGCTATAATTTCTCTGCGATTCTTCTATAAACAAACCTATTTTATTGTTTCCACTCACATCGTTTCCGTCAAAGTCTTTAATTTGCTTATATATGCTTGTGTAAGGGGCTGTGTATCCAGTTACATCCTCATTCCATATCGAACCCCCATCTACTGTTTTTGAGTTATACCACACTCCCGCTTGAACATTAGAAATAGACTCCCAAAAATCTTTAGAACATCCGTCAAGCTTATATGTTCCATGCCAATCTTTTTTATCCGAACCTGTCTTTGGAGTAACGCAAATATGTGTAAATCCGTCTTGGAGTGGGTTAAAATTCTCGCCAAATTCTTTTATTTTGTCTAACTCAGAATTATCCGACCGCCAATCTTCAGTTGGAACTTGAGATGGATTAAGATAAGTAAATACGGTTTTGTTGCTTCTTGAGTCTAATGCTACTGCAATAACCATTGGCTCAAACCCTTGAGCTAAATCGACCTCTGAAAAAACTTCAATTGCCCATCCAGACAACAAAGTATCTGCGGATTGAAGCGTCTTCTTTTTTATATCCCTGTGAATAATTCTAGTGGTATTTCCAAATATATCTTTAACCGGCTCCCCGCACGCATCAGACTTAATGTATATTGGTCTTTCTTGAAAATTTGTAGCCGAGGATTTCTCACCAGAGTCAACATAAGTTCCGTTAACAATAGGGTGTAATTTGCCATTAGAAGTAACATTTTTTACACAAATAAAATTACTATCGGGCGGGCATTTATTATATTTGTTAAGTGGCTCAGAGGTAGATTCTCCCGGTTTAGGGTATGCTGTATTGTTTGCTCCTGACGGATTTTCTGGTCCGCTAGTAACTTCTGGAACTGAAGGAGTATTGCTATCGCAGTCAGAAACACCGCCTTCTCCAGCACAGCAAGCGCCCCTCGTTATTAAAATGCTAGTTTCCTCATTTGCGCAAGCATTTTTTACAACTTCTACTTTATTGTTCCAGAAATAATCTATGGGGGTAAACATGCAGGTTCCTTTTATTTCAAATTTCATGTCAAAGTGTCCCACCTTTCTTATTCCGGTTCCGGCACCCCTTTTGACAAAATTCGTTCCAAACCCCTCTGTGACAACAAGACCTCCGCTCGCAATACCAATTCCGCTAAATACAATGAGGTCCGCTATTATTATCGCACTCGCTGCCAGTGATGGGGGAAAAAGAACAGCAAAAACTAAAACTGCAGCGGTGATGGCGGCCGCTGCCATAC
>Ga0208919_1002261_pt1 | contig 10227 bp, 6 predicted proteins | sample 4_EtaG_FD_184076 | JGI IMG/M metagenome (GOLD analysis project Ga0208919, IMG submission 184076) | Marine viral communities from the Subarctic Pacific Ocean - 4_ETSP_OMZ_AT15127 metaG (SPAdes) (version 3) | ecosystem: Environmental > Aquatic > Marine > Oceanic | place: Pacific Ocean | collected... | reverse complement strand
AACTAGCATACAACTTTGATGTTGATGGTTACATTGCACCTGATATGACTATCCTTGCTGAACATATTAGTGAAGGTGGTTTGACACAAATAGCATATCAACAAGAACCAAATCAAATTGTTTATGCTGTAAGAGGTGATGGGGAGTTAGTAGCACTAACTTATCAAAGAGAACAGCAAGTAACTGCTTGGCATAGACATATCTTTGGTGGAAGATTTGGTAATGCAACAATTACAGTTACCGACTTTGCAAATATAGCAGATGGTACAAGAATAGTTTTAACAAAAGCAGATGGTACGACTACAACCTTTACTTCTGCTACATCTGCCACAAGTGGTAAGTTTCATACTACATCTAGTAATAATCAAACTGCAACAAACTTAAAAACATTAATAGATGCTGACTCTGATTTTACAGCAACAGTTAGTAGTAATGTAGTTACAATTACAGAAACATCTCCATTGTCTACAGGATTCTTAACTATAACATCTTTAGATGATTCTGTTAGATTAGCAAAAACTGATGAAGGTAAAGCGGTATGTGAAAGTGTTGCTGTGATTCCAACAGACGATACTGAATACGAAGTTTATGTAATTGTTAAAAGAACAATCAATGGTGCTACTAGAAGATTTGTAGAAGTTTTAAATGTTTTTGATTTTGATCAAACAGATAATACATCATTTAATTTTTTAGATAGTGCATTAAGTTATAGTGGATCAGCGGTTAGCACACTGTCTGGATTAGATCATCTTGAAGGACAAACTGTTTCTATATTAGCTGATGGTGCAACACATCCAGATAAAACTGTTAGTTCTGGTAGTATAACTTTAGATCGTTCTGCATTAAATGTTAAAGTTGGTTTAGCTTATAGATCGTTGTTACAAACGATGAGATTAAATGCTGGATCACAGAATGGAACATCACAAGGTAAGACAAAAAGAATATATGACATCACTGTTAGAATGTTTGAAACTATTGGTGTTGAGGTTGGACCAAACTTAAATGATATGGAAAGAATACCATTTAGAAGTTCTGCTGATTTAATGGATGAAGGTATACCACCATTTACAGGAGATAAAGAGGTAGAGTTTAGAGGAAACTATGAAACAGATGGTTTTATCTTTGTTAGACAAACTCAACCTTTACCTTTTACAATTTTATCGTTATACCCAAGATTAACTACAAATGATGGATAATATGCTATATATAGTACCTTATACTGCTGAACATGGAAGATTTATATTATCGTGTCAAATGAATCATAAACTTATGGATAAGGATGCACAGTATGAAGGAGATGCTATGAACCTAGTACAAGATCATTTATCTTTTACAGGACTTGTAAATAACAAACCTATTTTTGCCGCTGGTATGAAAATGATATGGGGTCAAGTAGCAGAAGGTTGGGTGATTGCAACACAAGATGTTTGGCAACATCCTATCGGTGTAGCAAAAGCAATTAAGAAAGATTTTGCTAAGGTTGCAAGAAAGTATAATATTAAAAGAGTTCAAACTGCTGTAAGATCAGACTTTGACAAAGGTATAAGATTTGCAGAGTGGTTAGGATTAAAAAACGAGGGATTAATGAAACACTATGGTTTTGATGGTTCAGACCAATACAGATATGCGAGGATATTCTAATGGGATGGGGAGCTGCTTTAGTAGGTGCATTAGGTGTAGCACAATATCAACAACAAGGTGCGATTGGCAAATATAATCAAGCTGTAAATAATAGAAATGCTGCTGTTGCAGAACAACAAGCTGAAGCTATAGAAAATCAAACTAAATTTGATCTTGCTAGATTTGATAAACAATTTGCACAACTTCAATCACAAACAAAAGTAGCAACATTAAAATCTGGAGTAACTTTATCAGGAACTGCTTTAAATAATTTAAGATATAATGCTGAACAAGCAATAATACAAAAAAATGTTATGGAATATAATTCTAAAGTTGCAGTAAATCAAAAAATAGAAGATGCAAATTTTGCAAGAATAAAAGGAAACATTGCTAGACAACAAGCCAAACTTGCACAAATAGGAACTATTGCTTCTACTGGTACAAGTTTATTAAGAATGAAAGGAATATTTTAATGCCTAAAATTCCTACATTTACAGCAGAATTAAGACCTACAGCAGAAGTAGGATCTATTAAAACAAATATTCAAATACCTTTATCACAAACTATTGGTAATGCTTTAGCACCAGTTACTAAAGCTATTGTAGATTATAAAGTTAAAGAAAAAGGAATTGAAAATAAAACTGAAGCTCTTGAATTAGAAAATAAATCTGTTTTAGAATTAAATGATGTAGCTCAAAAAGCATCATCTTTATATAAAAATTCTGAACAAGCTAATAATTATTTAATGCAAGAAAGTAAAATTATAATAGATAAATATGCTGCTTTAGCATCCAATAATACAGTTAAAACTATGTTTAAAAATAGTTATTTGTTAGAAGAACAAAAAAAAATATTTTCAGTAGATAATGCGGTTTATAAAAATTTAGTTCAATCAAGAGCTATTCAATCAAATGCTAAAGAAGAAAGAATTTTAACAGATGCTTTATATGGTAATAATGAATTATCAAAAGAACAATTAACAACCGATTTAAGTAAAATATATTTAGATGATTATAATGATGGATTAATTGATATAGATACTTATGAAGCAAAAATAGCAAGTATACCGAACACTATAGGATATTTTAAAGTACAAAAAGATATTACTAATGATCCAGTTCAAACTTATGTAAATTTAAACACAGGTAAGTATGAAGGTTTAACTATAAAAACTAGAGAAGAATTAAAAAGAGATGCTAAATTAGAAGCAACACCTATACTACGAGAAAATATAACAAATTATTTAGTAGGTTTAGAGAATGGAATCGAAGTAGATATTAATGAACCTGCCATAAAAGAAATATTTGGTAATAAAGTTTATCAAAATTTTAAAGAAACTCAAGCAAACACAATAAGAGTTAGTTCTTTTAAATCAGAAATATTTAATTCTAAAATTGGTAATGAACAAAAAATATTAGATAGCTTTGAATTAAATTCTGGCAACCTTGCTGAAGATTTAAAATACAAGCAAAAAGTAAAAGAGTTTATAAGTCAAAAAGCTGATCTTATAAAAGATGATGCTGCTGTATTAATTTTAACTTACAATAAATTAGTAAGAAATAATTTTGATCTTTACAATGCTGAATCAGATCCAGAAATAAAATCTCAATTATTTAAAAAATATATTAATAGTGTTGTTCAAGCACAAATAGATATGGATATTGATAATGCTTTTATAAAAGTATTGCCTCAATCTTTTGCAAAAAATGTTGTTCAAGATTATAATAATCAAGAACCTGGAGCTAAAGTTGGTTATCTTCAAGCATTAGAATCTCAATATGGAGAGCAATATGGAAGAGTATTAAATCAATTAACTGAAAATGGTTTACCTGTTACTGCTAAATTAGTTTCTTATTTGAATGATGAAAATTTTGCAACTATGGCAACTAGCATAGATACTAAAGAAGAAAGAACTAGATTAAATGATTATGTAAAAACTCAAACCAACACAACATTTAATGATATTAATCAAGAAGTGGCAACAGAAATGGAAGATTTTAGAAAAGTTGTTATGTTTAGTAATAAAATGAATACAACAAAAGCCAATGAAGAATTAGGAGATATACAAAAAATTATAACTTACATTGCTATTAATTCTATGTCTGCTGGTATGGATCAAACCAAAGCAATAAAAAAAGCAACAGATTATATTAATAACAATTTTGAATTTGCAGGTGGAGGTACATTTGGAGATGATACTTATTTTATTCCTAAAAATTACAACAATGAAAGATTAAGTGCAAAACATATAGAATTTATAGAACAAAAAGCAAAAGTTATAAAAAATAAATATTTACAAGATTTTAATATGAAAACTTTTGAATCTACTAATGAAAAAATATCTAACACAGAATTAAATGAAGAAATGTTAGATCAAGCAAAAGATAATGGAGTTTGGATTAACAATGCAGATGGTAGTGGTATTGTATTTGCCATAGAGTTTGCAGATGGATCATTAGGTTTAGTTGAAAATGAACAAGGTGAATTACTACAAATTAATTTTGATGACGATTCTTATAAATTACCAGGTACTGATATTATTATTAATATGGGTCAGCAAGATGAAGAACAACAACCAATTTAATTATGGCTAATATTTCTTTCGGTTTAGATACAAATAAATATGCTCAACAAACAGGGTTTGATCAATTTCAAACAGGAATGTTTGAAACTTTGGGAGAAATTGCAAAAGATGCTTGGAAGTATAATCCTGTATCTTCTGCTTTTCGTTTATCTGAATTAGAAATTAATAGAGGTAGAATAGACAATGAACCTTTAATTGATAGACAAAAACTTAATGATGAATATGGTAAATACAATTTATTTTTTGAAGAAGATGAAAAACAATCAACTGTAGATATTATAGTTTCAAGAAAAAAAGCTGAAATAGAAAGACAAAGTATTATTCAAAGAGGACCACAAGGTTTTTTACCTGCAACTGCTAAACTTGCAACCTCTTTAGTTACCAGTATTGCTGACCCAATTAACCTTGCTATGATGTTTATTCCTATTGTTGGAGAAGCTAGATTTGCATCCATGGTTGCAAGAGCAGGATTAACAGGAGCAAGATTTCGTAAAGGTGCTATGGAAGGATTAGTTGGTATAGCTGCTGTTGAACCTTTAGTTTATACTGCTGCAACAAAAGAACAATCTGATTATGATTTAGTAGACAGTTTGATTGCTGTTACTTTTGGGGGAGTTCTTGGTGGTGGACTTCATGTTGGTGTTGGTAAATTAAAAGATTTTAATACTCGTAGAAAATTTTATAAAAAAATAAAAACAGCAAGAGAAAAAGCTGGTATTACTGATGGTGAAGATCCAGGTTTTAGTTTGTATAGAGAATACTATCCAGAAAATTCAAGAATAATGAAAGAGTTAGCAGAGACTAATCCAGATGTTAGAAGAACTTTATTAGCTAAAGCATTATCTGATCTTGGAGAAGATATTGATGTAAATGTTAAAGATGTTGCTGATCTTGATCCTAAATTAAGAAATGCTCAAATAAATGAAAAAGTATCACCTAATGAAAAAGTTAATCCTAAAAATCAAGTTGATGAAGATATAAATTTTAAAAGACAAGAAATTACTTCTGAAGATACTGCTGCTAGTAGAACCAAAAATTCTTTAGAACAAAAAGCTCAAGACGAATATGAGGCAAGTAACGCAAAAGAAGATATTGAATTAAGAAATTTAGATGAAGAAGTAGGCACAGTTGAAAGTCAATTAGCTATTTTAAAAGATAGACAAAAAGATTTAGGTATAAAAGATAATGATGATGTTAAATTAACAACAAAAGAAGCAGATGAATTTAAAACTAAACAAAAAGAAATAAAAGATGCTATCATTGATGGTATTAATTGTTTTAATGGAAGATAATTATGGCAGATAAATGTTTAACTAGAATAGAAAATGTTTTAAAAAAATCATCTATTGCTACAGAAAAAGCACAAGGTATTTTAGATGATATTAAAAAAGCTCAATCTGAAACTAAAATTACAGATTTAGATGAAACAATTACATCTAAACTTGCAGATGGAGTTTTAAAAAGACAAGCTCTACAAAAAAAAATTAATAAGTTAAATGCTTTAGAAGATGAAGTAAAAGTTAGAAATACTGTTGAATATGTTTTAAAAGAATTTCCCAATGATCCAGTAGAAGGTTTAACTGCTGTTTTGGTTGGAAGTAATTTACAAAAGTCTGGATCAAGATCATCTGTTGCTCTTGCTCAACTTGCTTATTACAGAGATCTTTTAGTTTCATTTAATGCAAAGTTAAGAGAAAATAAAGTTGATAGTTTATTTGCTGAAGCTAATGCTGATATAGAAAAAAAAGTTGCTAGAGTTATTTGGGAAGTTGGGTCAGGCAAAGAGGTTACAGTAAAAGATAAAGATATTGTAACACTTGGAAAACTTATAAATGAATTTTCTGAAACTGTAAGAAAAAAATATAATGATCATGGAGCTAACACAGAAAAATTACCTGGTTGGATTGTAAGACAATCTCACGATCCTTTTGCGTTAAGAAATGCAGTAGATGTTTTAAATTTAAAAAACAATAAAAATATAAAAGAAATTAATGGTACTCCAGAAAGAAACTATGCTGCTTGGAAAGAATACATTTTACCAAAACTAGATCAAGACAGAACTTTTGCAAACATAGATGGTACACCAGAATCTATAGATGAATTTTTAACATTTGCTTACAATTCTCTAATTAGAAATCAAAATCAAGTTGTAGATGGAGCTGGTAATTCTTTTGGTTCAAGAAATTTAGCAGAAACAATAGGAGCAAAAAGAGTATTACATTTTAAATCTTCTGATGATTGGTTTGCTTACAATTCTAAATTTGGTGGACAAAGTTTAAGAGAAGCATTGTTTGCAGGTTTTAATCTTGCTGGAAGAAATATTGGTATGATGAGTATGCTTGGATCAAATCCACAAAAAAACTTTTTAAAAATAGCAGACGAAACAATGAATGTTTTAAAAAGAAAAAAACCAGATTTATATCAAACTAAAATAAATAAAATTGCAACTTTTGTAAAACCGCAAGGTGGTTATGCAAAATTTATGGCAGAAGTAGATGGTTCTGTAAATATGATTAATAGTTTTCCTGGAGCTAAATGGTCTGGTATTACTCGTGCTATTTTATCTATGGCAAAACTAGGAGGTGCAGTTATATCTGCAATAGCTGATGTTCACCTTTATGCTACAGAATTAAAATATCAAGGTAGATCTTATATTGGTGGAGTTGCTGAAGCTCTTGGTAGACTTGGTAAAATAAAAAATTCAAAGTTAAGAGCAGAGATAGCTGAACAGTTAGGTTTTATTTCAGACAATCTTATTTATGATGTTGCTGCAAGATTTTCTACAGGTGATAATTTAAACAAACAATTTACACAAATACAAAGAACATTCTTTAAACTTAATGGTCTTGCTTGGTGGACTAATTCTTTAAAAGATGGAGCTATGTTAGGTATGGCTAATTATGTTTCTAAACAAAGAAAAATATCTTTTAATAATTTAACACCTGAATTTAAAAGATTAATTACTCATTTTGGTATTAATGAAAAAATTTGGAATATTATTAGAAAAATGGATGTTGAAAAATCAGAGGATGGTAAAGAATTTTTTTCAGCTAGAAATATAGATTTATTAAGTGATGGACAAATTAAAGAAATTTCTGGTGTAGAAAAAATGTCTAAAAGACAAATAAATATTGCAAGAGATAATTTAAAAACAAGAGTATTAGGAATGTTTTTAGATAGATCAACTTATGCAGTAATAGAACCAGATGCTAGAACTAGAGGATATTTAAAACAAGGTTTACAAGCAGGAACTGCACCTGGTGAAGCTATGAGGTTTTGGGGTCAATTTAAAGCATTTCCATTTGCTATTATGCAAAAATCTATTGGTAGAGAACTATCTTTTACTGAAGCTGGTAGAAAATACAGAGCATTATTTGGTACAGTAGGATTAATAGTAGGTTCTGGTATATTTGGTTATATATCTATGACAGCTAAAGATTTATTAAAAGGTAAAAAACCAAGAGATCCTATTAATAAAAACACTTTTTTTGCAGCTATGTTACAAGGTGGAGGATTAGGTATATATACTGATTTTTTATTTGGTAAAGTTCAACAAAGCACAAGTGCTTTAGCTACCTTTGCAGGACCATTTGCAACAGAAGCTACAAAAGTAATGGCTATGTTTAATTACATAATTAAAGGTGAATTTTCAAAAGCAGGTAAACAAGCATATTTATCTGTTAAAGAAAATATACCATTTTTAAATTTATTTTACTTAAAAACTGCCTTTGATTATGCTATAGGTTATCAAATAATGGAAACTTTATCTCCAGGTTCTTTAAAAAGAATGGAGAAAAATATGGCTAAAAATGGTCAGGAGTTTTTATTGACTAAACCATCAACTTTGTTTAAAGGTTTTTAAGTTATGACAGTATCTTCAACTACAGTAAAAAATTCCTACTCTGGTAATTCAAGCACAACAGTATTTGCTTATACCTTCAAAATTTTTGCGGACACAGATTTACAAGTAATTATCAGATCCTCTACAGGAACTGAAACAACCAAAACTCTAACCACGCACTACACAGTATCTGGTGCTGGAGATGCGTCAGGTGGTAATGTTACATTTACATCTGGGAATACTCCTGCAACTGGTGAAACAGTTGTTATTAGAAGAGCTGTTCCGCAAACTCAAGCGATAGATTATATCGCTAATGATCCATTCCCTGCGGAATCTCATGAAGAGGGTTTGGATCGTGCAACCATGACTACTCAACAGGTGCAAGAGGAACTTGATAGATCTATAAAATTATCAAGAACGAATACTATGACATCTACAGAGTTTACTGTAGGTGCATCAGATAGAGCCAATAAAGTTTTAGCATTTGATTCTTCTGGTGAACTTTCAGTTACTCAAGAGTTAGGAACTTTTAAAGGTACTGATGCTACTGTAACCACAGCAGCTTATGTACAAAGAGATATTATTAAATCAACAACAGCAGCTCAACTTAACAATGTATATATTTGTGTAGCTGATTCTGTTGTGGGTGATAGTTTAACAGACACAGATCATTTTCAATTATTAGTAGACGCTGTATCAGCAGCAACTTCAGCTACCAATGCAGCAACATCTGCAACAGCTTCTGCTAGTTCAGCAACTGCCGCAGCAAGTTCTGCTTCATCTGCTTCTACACAAGCATCTAATGCTTCAAGCTCAGCAACTGCCGCTGCCTCTTCAGCTACTGCTGCCGCTTCAAGTGCAACCGCTGCCGCTAATTCTGCTGATGCTTTTGATGATATTTATTTAGGTTCTAAATCTTCTGATCCATCTACAGATAATGATGGTGATGCTCTAGCAGCAGGTATGCTTTACTTTAATACTACAGATGATTTGCTTCGTGTTTATTCAGGTTCTGCTTGGCAAAACGCTGCTGTAGATACTACTGGTTTTATCACACTTACTGGAACACAAACTTTAACAAACAAAACTTTAACATCACCTAAAATTGGTACTTCCATTTTAGACACCAATGGCAATGAACTAGCTAAAGTAACAGCAACGAGTTCAGCAGTAAATGAATTTACAGTAGCTAATGGTGCAACTGGTAATGGTCCAAGACTATCAGTAACTGGTGATGATAGTAATGTTGATTTAGATTTATTGGCTAAAGGCACAGGTCATGTAACTGTCAGAGGTAATACAAATGCAGGTGCTATACAATTAAATTGCGAATCTAATTCACATGGTCAAATAATAAAATCTCAACCACATTCAGCAGGTGTTACGAATGAAATGTTATTACCTGCTGGTTCTAGTTCAACTTTGGTATCTTTAGTATCTACAGATACACTTACTAATAAAACTTTAACTTCTCCAAAAATTGGAACAAAAATTGACGATACAAATGGAAATGAATTAGTTAATTTAACAGCTACAGGTTCTGCTGTAAATGAATTTACTATTGCTAATGCAGCTACAGGAAACAATCCTGTTTTATCCGCAACAGGTGGAGATAGTAATGTTGGTATAGAATTTACAACAAAGGGTACAGGAACAATTAAATTTAACGATCTAGCTTATATCCCACAACAAGCATTAACTTCATCATCAAATGCAGTAGCCTGGGATACACAAGCTAAACCAAACGCATATCATTTAACAACAGAAAATACTACTTTTGCTGCACCAACAAATAATACAGAAGGTTCATTTATTTGTTTAGAAATAAATTACAATGGTTCACACACAATCGCATTTAATACTGTGTTTGAATTTGCGGCTTCAACTGCACCAACATTTACTTCAACAGATGGCAAAACTGATATATTAGTATTTAGATACAATGGTGCTGTATGGCAAGAAGTAGGTAGAACATTAAATTTAAGTGAAAGTTAAAATATGTACGCAATAGTAGAAGATAACAATATTACACAATATATCAATTTTCCTAAATCAGTAGTAATTGGAGATGTAAGGTATCCAGCTAAAATCTTTGAACTTTGGACTACTGCTGAAAAAGAAGCAATAGGTATTTATGAAATAATAGTAGATAAAACAAACTACAAAGACCCAGCATATTACA
>Ga0208919_1002260_pt1 | contig 10236 bp, 12 predicted proteins | sample 4_EtaG_FD_184076 | JGI IMG/M metagenome (GOLD analysis project Ga0208919, IMG submission 184076) | Marine viral communities from the Subarctic Pacific Ocean - 4_ETSP_OMZ_AT15127 metaG (SPAdes) (version 3) | ecosystem: Environmental > Aquatic > Marine > Oceanic | place: Pacific Ocean | collected... | reverse complement strand
AGAAGATCCCTTAAGGTATATCTGTTATTTTTAATATCTTCTGCAAAAGATTCAAACCTTTTTTTGGTGAATACTTTATCATCTCTAAAGGCATCAACGCATCTTTCAGTAGTTTCATATTTACCAGGATGACTAGCCCTCGCAATAATTGAACCGCTATGGATTTCTGAATAGTAAGCGTCAAAGACAGTTAGACCGTGATCGTTGAGAAGGTCATTCAAGGTGGCTAAAGTGTAGTAGTTTAGGTGCTCATGGTAAATCATATCATAGCTTCCACCCCTTACCATTTCCCCTGCATACATGAATTGTACCGTAAACACTCCGTCAGGAGCTAAAAGTTTCTTAATACCTCTCGTAACACTATGCAATTCTTCAAGATGAAAAAATACACCAGCGGCGTTAATAATCTTTGCCGTTCCAGGCTCAAAATGCTTGTCAACTGTTTCCTCATTGAAAAATTTATTAACCGTAGCGATACCAGCATCCTTTGAAATCTGTGCAATGTTATCAGCAGATTCAACATTAACTAGGTTTTCCATACCTAAAGTCCTATATTGAATTAGTTGCGTCCCATCATTACCACCAATATCTACAATAAGATCTTCTTTACTTAGCCTAAAGGTATCAATATTCTCCCTAGCAATCGTTCTAAAGTGATCCTTGAGGGTTTGAGTCATCCCAGACAAATAGCCATGCTCCTTAAACATAACTTCCTTGGGCACGGTATGGTTTAGTTGCAACATACTGCAATCTGAACACATCACCATATGAAGAGGATAAATCTTAACGCTACTCTTTGTCTCACTGGTAACAAGATCATTGCACCAAGGCTGATCTCCCAAATCTAAGACTGAAATTAAGTGGCTTGACCCGCATGATCTGCACTCTCTGGTTTCCATACTTCTCCTTGTTTAATGGTGTTGAACATCCTGTCCGTTGTGTAGTCCAACGCTTTATTATAGGCGCTCTCCACCATTACCTCGTAGTCTTCCCAGTTATTTACGATGTGGCTTATCTTTTCTTCCAAATCCCTATTCGAATCAAAGTAAACAAAATCAACGTCAGGTGTGTAGTAGTCCTCTGCGATTCCCCACGGATCTCTATACACTAGATTAATCGTTTTTGCCATAGCCGCTTCATGCATTCTAGATTTGAATTGAGGCATAATCGCCTGATCCACATGAGAGAAAGCTTTGTTTGTCTCCCACTGAGGATACCCCTTTATATTTTTTATGTGGAAGTCTTCAAGAGGCACTACGTTGTAGCAAACAGAAACCTTACATTTACCCACTTGCTTTATTTTTTCTTGATGCGAAAGATTGATATGAGTTGCCCAGGAGAGATATGCTTGTGTTAAAGAATTAATTCCATGCGTCATAGTCATGTAACAATACTTAAACTTACTCATAATGCGTAAACACTCTTGATGCATTTCTGAGTGAATTCCACCAAAATAACACACATCGTTTTCTTTCTCTTGAGGCTCTGGGATATCTTTCTGGTTAAAGGGATAATAAATATACTTATATTTTGTATCTGGGTCTATCCTACTTAGCCACTCCACGGTATGGGGGCATATTCCGTAAACTTCTGTAGCATTCTTATTATACTCTAGGGCAGTGTTTCCAAAATGGTCTCTGGCTTGTGCAAACTCAGTAGGCATCCAAATGTTCAGTGAAGTTTGTCTATATCCTTCTGTAAAATTAGCATGAATAGCGTTGTATCCATTATACAAGTTATCCTTAGATGTTGGATCGGAAAGATCATCCAATCTAAAATAAAACCCATTGGTATCAGGTACTTCAGCCGACATGTCTTTAATAACTTTCATAAGGTCCACTCCCTTTCTCTCTCATCTATATCGTACATCCTAAGTAATTCTGTAAGCTCCTTTTTATATTCAGAGCACCACTTACCCTTGACAAGTGCAGACGCAATGTAAGGAAATACATTGGAGTCGTAATGGTGTAGTCCCCTCTTTAGCTCGTTATCGTAGTGATAAAAACCTTGAATCCCTAAAGATCTACAAGTATTGGTAGCAGCGGTTTCGAATTGCTGTTCCATATTGTGCCCAGCAATATGGAGGTCAGGTCCATGCTGGTGTATAGAAAGCAGATGGCTCGTCCTCCATAAGGAAGCTGTTTGAGAGAAGAAATAAGGATTCCTACAATCCAAATAATTTAAAGTAGGAGAAACAGGGATATGAAAATGATCTATTCCTTTTGCCAATCTAATAAAAGATAGACTAGGGAGACTTTTTAATATACCAACATACTCTTCCAACTTTTCTAAATCAGGAGTATCATATAAAAGATAGTCCTCATTTAAATAAAGACAGTATTCTTCTTTAACCTGTTTTAAACAATTAAGAAACTGTGTTCTAAATTTATCCTCAGAATTATATAATACATTAGTAACATCAGTATTAGGGACTTCAACATCCGAAAAAATATAATGCATATTGGACATATATTTATGCACCTGTCCAATATGGCAATCCCACAAATTTGAATTAACAGAATTTGTGTTAGTGATGATGGCTAAATCTTCTATCACAGGAAATTAATGTCCTCTGTTTCTTCAGGATGTTTTAGAAAATCAAGTAGTTTGTTAGGCTCTGATAACTTGCAGCACATCTGACATTTCTCTTTATAATTCAAAGCTCGGACAGCTTTAATAGCTTCTTGCCTTTGTTCGGACTTCCAAATATCTTTAAAAGAAGACTCATTAACATTACCAAAAGTTAGGCTAGGATCATTAGGGTGATAAGTACAAACCTTTACTTCACCAGTTGCGGCTAGAATGGGCTCAAAGAAATGGCCCTCACAACTCCTAAAGGAGAAGGCTGTGCCGTCCCTTAAATCCTTTCGTTTATCATCGCTAAGATTAATTTTAGCCATAAGCTCTTGAGGAAGATTATCTAAATAATCCCACACTTCTGTATTAATCTCCGCTGTGCCTGTCTCCTTATACGAGGTCTCAGCCTCCTTATAGTATCTGGGTAAGATAGGTCTAAACTGTAAGTAAGAAATCCCATCATATTCATTAACCCAGTCTACCAACTCTTTAGCGTGATCGACCGTGATATTAGAACCAACATTACAATTAATGCCCACTCGACAACCATACTTAACAAGTTCAGCGACATTCTTTCTAATAATCTTAACCCCGTCCACCTCTTTCCATTCTTTATATTTAACATCATCTAAGGTATCTAAAGAAATTCTAATCCACTCAAAACTCTCTCCAATAAGCTTACAGTATCTCGGCTTGAATACCCCATTAGTCATCATGCCTAATTGAAGTCCCGCATCTTTAGCTGCCTTTACCGCTTCTTCAAAATGAGGATAAAAAGTTGGCTCGCCTTGCCCTGCATAAGTAACCGCTTTGCCTCCCATCTCAGAAAAGTCCTTTAAAAACCTCTTCAAACCGTCGATGTCTATATGCTTTCCAAACTTATTATCTCTACCCTGCTCAGTAATACACCAGAAGCAAGCCATATTACACTTATCAGTTAAGCCCACTTCCATAAAGATGGGGCAGTCTGTGTCCCCTTTATCCAAGTACTGGTGGAGCTTATCAAAGTGAAGCACCATTTTAGCTTGAGAAGCGAAGGGGTTCCTCCCTGAGAAAGAAGTGTAATTATTATTAAGTTTGTCCATGATATTCTTGTTTAATGATCCTGTCAATACCATTATAGATTGAAATTTGTTGACTAAAGCCTAGATCTTTTAATTTTGTTACATCCAGGTACATATCCTTTACCTGTACCGTTTTATGAAAGTGAGGAGGCTCTACGTCCACTAAGGGGGCGTTAGAAGAAGTCTTCTCTTTAACATACTCCATCAAAGGTCGAAAAGTTTGAGGAATACCACTCCCAATATTAATTACAGACCCAGACTCTGCTTTTGTTATACACAAATTAATTGATCTACAAACATCCTCTACGTGCATAAAATCTCTTACATTTTGTCCGTCATCATACAAGCCAATCTCTTCTTCATCAATAATTCGTTTAATCATATACTGAAGAGCGTTCCTCTTCTTAGAAACTCCTGTTGCGCTCTCTCCATACACATTACATAAGCGTAGGATTCTATAATCTATTTCAAAAGTCTCGCAGTAAGACGCTACAATCCTCTCAGCAGCCTGTTTAGTGATGGAATAAAACCCCTTCGGATTGCACACACTATCCTCTCTAGCAGGGAAGTCTGTATCTCCATAAACAAACCAAGAACTAATAAAATTAAAGGTTTTTCCTTCGCACTTATCCTTAAATTCCTCTAGCACAGAGATTAGTTTAGTAAGATTAGTATTCACATCTAAATGGGGATCATCAAACACATGATAATTATGTGTAGTACTAATAAAATAAATTACGTCCGTTCCGCTAACTGGGGCATTTTCTTCTCTTGGAATTTGATTTACATCATACATAGATGCAAACTTACTTCCTATAAACCCTGTTGATCCAAAAACTGAAATATTACTTTTTTCCAAGGAAGTATCTCCGTATAAATCGTTCATCTTTTTCTATATGATTAAAAACAAGAGTAGATAGAGAACTATTAAACTCTAATAATTCCGGCCAATGCAAATCAAGCCCTACACCGTATGCTTCTGCCAGTTCTTTTCTTTCCCAAATATCAATTGAATCGTACACAGGTCGATTCCCAGATCCATGGTGATAAATCATATCATCATAAATTCCAAAGTTTAAGGGGTGTATATTATAAGCATTTGTTCGTAACAATCTTTTCCATTGAATACCATTACTATCTAAAAACTTTTTCAGAAGTACACCAGCACATTCGGCTCCCTGTGAGGGGTCTAGATCCCAGGAAAGCTTATGTTCTTTCCAAAATTTAACCGTAGTAGCTAAAAAACATGGGTGAGGATATGGCTTTTGATCATCTCTAAGCAACGGTTCAACATTTTCTTCTCGACTAATAGCTACCACAGGAGAAGTTTTTAAGTATGCTCTTAGTCTTTGATCCCATTTATCTAAGAAAATAAGAGCATCAGGATCTAAAAATACCAAAAGATCATCATCATTATAGTTACTTACTTCTGTTTGAATGTTATACAAAGCGTTTAGCTTATCAGCATGAACATTGGGAACCTGTAAAGAATAGAATTCATAATTGCGAGAAGTAAGAACAGGCTCACTCTTCATGTCGGTCAAACCGCATAAAACTTTATACTCTTCATGAGTATTAGCCTCCAGATACTGGGATTGAAGCCTAACCCATTTTGAAGTTTCATGATGATTTGTAATAATGTAGATCATTTTACTCTTTAATAAAAAGCCATGAGGGAGCATCTGCATCTCCCTTTTTTGGTGAAGTTCCTGTAATTTTAAACTCTAATCCGCTCTCTTCCGCGAACTCATCTACCGCTTGAATTGTCCCAGGGTTGGTTTCATTATAGTCATGTCCACAAAGGATACCTCCCGACTTAAGCTTGGGGAACCAATCGTGGATATCTTCCCTTACACTAGCATAATCATGTAACCCATCAATATAAACAAAGTCCAACTCTGAGGGAATAAAGGGAAGAACTCTATGTGAAAATGACCTTAAAATAGTCCATTTTGTGGGAGGAAACCGACTCAAATTACTTATAGACACTATATATCGAGATTCTTGCGATAGAAGACCATCTTCCCCAACCGCAAATGGATCATAATCCTCCGCATCATAATCTACATCAGAATGACTACTAGTTTCACACCAGGGGTCAATTCCTGTAATATGCATGTTGGTATTCTCTACCATGTAGGAAGTAAAGGAACCTTGCCAAACTCCAATCTCAATTCCCTTCTCAAAGCTTTTGGGAAGACTCCGTATAAGTTCGTATCTGTCAGTAAGATTTAAATCATCAAATTTTATCATTCTTTTTATCCTTAAAAATTGAAAGCTCTGTTAAGTCTCTATATCCATTATTCTCTCCTAAATCTGGGGAATACTCTGGGTAGTTCTGCATTAGAGCTAATCCATGAGATGCTTGTTGGGGGGTCATATACATATTCCAACCTAACATATCAATATTGTCATCCTTATAGTTGACCTCAGAACGACCCTCGTAGCGGGCCTTCTTCAACCACTCTACCATCTTATAGTCATCCGTAAGGATCATCCCGCCCTTACCTATAGCAAGAGTCTTTTTGATATGAAAAGATAAACACATAGAAGTACCAGGAATATACATTCCAGATGTTAGCCTTTTAGCGGAATCATATATAGGGTAAGGTCGAAGCTGATACGCCCCAGACCAGTCCTTATCCTCAAAAACAACCTCTCCCCCTGCGTGAATGATGGACATGGGGACAGATAGGTATGTTCTTTTCGGTATCGTTACTTCTTTTACCTCATGATATTTACAGCAAAGGAATAAAGCATTTGTGCAGCTATCTACTGCTACAGCGAAAGGAGCACCTGTATACTGTGCTACTTCTTCTTCAAACATTTTAACAATATTGTATGGATTATGTTTTATACTTTTAGTAGTCATATGATGATATAAGGTACCTTACACTTATCAAATAATTTTTGACTAGGAATGTTGTTTTGTTTAATTTTTCCAGTAGCATTAGGAAAAATACCAACTATTTGCTCCAACATAAATTTTCCTACACCTATTCCCTTTTCTTCGGGGTGGGTGCAAATTCTGATGTCATCATCAATAACTCCAACATAACCTACAGGCTCACCATATAATAGACAAACATAGTAATTTTTAGAATATTTGCTCATATATTCTACCTGTTGCTCTTCAGTAATTTCTACTTGTTGAATAAATCCAGTTCGGTTTTCTGGATGATTTCTCATCTCTCTAACAAACTCATAGAATTTTGGTGTTATTGGAATTAATTCCATGAATCTTCTTGCTCACCATACTTATTTGGCATACCCAGAACCCAGTGCTGGAGATATGCTCTACTGTATTTCCACCCATCTAGACCCATCCAAGGGTTTAAAGAACTTCCAATATCGATATAGGTGTTTTTATCAAACTCTTTAAAGCATTCGTGTATGATATAATTACTTAAAGTTGATGCTGAAAATAAAAATATCTTACCCTGAACATCGTTATCTCTTATCCAACTCTTAATTTCTTCTACTAAACTATAGTCGTTGATTATACAATTACTTCCTACCCTAAAGTCTTTAACTATATTGAGATGTAGATCAGAAAGAGTAGCACCCTCATTAACTATTAGAACAATTTCCCTATCCCTAAGTATTGGGACTATTTCATTTATGAATCTTGGATAATTATTATTGATAAACACATTAGAGAAACTCAAATGCTCATCATCACCTTCTCCATAAAGATCTAATTGAAATTCAAAAGAACCTTTCCCTGCTATATCCTCATCAACAATACCAGTTAACCCTTTGTAGTAATTCTTTTTTCTATACCTAAGAGCTTCAATTAGCTTTTCTTGATAAAATTTATCACGTTCAGGGTCAAAATCTTTCTGCTCCTCTTTGGGATACCTTCCTTGACCTTCTATATCTCCAGTAATAAAACTATTTTCTGCCAAAACAACTCTCTCACCTTTGAGTATAAACACTTCTCCGTCCGAAAAACGGGAAAAAGCAAAATTCTCTCCCGATTCTAAGAGGGATAAGAATTTATCAAATTCTTTTTTGTAATCCTTTATACTACTACCCATCAACAAGTAATCTCCAACCTCTATCAACATATTTTTGCATTTGAGATTCCATGAGTTTTATATTTTCTAAATTCATTGATATGGCATTTGAATCTTGTCCAATTTTCCACGCAGAGTCAGGTATGCTTCCCCACAAACTTAGGTCTTCTGGAGGGTGAGGAGGGACATAAGTGTTTATACCCATATATTTCTGAAGAGTATAAGAAAAATGCATGTCTTCTCCGACAATCATGGGTTGGTCAAGGTCTGGCAACTCCCTCCAAAAGGCCGTTAGCCACTCTCTCTTAAAGAACCAAGCATGTCCTAAAAAATCTGACTGAACCACTTCTCTATTTGGGGCGGGCCATCCAGGTCTCTGCATAGGCCAATAAGAGTCTTTATTAGTAAATACTAGCCCTACAGTCCCTAAAAGTCCCTCATGGGTTTTCATAGTATTAATACAATTCTCAAACCACCTATTCCCAGGAATGGTATCATCGTCAAAAACACACACGTATTCTGTTTTAGCATTTAAAGCATAAGAAAACCTAGCCCACACCCCAAAATTATGATTAGAAGATGCCCAGATAGTTTTATTGCAGATATCAGGATCAAAGTCTTCCCCTTTATTTTGCCACAGCATAATTTCCTTTGGCTTTATAGTCTGCCTCTCTAGAGCTTCTATCTGCGAGTTAAGATGCTTTCCTCTTTTATATCCGTTAAGTATTGCCGTAATCATTTTGCCTCAATATAGGGGTAGCTGTTGGCTATCCTAAAATTATGTTTAAACTCAGCACCCCAACAATCTTTTACCTTAGAATCTTCTGGGGTCCTTGAAGGTAAGTAGATAGGGATGTCATTTTTTATGGCGAGTTTAGCTATAGAACAAGCAACTTCACTATCCACATGCTTATGAAGAGTAATTAAAGTATTTTTTCTCGTAAAGATAGAATGCTTTAAATAGCCTTCTAGATACATTCCTAACAGTTCTACAGTTTTATCATCACATAAGTTTACAAAGTCTGCCATTGACATACTAGGGTCGTAAATGAAACGATTAATCCCCCATATATCTCCAGAATCTATAGCCTCGCTTAAACTCATTAAGGAAACGGCCCAGTTTCCATTATTAATCATCCTGGCCCATACGATTGAGGCACCTCCTTTTATACTAGGTAACTCAGCCCCATGATTACCAATTATAGTTTTGCATCTAAACTCACTGATAGGGAGTATTCTTGAATCACCGAGAACCACAATTAGGTCCACATCCAAATCTTTAATAACAGAAAAGTCGTTAGAGGAGTAAAAAGGTATATCTAGTTCTTTGCAAAAAGAAGCTAGATCTACACCGTTGACTTTATTTTTTAATAACTCTGGGGGAAGCCCGTTAATGTAGCAGACGCTATGGCCTAGCGATAAGCACAGGTCTAATCCTTTTCTAGTTAATTCAGTATTTCCTACGATTCCTATTTTCATGATGGTAATATTTTTTGTAAAAATCTTTTAGCAATTTCTTTATTGCCCTCATGAGTGAAGTGAACACCATCAATTAAGTAATCACTCATATTAGACAAGTCGCATAATTCAAATTCCATCTCTACGGAAAGACTTCTAAGTATGTCTGTATACTTAGAAGTATAGTCTCTATTGTCCATGTAAAAAGGAGAAAACTTAAGATCGGGAACAGTTCCTACTATAACTCGCATACCAAAGACTTTAGCACTGTTTACTAGTTGCCTTATATTATCCTTATATATTGAACATGGGATAGGAGTCTTAGTGTCATTAGTTCCAATTATAAGAGTCATAATGTTACAATCTTTATTACTCTTTATAATATTCCACGCTCTTCTCAAGAGGTCAGAGGAGGTTTCTCCATTAACACCATAATTATGACAAATGTAGAACTCCTCAGTTTCTTTAGATAACAAGGACCCCAACTCCGCAGGAAACGATCTCCCGTATCTATCCCTAGCCCCGTAAGTAAGAGAATCCCCTAAACAAAGAACCTGATTCCATATCATACTAATTTACTTTATGATCCTTTTTTTGAGAATGTCTTCTGTAATTTTTTTGGATGCACTACCATCTCCATACTCACAATCAGATGTAATTTCTAATTTATGATACTTATCAAAATTTGTCACCAAAGATGTAGTATTTTTACATAGCATACCACCCTTACTAGGTCTTTCTGTGGCTTTCCTACAGATCAAACATACCTTTTTAAAGAAACTGCACTCTTCCTGAATACCACCACTATCTGTGATAACAAGAGCACATGAAGCTAAAAGTTCCTTCATCTCATCAAATGGCATAGGATCGCATATAGTTACTTTTTTAAATATACCCCTATGCTTCTGTGTTCCTGGATTTGGGTGCATAGGAAACAAGAAGTCGTATTCTGGGTATCTGACCGCTAACTTTTCGACTGCCTCAAACCATTCCCTCATCTTTGAGTGGTTTTCCCTCCTGTGCAGGGTAACTATAACTTGATTACCCTTAGACGGCTTTATATGTTTTATATTATCAATGGAAGTGTTACCAGTTACCATCGTATAATCATAGACAAC
>Ga0208919_1002258_pt1 | contig 10246 bp, 14 predicted proteins | sample 4_EtaG_FD_184076 | JGI IMG/M metagenome (GOLD analysis project Ga0208919, IMG submission 184076) | Marine viral communities from the Subarctic Pacific Ocean - 4_ETSP_OMZ_AT15127 metaG (SPAdes) (version 3) | ecosystem: Environmental > Aquatic > Marine > Oceanic | place: Pacific Ocean | collected... | reverse complement strand
AGAGGAAGACAAGAAGTTTTCTTATGTGTGGGGAGCAAAAGAGTTTTTAGATAGGTGGGATAAGGTAATCATAGCTGGAGATACTGACGATGCTGGCATAGCTTTGTCAGAAGAATTAGCTAGAAGGATTGGGAAAGCCAAGTGTTATAAAGCTGTCTGGGCAGACAACTGTAAAGACGGAAACGAGACCCTTTTAAAGCATGGGTCTGAGATAGTTCGTAGCTGTATAGAACAAGCCACACCATTTCCGCTAACAGGATTGTACGATGCTGAACATTACTCTTATAAGGTAGATACATTGTATGAACAGGGAATGGCAAGTGGAGAAAGCACAGGCTATCCCTCATTAGACAAACTTTATACGATAGCTAGAGGTCAATTAACCATTGTCACAGGAGTTCCCTCAAGCGGAAAATCAGAATTTGTTGACCAGTTAACTATTAACTTAGCCAAGAACAAGGATTGGAAGTTTGCCATGTGTAGTTTTGAGAATCCCCCAGAATTACATATTGCAAAGCTCGCTGAGAAATACTCTGGCAAGCCTTTCTTCAAAGGGCAGACAGAGCGAATGGACTCTACAGAAGTAGAGGAAGCATTGACTTGGGTACAGGAACACTACGTTTTTGTAGATCATAATGACGGAACACCAGCTACGATTGACAGTATCTTAGAGAAGATGCAAGCCGCAGTGATGCGTAACGGAGCGAGAGGGATTGTTGTTGACCCCTTTAATTATATACAACAAGAAGGAGAAGAGAGTCAAACCTCTCAGATAAACAACCTACTTACTAAAATCCAACTCTTTTGTAGAGCCAACGAGGTACACTGTTGGTTCATTTGCCACCCCCAAAAACTACCAAGAACAGACACAGGTAGAGTTCCTATCCCTAAAGGCTATGATATTAGTGGGTCAGCACACTTTTTTAACAAAGCTGACATAGGCTTAACAGTTCACAGGGCAGACGATGTGGAAATTCATATCTGGAAGGTTAGATTCAAATGGATTGGTGGACAGGGATTTATTGGTTTAAACTATGATGTTGCAACAGGGAGATACATTGAAGACTTTGAAAGTACAGTCCCAGATGATTACGATTGGTCATTCTGAATTATTAGACTTCGGTAGCAAACAACTAGAACAACATCACGATATGTTGTTGGAACAACTAGAAGGACAGAGAGCCAGAGCCAAGATACTAGACCAGAAAGAGATAGACCGCCTGTTTATGAAAGACCATATCGACAGAGAACAACATACCTGTGGTGAAAGATTTTTTGAAATGACAATCAAGGCTGGTTGTTATGTGAAGGGAATAAACATTGAGGAAGCAATAGTTAGTGGGACTTCTTCTCGTGAAGCGAGAATAAATATAGGAGAATTAATGGGACTTAGGTCATTAATTCTAACTAGGGTTTGTAAAGTTTTGGATAATTGCATCGGACATGATGCGAGATTTGTTTTTGATGTGATTGTGAATGACCGCAGAGTAAAGCATCGAGAGGAACTCGACACTTTACGTCTGGGATTAGACGGACTTAACGAATTTTGGAATCCGAATATGAAGAACGACCCTCGCCGCCACGTTGTTTCAGCTTTGGCTTCTCTCGCCTAATCCAATAACGGATTAGACCAGTTTTCGTTCTCGCTTCTCTTTTCGCTAGTTCCCAAAGGGTATCGTAGTCTTCTTCATCAAGAGATAGATGAAGATTATACTTACCCCTTTCATCTGGTTTCTGGGTTTTCATTTTTCTCCTTAATAAGTTTTAAGTTTATTTTCGCCGATGTACTTTCCTAAATTTTCCATAGACGAAAATTTTTGTTGATATAAACCTATCCAGTCTCGGTCTGTACCATGAGGAACACAATAAAAAGACTCTTCGCCTGTTTCATTGTCTGTTTCTTGCCATGCAACATAACCATGAATTGAACCTTCAAGAAGTTTAGTAGTGCTACCTGTATCTTCTTTCCAGTCAGCAGACTTTCCACAATGTGTGCATATATGTTTAGTTTTTCTCATTCTTTCTCCTTGAGTTTCATAAGTTTAAAAAAAGAGGGATAGGTTACAAAAGGACAGTCATGTTTAATGGCTAGTTCTTTTGCTCTCTCAAAGGCAGTTTCGGAATCCGAAAACCATTCCATACCTTCGATGTCGTGGACTTCCATTCCACTTGAAAGAGACTTAATAACCTTATCCCCCATAGAAAAGACAACTTGCTCGTCCTCGTTAACGCAAACAACACCGAACAGACAGCCTTCTGCACTTCTTTCAAGATAGGGAAGTGTAGCTTGTAAAAGTATTTTCTTTACTTCACTCATTTGACACCCCCTCATAATAAAAGGACTCATTCCCTTCTCTTTTTATCTCACACTCTTTGCAAGTGTGATGAATAATAGGGTTATCGCAGTCATACCTATCTTCAAAGACAGTTCCTTCTGGAAAATAGGTAACTCCTCTATCGCTGTCTTCTTGTTCAAAATGGACTGAATCAGAAAATTCAATCTCTTTTTTACAAGAATCACAAAAGTATTTAATGCTCATTTGTCTCCCCCTATCAAGACCTTATAGTCTTGACCGAGAGTTTCTTCAATGAGTTCAGATTCATAGTCATCAGTAGGTACTTCGGAGACAACCTCAACATCTTTTTGCTTTAGAATTTCTTTCCAATCAGTTTTGGAAATAGAATCGGCATCTAAGATATTGCTAACCGAATCTTGTTCTGCCGCTAGGCTTCGCAAGAAAGGGTTAGAAAGGTCAACCTTCGCAACAACTTGAACAGTACCCCTACGAGTTTCCTCGTAGGAAAAATAAAGTTTATTACTCATAGTAACTCCTTAATCTAGAGCCAGAGGACAACCACCAAAAACGGCGATCCCCAGCTCGGTTTAAAATAATTATTGAGTGCCTAATAATTAAGGCTCTCAACGCTTTTTAGAGCATAAATCGCTCTAATCTGAAGCCCGTTTCTTCAGCCCATGCGGTGGGCTAGGGCTAGACCTCAGATTAGAACGAGACCTTACGGTCTCGCTCTCTTCTTTAGAGCTTTATCAATATGTCTTTTGACTTGATAAAACTGATAAAGAACAACAGAAGGTATGTGTTCATAAGCAATCATGTATCTTTTGGCTTTACCAAAATCCCAAGTGATTATGTTTATACCTCTATATCTTTTAAATTTTATATTTTTCATATAACTCCTTAATATATGGTCGGAACGGAATGTTCCCCTTTAGCTACTCAATAGTAGATAAAGGGCAATATCCCTGTTTTTGAACAAAAATGGACGAATTGCGTAGCCATAGCGGAACGAAATGAGGGTAAGGCAAGGGAGTAGTACCCCCTAAAATACCCCACCCTCAGCATCGCTCTATTTAGACAACCCCCAACCAAGACCGTAGTTCTTGGCACAAGTTGAGCCATAGCCAACCGCAATACTTCTATCGTCAGACAAAGGCCTGTGACAGAAGGAGCAGTTGCCTGTCAGCTTGCCATACTCGGAAGCAACACCTTCTGGGTCATTAGCAAGAGAGGTTAAAAGTTTAAGTAACTCTTTTTCTCTCTCGTTTCCTTTTCCAGATAGATGCACTTCTCCGTTGACATCAATGCGACCAAAGTACTGGTTATCCCCAAAGGGTAAACCGTCAGTCAATTGTAATTGACCGTTATACTTTGAACGCTCTCCAGCTTTGTGAATCCTCAAGTCTACTCCGTCACTAAATCGTAACCATAGTTTCGGATAACCTGTTACTTTGTTGAGTAAGTCAACCACACCTTGAACACTAGGTATTCTTCGGATAGGTCTAGGATTTTCTATTCGGTCAATTAACTTGACCGCATAGACTTCTTGTTTCTCAGTTAAATCTCCATGCTTGTAAGCATAAGAGGTTAACGATTCCGCAAAGTCTAAGTCTTTTTGAGAAGTTAATCTGTTTGACTCTTTCAAATCAATCAGCTTCTCGACAGTAGGTAACGTCATATCGACTCCTTATTTTGTTAAAAAAACTTCTGTGCACCGTGGTAAACAGAAATAATTATTGAGTGCCTAATAATTAAGGCTCTCAGGCGAACACACCCCAAACCAGTTCAGGAAAACCTAAACTGGTTCTAGTTTGGTATGCTCTTTTCTTTTTACTATCATCACTTTCTTTTTGGAAAAGAAAGGACGCAATAGAAAGAAAAGAAAACACCGAAAGGAAAGGGGGGACGAATCCCCCCAAGTATCACTACTTCTTTTTCGTAGATGCGTCTAACTTTTGAAGAAGATTATTAAAATCATCTTGTTCATAAAGGCAACCGTCTTTTTTCAGTTGTCTCAATACATCTCTATATTCAGCAAACCTTATTGCGTATGCAATCAAAAAGACTTCATCACGAGTTAGCGATACATCTGCTATTTGGTCTCCAGTTGGAGTATCTTCAATAGCCATATCGACTCCTTATATTTAGTTAACCATTTCATACTTTCGTAATCATCGGTAGGAATACACATTCCTATATGGAGAGGGAGAGTAAACTCTCCCTCTAAATAGAGCAGTTTTTACAGTCATGCTCAGGACTGTGGAGTCGACTTTCGCCGATTTAAGAATCAATCCCTATTACTTCTCCCCAATCAACAAATTCAGTTGTCCCACAAGATGCCCAGATTACAGGGTAATCAGGGGGTGTCTCAGGGGGTCTTCCAAATCCGTCAGTCAGATAGATTAGGCAATCTGGTTGCCAGTTAAATTTTTCAACCCATTCAAAAGGGGGAGCGAAACTCGTTCCGCCACCACCTCTAGCTTGGTAAGTAAACTCCACGTCTTGCTCAAACTCATCGACCTTCGTAACTTCATCATCACAATAAAGCACTCGGACTAGAGTAGGCTTGACCTCAGCTAAGATAACATTGATCTCGTGAGCGAATACAGATTCATAACCGAAAGTAGAACCACTGGTATCAATAGCAATAACTATCTCTCCACAAGTAGTTCCGTATGGAGAAGGAAAATAAGTTCCTTCGCCAATGAATCTTCTATTAGGTCTTGACCATGTATAGTCGTCTTTATTTAAAGTAGCTTCAACAATATGTCGGCGGAGTAAAGTTCGCCAGTCTATCTCTTCTGCTTTAGATATGTCTTCTACACGAGCATCAATCTCTGCTCCCAATGAACCACGTCCAATGTTGGCATGAGTCTGCTTCGCAGTAAGAAGGTCACGAGAAACAATTCTCTCTAACTTCTTAGCTTCCGCTTCATCAAGCACACCACCGTCCTCAGAGGTTGCGTCCCAGACTTCTCCTACTTTGGAGAATCCTTTCGGCTTGCCCTTCGGCTCGTCTTCACTTTGACCTTGACTGCTTCCACCTTTTTCATTCTCTTCTGAATCAGAATCATCTGAGTCAGAATCGTTTGAACCAGAATCAGAATCAGAATCAGACTCTTCGCCAGACTCATCTTCCTCGCCATGAGGGTCTTCGTCTGGGTAGTTATCCCATTCATCTTCATCTTCTAGATGTTTATAAATCTTCTCAGCAGACCAACCATGAAATTGCCAATCATTTAGTGAACCTTCTGGAAGTTCAAATCCATGTCTTTCAATTATCGGATTGATTGCTAGGTCGCAAGCTATATTCCATTTCTTAGGATTTCGCTTACCCCTTCTAAGTGGGTGTAAAAATATGACATGAAGAACCTCATGCACAATTACACCGAGAAGATATTCAGTAGACGTAGCATCAACAAACAGGGGAGAAAAATAAATCTTTCTTCCGTCTGTAGCCATAGTCTCAGTTTGACTGGAAACATGAAGACCTAACTTCATCGCTAACTGTCCGAAAAATGGATTCTTGAGAATCAATTTTGAACGAACACCAATCAATTTATCTTTAGCTTGTTTAACATCATCATCATTAAACATTTTCGACTCCTTATATTTAATTAACTGTTTCATACTTTCGTAATCATCAGACCGAGTAACACTCGATTACAGTTAAAGGATGTTGGGGGAGAAAACTCCCCCGCATCCCTGTTAACAAAAAATAATTATTGAGTACCCAATAATTAAGGCTCTTATTACTTCTTGTTGGTTCTGGCTAGAAGGTCAGCCGCACTTGAAGCAACATCTTTAGCAGACTTCGCTACCTTTTTTCTCTTTGAAGAATCTTCTCGGAGAGTCTGGGTATCGTCTAATGTTAGGTCAGAAGAAATCTTCTGCCTTAGCTTCTCAATCTCTGGGTCACTATTCACATTAAGATCGCCAACAGTTGTTGCTAGGTCTCGTAGGTTCGGCACTAAAGAATCGTTGAAGAAACCTTTTCCCTTATTCTCTGGATCATATTTATTTAATGACTCAGAGACAGTAGAAAGTTTCTCAACCACTCTAGTGAGTAAAACTTTACGAGCAGACTCAAAGTTACCCTCAATCTCTTTGCTTAACTTATTCCTTAGCTTGTCTTCCTCAGAGCGAGATAAACCCACTCGTAAGTCAGAAGAGTTAGGGATAGGCTGAACCTTGCTTTCAAATTTAAACTTGTCTATGAGTTCCTCTACCGACTTGTAATCGGATAAATGGAACGCAGTGCCAAGAATATCTTTATCAGCTTTGATTAAGTCGTCATAGTTCTTTAAGAATGCTTCAACCTCTTTGTTAAATTCATTCTCAAAATCAGCTATGTCTTTTTGCCAACGTCTGTAAGTAGAATCAGTTCCTTTAACCTCAGTGCTAATCAATCGCCAACCTTCTGTTCCGTCAGACCAAGGCAGAGTATGATCAGAAACATAGTTTCTAACCCTACCTACAATCTTCTTAATTTCTTTTAAGTAGTTGTGGCTACTGACTAAGTTTTTTGCAACATTGATTACTTCGTCAGAAGCATCACAATTGTCGGCAATTTGTTCAGACAATAGCCTGTCTCGTTTAACACCAGAGTAAGAACCAATCTCTACTCTAACCAGTACCGCTTTAGAGCGGACACCTTCACTTGATTTAGATTTCATATCGACTCCTGTTATTTAATCTAATTTAATAATTGGCCACTCAATAAAGAGTAGCCACCTAGACAGACAAAAGTCTAATGAGAACTTTCATCTGTTTCGCCAGAATTTCACTGGCTCTTCAGTAGGCTAGTTTTCGTACTCAGCTAACTCAGTAACGAGTTCTTGGTACTCAACAGTCTGACTTATGGTAGGACATTCGACCTCAGCTTGCCTAACAAACAGAGTTAAAAACTCTGCTTCGTCCCACCGTTTTAGATAAGTGATGATGTTAGAAAATCTATCTTCATTCACTTCCCTAGAGAGCACACCAATCAGTGCCCACTTGGTATCTATATCTTCTGGGACTTCGGCAGTCTTAGGCTTCTCAAAAATATCTTTGGGGTCTCCTAGAGACCTTGCTATTTTTATGAACCCTTCCAAAGTCAGTGCCGCTCCTTCGCCTAATGATCCTTGAATAAGATCAAACTCTACTTCTTTAGGAGCATCAATATATCTTGATGCCCTTACAAAAGAACGAGGGGTAGGAGAGACTCTGGCTTTAGGGTCAAAGTCATTAACCAATTCTGGCTTCCATTGTGATGCCGCTATCGCTAGAGGATTCACACCAGATTGTCTTGCCCATTCTGTCCACGACTCTAAATCAAATTCGACATCTATATGCTCGAATCTGTCAGACAGTGCCGCTTTCAGTTTGGTTACACCGCAACCGTCTTGCTCTCTGTTGCCAGCCGCAATTATCCAGAGACCTTCTGGAGCAGTGTAGTCTCCTAACTTTCTTTCTTGAATCAAAGAATAGAATGCCGACTGAGTAGAGGGCGATGCTAAGTTTAACTCGTCAAGAAACAAGACGTGCTTGTCTGTTAATTGATGTAGAAAGTTGGGGATTAACCAACGGACATATTCGGCATCAGTTATAGGCAACCCACGAACATCAACAGGATCAAGTTGTGATGCTCTCACGTCCACGAGTTTGCGACCTTGAAGGTCAGCAAAGTCTTGAACGAAAGTTGTCTTACCAATACCAACACTCCCCCAGAGCCATACAGCATAATCTGGGTTCACGTCAAAGTGATGCAATAATGCACCAGTTAAATTTTTCAGTTTCATATCGACTCCTTAGTATTTACTGAAATTAAAAACACACTGCGAACACAGTGTGACCTAGACCAGAACAAAATGATGTTCTGGTTTCGCCAGACTCTCACTGGCTCGTCAGTAGGTTTAATTTATTAAGCTAATTGACTTTCAATCCTATCTTCTTCTCTGGCATTCTCAATCCACTCTACAGCTTCCTCGACTAACGTATTGAACAAAGATGCACGAATTACCGTAAAGGCATTTATGTGTGCATTTAAGTCTTGATAAGTTTGATTACGACTGTCATAGATTTTTCTCTCCAAATAATGATCTCCAACAGAATCAGACTCTAAATAGCCAAATGAATTATCTTCATAGATAAGTTCAGCTATCTCTGAGTCTTCAAAATCCTCAATAATTTCAAACTGGATATAGCGAACAAGACCAACGTCAAGTTCTAAGTTATCAGTTTCAAAAGAGAGAGTATCATCTCTATCGGTTTCCAAAGTAGAAATTAATTTAGAAATAATTGTTTCTAACATAACGACTCCTGTTATTTAAGTTTCTGTTTCTGCTTTCGCTTCATTCAGCCTAGACACACATCTAGGGACAGAAGGGAGAGAATAAAATCTCTCCCAACTCAATGACACCGCAACAACGTAAGTTGTCTTAGTGTCGGAGTCGGAGTCTAGTAATTAAGTTTAAACAACCCTCGCCGCTCAACACAGCAATTACGCACATCATTCAGCCGCCTTTAGCTTCCTTCTAAATCTAATCTCTTCTCGCTCTCTCTTTTTATCTAGACCGTATCTTTCCGCAAGCAGTTATCGTGTCTCCTATCTGTACTCAATCGAGTTCCAAGTAAGTCTTTAGTCAGTGATGATTGTCAAAATGTATGAGTCTTATTTTATATCCAAGTCTATCTAGTGATTGTAATGGCAGACCGTTCTCTTAGTCTGGCTACCGATTCGTTCTTAGGGAGATCACTTTTTAGCTTCTTCGCTTGGCTTGGATCAGGCTCGGTTGCGACACCTAGAAGTAGTTGGTTCTTGCTCATCTTGAGGGAGACCGTTCCTTCCATTTTCTCGATTTAAACTTTCGTACCTTCTTGGCTCGGCTCAGTTTAGAGTCATAAGTTGTGGACTAGGACTCTCATATTAGAGACTTAATACCCAATGTCAACATAAAGGGTATGGAATAAAACAACGCATCAGCTTTAGCTGATATTGTTGTGGCATCATCTAAAGGTAATAGACATGACAGAAGACAAAGACAAAGATAACAAAGTAACCAGAATCAAATCCAACCTCACTGCTAAACAGGAGAAGTTCATAGAGGGAGTTGCTAAAGGTCTATCGGCAAGTGAAGCATATAGGCAAGCTTACAATACTAAGAAGATGAAAGACTCTAGTATCTGGACAGAGAGTAGCTTGCTCATGTCTAACCCAAAGGTCTCCCAAAGGCTAAAGGCTATTTATAAGAAGAGAGAGGACACAGCAGTGGCTTCTGCTGTCTCTTTAAGATCATGGATTCTTGAGAGACTACAAGCAGAAGCAAAGGACCAAGACAACAACGAGTCAGCTAGGATCAGAGCACTAGAACTCTTGGGCAAGACCAACGAGATTAAACTGTTCAGTGAAGTCATTGAGAACGTGAACGTGGACAAGTCAGCAGACCAGATCAAGACAGAACTAGAGGAACGCATCTCACGTCTCATAGTCAGCAATAACGATTGACTGCAAAATAATTATTCTGGCGTAAGGCGAACTAGCTGACGTACTGCTGATTGCGTACTCACTCGCACTCACTCAGACACGCACACTCAAGCAAGCACACTTAGGACGACCACCACAGGTCATGTAAGTGAGTGCTCACTGACCTAGCCAGATTCCGATCCAGAGTATTAGAAGCCCCCCAACCCCCCCCTGTGCGCAGACGTCCACCTGATACCCTTATCTGAGTTTTACGCAAACGATTTCATAATTTTCATAGGGGGGTACTATTTTTTTTCCGCTAGGGTCCCCTCAACCCATGTACCCTATATTTTCTTGGTTTGTTCTGGTACCATATAAACAGGGAGCAGTATTATGACACCGAGACAACGGGACGTACTGGAATTTATAGACCATTACTGGCAGCAGAACCACTGTGCTCCGAGCATGGAAATTATCTGTCGGGAGCTGAATATGAACTCCA
>Ga0208919_1002257_pt1 | contig 10248 bp, 3 predicted proteins | sample 4_EtaG_FD_184076 | JGI IMG/M metagenome (GOLD analysis project Ga0208919, IMG submission 184076) | Marine viral communities from the Subarctic Pacific Ocean - 4_ETSP_OMZ_AT15127 metaG (SPAdes) (version 3) | ecosystem: Environmental > Aquatic > Marine > Oceanic | place: Pacific Ocean | collected... | reverse complement strand
AAGGTAGAGTTATAGTTCCTGATATAAGAGGGTTGATGGTTACGAATAGACTGAATGCTAATAAGGGTGTTGTATTTAGTGAGTATCAAGATTTTGGACCAAGTTCATATTCTATGAGTTATCAAAAACCTGTTACCGCTTCGTTTAGAGTTATCAATAAACAATCTTATGCTAAGATAAATTTAACACAATTGAGAACATACTCAGGAGATGTTTCTAAAGTTAGAATTTATTTAAAACAACCTGGAAATGTTGGTGGTTATCAACAACTTGCTGAGTCCGTATTAGAAGCTCCTGAAGTATTAACAGATTCATCAATACAGTATGGTAGATTAAAGATTGGTTACTTTCCAATTCAACAACATATAAATTATTATTGGAATGGTAGACAAGGTGTAAATGCTGGTTTCTTTGAGGGTGTAGATTCCACATCACCAACTGCATCATTGACATATTTAAACGATCCATACATTGATAGTATGAGAATATCAGGTTCTAATTATCCACATAATAGTGTAGTTTCAGTATTTCATAACAACCCAATGAAGTTATTTCAAGGTACTGAATATGCAGTAAGATTTCAATTAGCAGGTATTAAAAAAGATAAACAACATACACCTGAAAATGCAGCAGTTACAGGAGATACTTCAGAACAAGCAGCTAAGATAAAATTTTATTTGAGTGGTTCTTCACTTAAAGCAGATGATGGTTTTGGACACTTACTTGGAGTAATGGAACTAGATACACCAAATGCTGTATCCGAATCTTTTGATTATGTGGAACATAATTTTATTGCAAAAAATAATGGTGATGGTAGATTACAATTGGTGGTTGAATCAGGTGAATGGTACATTGGTGATTTAAGTGTCAAACCTATGAGAGAAAGTGGATTTAGTCCTGATGTTACATCATTAGTAGTTCCTACACCAAAGTTAAATCAGAGAGGTCAACCGTTAGAATTCTATGCAGAGTTTTATGATTTAAATGGTAATGTCGCTGATTTAATAGCCTTAAAAGACCCGCTTGATGATGCACCATCATTCAGAGGTTCTTCAACTATCGTAGAGGATGCTGATAATACCGTATCTGGTTCTATATTCTTAGGTGGTGATGCTGAGGGTGCAGGTATTGAAATACATGGTGGTTCTTCCTTTGTAAGAAACGTTGGTTACGTTGGATATCATAGTGCTTCATTAGACGCATCACCTGACGATCCAAGTCGTGGTAAAGCAGGATTTATGTTCTTTAGTGGTTCTGTACTAAGTGATAGAACGGATGAATATAGTGTGGGAGATGTAGGATTTGAAGTACATGGTGGACCTGGAGTAAAAGACGGAAGTGCAGGTGCTATGAGATTTCGTTCTTCGACAGGTAAACTTGAGGTTACAGGTTCTATCGTGGCTAATGAGGGACACTTTGCAAAAAACTTTAGTGTAGGAACTGGCTCAGCAGCTATAGAAATATCTTCATCTACACATATAATGAAGACAAAGAATTGGGGTCACCCAACATCAAGTAAAGGTTGGGCTATAAGTGGTAGTGGACAAGCATACTTTCAAGAGGGTTACATCGGTGGTTGGCAAATTAAAACCATAGATGAGGGAACATCTACTGAAAGAGCCATCATAAGTGGTTCTAATATTACTCTTGATGCAGGTGGTGCTGGTTTATATATGTCTAATAAAGGACCTGGTTCAGATACATCCAATTTATTTTCAGTTTTAGCAGATGAATATTATTTAGATTTTACTCCTGAAACAAGTTCAGCAGTTTCAAGTTCAGGATATTATGTTTCATTTGGACCTAAGTTTAAAGTAGATAAAGATGGAACGTTATTTGCAAGTGGTGCAAAATTTGTTGGAACTATAACTGCTAGTGCAGGTTTACTTGGTGGATTCAATATAGGTTCTGCTTCTATGTTTGGTGGTGGAACTGAAGCGATGCCAAACTTTTTCTTTAGTGGTTCTGCAATTGGTTCTTCTTTTAATAAAGGAAATTTATTTATATCTTCAAGTGGATTCCAAGTAAATAGTTCAGGCTCTATCAAAGCTTTGTCAGGAACTATAGGTGGTTGGGATATCGGAGATGACACAATATCTGACCTCAACGCTTCTGGTAAAGGTATTGAAATCAAATCAGACCCATCATCACCGACTATTACGATTAAAGAAGATGATGATAATAAGATAGAATTATTCCACACTACAAATAATAATTATGGTATTATAGGAAGAGTTTCAGGTAATAATGTATTCCTATTGGGAGACCCAGGGGGTCAAGGAAATAGAATAGCAGGTTGGTCATTCACTAATAGTACTATAACTGATAGTGCTGGTAAAATTACTTTAGATTCTACCAATGAATTAATTAAAGTTAATGATGGTTCACAAGATGTAATTCATTTAGGTAAAGTAGCTACTGGTGAATATGGAATGAAATTCTTTGATGGAACTGGCACCGCAGATAGTGATATAATAGTTGAACTTGGAGAGGGTGGAAATACGATAGGTGGTCAAACAATTAGAACGGACGGTATGTCAGGTGGAACAGGTGGTAAGTTTCAAGTTACAGGCTCTACTGGTCAAATGACTGCTTCATTAGCATACATAGGTAATGCTACTAATTTCTTTCAAGTAAAATCTAGTGGCGTTGCAATAAACACAAGTACTTTTGATTTAACAACAGCAACAGTTACTATGTCATCAGCTGTTTCTGGTAAAATAGCTATGGGTTCTACACCACCAACTGCTAGTGGTGGTAATGGTATTTTATTAAGTGGTAGTGGAGACTTTAGTTTCCAATCTGCTAATAACAAATATATTAGAAATGATGTTGATGGTTTCGCTATGAATTTCCCATCATTTAGTATTTCACCAGCTGGATACATGACTGCAACTGATGCTACTTTCAAAGGTAGAATAGAAGCATCAACAGGATTTATTGGTTCATCGGCAGCTGCTGGTTGGAATATTGATGGTGCTACTATTGGTGATACAGGTGGTAAAATAGTACTTGACTCAACTGAAGCATCTCCTAACATAACAATTACAAGTGGAAGTTTCTTTGCAGAAATGGTTCCTGATTTTACACGAGCTCATGTAATTTTAGCTGGTGGTGGTAATACCTTTTCAGGAACAGTTACAGCTGCAGCTATGAATACAAGTAATGGTACTTGGACAGGAACTTCTAATAATCTTGCTACTAATACTACAGACTTAGCAGCTGGAGAACAATCATCAGCGTTAACACTACACGCTGGATTTTCTAATGCGACAACACCATCAATTCATGGAACTCTTGGTAGTATTACTGATGCAACATTGACTGCTGGCAAACCATATAAAACCACAGCTCGTTTAGTTGTTGGTGTAGGTGTCATTACTTCTAATCACGCTTTAGGTTCTGGTGTATCAGGTGTAGTAGCGGTGACTGGTACTTTATCACTTCATTTAGCTGCAGATGATAGTCAAGTAGCAACTCAAACTTTTAATACTTCAATTAATATAGAAGCTGAACCTTCTGCAGCTGTAACAAAAAAGTCAACAACACTTTTCGCAACATTTAACCATACAGTCGGTGGGTCTGATGCAGATTATTATATAAAAGCAAGTGGTGTACAAGTAACAAATAACGGTATAACCGAAGAGTATACCGTAGGTGCAAAAACATTTTCAGTTGCAGCTAGTACAACCACAGATGCAATCTACTTTGGATTGACAACACACCAACCAAGTAATAAGAAAACTGAATTAGCACCCGCAGGTTTACAATCAGTTGTTTTAGGAAACGCAACATTAGAGCATGCAGATAATACATTTGTTCGTATATCACCACAAGAACCAAAAACACTTGAAGTTCAAGGTGCTGCATTAATTACAGGTTCTTTAGTTGTTAAAAAACTTAATGATACTGAAAAAATTACTTTTGTTGATGGAACTATAGATGCAGATGCATCAATCACAGCCGGAACATCACTTATTGGTCCGAATGGAAGTGAAGGTACTCCGACTGTTCAACTTGGTAGTGCTAATGATGGAATATATCATAGTGGTGGTATATCATTTGTTATTAATAATGATACTACAGTTTTATTTGCAGATGGTGGACATATTCACGCAGATAATAATATTACAGCTTTCTCAACAAGTGTTGCTTCAGACGAAAGATTAAAAGAAAATATTAAACTATTAGAAGGTAATTTAAGTTTAAGTAAAATACTAGAGCTAAAACCATCATCTTTTAGATGGAAAGTAAAAGATAAAGAAGATGATGTTGGTTTGATTGCACAACAAGTTGAAAAAATTATACCAGAAGTTGTACAAGAAAATATATCTATCGGTGAAACTAAAAAGTTTTTAGGTGGTGATGTTCATAGAACCGTTGATTATTCCAAATTAACAATTTATTTGATAGGTGCAGTTCAAGAACAACAAAAACAGATTGATGAGTTGAAGAAAAAACTTGAGGAGTTATAATGGCTTTAGCAAGTTCAGGAGAAATAAGTTTACTTGACATCTTTAGAAATAGAGAAGACAATAGTAGTGCTACAGGTACAGATATAGATATACAAACTTTAGCAGTACAAATTGCTTCGGGTTCTACTGTCGGTGATGTAGATGGAAATGGAACAGCCAATCAAACTGCTGATAGAAATGCGTTAAATTCTGCACCGTATGCTTTCGATGAATTCTATAGTGCAAATTATCCAAATGATATTTTTAGTAGTGTTATAGCAAAAGTAGGTTCTACTTCTGTTATGGGTGATGGTTATGTTGATGGTGAAACAGCAAAAATAGAGTGGGATATAGACGATGGAACAACCGATGATTATACCGCTGGATTAAAATATACAAGTGATAATAGTGTAGCAGTTTCTGCAACTTTAGATGATGATGGTAATAATAAAACTGTATCTGTAACTATGACTGTACCAAATGTTGATGCAGCTGCAGATAAATATTACCCATTCGTAACTACGGGCACGTATTCAAATATAGTTGGTGCTAATATTGATCACTTTGATGCATTAGGAACAGTAACAATAACCGATCCTGATGCTAGTGGGATTCCAACTGTATCGAACACAACGACAAATACAGACATAACACACGCAAGGTCAATAGCAGATGATAGTTCAGTAAATGATTATAACTGGTCATTTGTAAAAACGTCTGGAGATGGTCAAGGAGTATTTGATGGTGAAAGTTCTTATGGTACTGTAACAAGCACCCAATCACAACCAACGATTAGATATAGAGGACCTGGAATATTTACCGCAGATTTAAGAGTAGATGGAGACCCATCACAAGCAAGAAACTCATCAACCGCTGCTACTGTAACACATGAAATTGAATATGTTAATCTCACAACCATAAATTCTATTTCAAGTGTAAACGCGACTACCGCAGTAACTGTAGCTGGTACAAACAAAGGACTTTCAGGAGGTGTAACATTTGGATTAGTTGATACAGGGGCAACAACTACATTTTTAAGTGGAAAATCTGCAAATGATACAGTTGACTCAAGATATATAGCACAAAACTATACTGCAAATTTTACAGCCGCTGACTCAAACACAACACTAACACTTCAAGGAAGAGTTATAGATAGAAGTGATGGTACTACAGGTCAAAATAGAAACACATCCACATTTTCAGTTTTTCCATTATTAAGTAATTCTAAGAATACAATAAACGCTGGTACAAATACGGTTTATTCATCTACTAATAATAGTGCTGGTACAACTTTTAATGGTGATTCTACAAGCTATGTAAATACAGTTGCATATGGAACACCAGGAACTGCAACTGATAATGTAACAGCATATGCATATAGTATAAATACTGCTCCCACAGGTTGGAGTTTTTCTGCAGCAAGTTCTGCAACTACAAATTTTGCAGGTGGAACTGGAGTTCATACAGGTAAAACTGTAACATTAACCGTTACATCAACCGCAGCTGCTGGAGATAGTGCTTCAGACCAATCATCAGCATCAACTCACACATTAGCTATACTTTTTAAACCTTGTATTATCGCCATTACACATACAGCAGGTACTCTTGTTGTTAATGATACCGATGTTGTCGTTACTGCATTATCTTGGCAAGGTTTTGCAGACGGAACAGGCTTTCAACTTTCAATTAGAAATGCTGCTAATCAAGTTGTAAGTTCAAATACTACCGTAAATTATAATAATACTGAGGGTAGTACTACAACTCAAATAAGTAAAACAGGTTTAAGTATAAATTTAGGAGATTCTTCTGAAGCAGGAACTATGAAAGTTAGAGTTGCAAGAAGAGATAATTTAAACTTATATAGACAATTTAACATCACAATAGCAGATTTCACATCTATTGTAATACAAGGTGTTGGTGCAGGATATGGAACACCAGAACAAGCATTGGTTGCTAAATTAGCTGGTGGAGGTGGATGGGCAAATACCACCAAGAAATTACAACCAGGTGATTCATTCGGTAATGGTGTAACTATATTTAATGACAATGTAGGTAATGCATTTAATGGTGGAGGAAGTTATCATGGTACTAAACCAGGCAGTACTACGAGTTATTTTTCAGTTAGTACAAGTGGTGTAATAGGTAATGTATTTGTAGGTGATTCAACTATACCACCAAGAGCTCCAAGTGGTTTAAGTAACTCATCAGCAATAACAGGTGTTTCTGTAAGTAGTTTTAGTGTAGCTAATTACACGTTCTCAACTTCAGGAACAACTACTGCAACATTTAATGGTAAAACAACAACCAAAACCGTTACAGTTTCGTTTAATGATAATTCAGTAATAAATGAAGGGTATGAAATTTTCGAAAATAACTCATCTGGAACAAGTGTTGATGAACAGGGTGCAAATGATACAAGTGGAACAGTAACAGGAGTAACTGCTAATAAAACTTTTGCTGTACACGCAATTGGTAATAGTAATGGCGATTCAAACATATTATCATTAGGAACAGTAACAACTGGTTACACACATAGTAACGCTGGAACGTTGTATTTACAAGCTACTAACAATTCAGGCGGAGCGACAACTAATCTTGGAACAGTAAATTCAACAACTACAGGTACACAAACAATTACTTGGGATAAAGATGCACTTGCTGTTGGTACACATACAGTACGTCTAAGACGTGATAGTTATACTGGAACACAGGTAGCAATAGATACTTCTGTTGTTGTGGCTGGTTCGTTTGCAGCTTGGTCAGGAGAACCGTTTGTAGATACAGTCGGTTCAGGTGGTACTGATGAATCAGCTGAAGTAAGTATTGTTTACAGTAGTGCTGGTGAAACTGTAAAAGTTGAATATATTGCTTCAAATGGTGGTACAAACATTAACCTTGACTACAGACTAAAATTATCTGGAGGAAGTTTTACTTCTTATAGTACTCTTCCACAAATTGCAGTAGGTGCTGGTTCGGTTACTGTAATTCTTCAAGCAAGAGGTTCACAGTTAAAAGAAGCTAACACTAGTGGTACTGATCAAATTAGATTAACTGGTTTAAGCACAGGTACTGATTCACCTTCCCTTGATGTCAACTGGGATGTTGATGAGACTCCATAAATCTAAAACAAGATATTTATGTATGAATATAGTTACTAAGGAGTAAAGTAAATGGATGTCTATTATTCTACAGGAGGTAAAAATCTTGTAGGTGGTGGTTCTGATATCTGGGTTAATCATTGGATAAAAGAAATACAACCAAAACTTAAAAAACCATCTAAGTTAGTGATACATCAAGATAATGATGTGAGAAAAGATTTAGATGAAGCAGATAGAATACATATATTACATGGTTATTATACACCAAACCAAGTAGTATTAGACTATAAAGATAAAATATATTCTAATATTATGCACGTAGAGTTAAAGAAATCTCTAAACGCACATAAAGATTTAGAATTACCGTTACTAAAACATTTTAATGCTTCTATAGAATATGAAAAAGATATTCTAAATATAGCAAAGAAAACAATTTGGATTGGTTTATATGAAAGTTCATATCACGATGATTATGATATCATAGACATACCAAATTTTTATGAGTTTAAACAAGATGGAATTGCAGTAGAAAGTAATAGGGTTGGTTTTTGTTCTAGAATGGAAACAAGAAAAGCACCTCATTTCTTGAATGATATAGACTCTTACTTTTTTACCAATGTAGAACATTTTGCTTGGTGGAGAGAAAATTTAAATTATGACTTTGACGAATCAAAGTTATTTCAGTTTCAATATAAAAACTTACAAAAGTTTTTACAAAGAGATGATTGGGGAATATCACATTCAGCTCACATATACGAACCATTTGGTTATAGTATATTTCAAGCAATTGATTATGGTAAATTACCCATATTGTCAGAAGACTGGCTACCAAATATAGCATATCCGTATAGAGCTTCGACTAAAGAAAAGTTTGAAGAGGTGTATGAAGAGATATGTGATGTTCGTGTAGAAGCAAGACAGACATTATTACAACATTTAAAATCTAATTTATCAGAGTATGATAATAAAGAAGATTGGGTTAATAAATATTTGGAAATATACAACTCTTGATATTTATAAATGACAAACTATATATAGGAAAACTCAATGGCTAAAACCGATCTAAGTTTAGGAAAACTAAGAAGAGCAACAGATCCAGCTAACGTTAGCAGTAACACTACAGCAGACTCAAAATTAAGAGCAGACGCTGCAGGTGTTTCTAGCGGTAATAATTTTAAAATATCTGAATTTGCAATTGATGAGGTATCAGCATCTCTTTCAGGTAGTAGGTTTATGGATGAGGGAACTTCTGAAACCTATAAGTTAGAATTTAAATCAGTAGGTTCACGATTTCTTGCAAGGATAGCTCGACATAAAGAAAACTTCTTTTGGGAAGCAGCTTCAGGATTATCTGTTAGTTCAGCTAACAATTATACAGGTTCAATAACTGCTGCAGCAATTTCTAACATAACAACTGCTGTGGCTGGTGGTCAAGATAGTATGTCAGCAGCTCACGCTGGTGATACAAGAATAACCATGTCAGGAGCTTACGTTGATGATAATGTTGCAACAGGATTTAATGCTTCAGCAACAAACTATAATAAAAAGATTCTTCACCTAACTCAAGTAGAAGACACATACAATGGAACAGCCATCACTTGTTTTACACCAGACACCAAACTTACATTAGCAGATGGAACACAAAAAGAAATACAAGAATTAGCTATCGGTGATGAACTTCTGTCTATGAGAATGCCAAATGCACAAACAGAAGAAGAACATCCTGTAATTGCTAGTGATGTTGCATACGCAGACTATTGTATTGTAGAGTTGGGAGAATCAGAATTAGTTTCAGCTAAAATAATCAATATGTTTTTTGATTTTGCTGACACATATTTTTTAATCAATGATGAAATCAAGGTTACAGGTGAACATCCATTCTTTGTTAAGATTCCAGATGGTTTTTATCTATCAACAACGGGACAGAATAGTGAAGAATTTTGGGCTTGGGAATATGTTCGTAACTTAGAGGTTGGTCAAGTAATGTATGACAAAGATATGAATGAAGTTCCAATAGATAGTATAGAAGAGATAGAAGAGGAAATAGAAATTGTGAATATAGATGTTGATACAAACAACACATATTTTGCAGAGGGTATATTGGTTCACAACAAGGGTAGTTCTACTTCACCTGTAGATAATGATGCACACAATACTTTAACCCACGCTATTGAAAATCCAGGAATAGGTGGAGACGCAGTTTAAAATATAGTTTATTTTCGTGAGTTAAACATATATTTATATATGACAAAAAGTAGGTTTTAATGAACAAAAGATTAGCAATAATTGTTCCGTATCGTGATAGACGTAAACAGTTAGACATTTTCATACCACATATGGATTCCTTTCTAAAGGAAAAGGGAATTGATTATCAAATCATCATAGCAGAACAAAGAGATGACAGACCTTTTAATAGGGGTAGGTTGTGTAATATCGTTTTTAATACAATTAAAGACGACTTTGACTATTTCTGCTTTCACGATGTAAACCTCTTACCACTAACAGACGATTGTGATTATTCTTACCCTGAAAAACCAATACATTTAGCTTCAATCGTAGATGATGAGTATATCCCATACGAAGAGTTTATTGGTGGAGTATTCTTAATCAATAAAGAACACTTTGAACAAATTAATGGATTTTCTGATGAGTATTGGGGTTGGGGATATGAAGATAATGATTTATTAGAAAGAATG
>Ga0208919_1002256_pt1 | contig 10255 bp, 3 predicted proteins | sample 4_EtaG_FD_184076 | JGI IMG/M metagenome (GOLD analysis project Ga0208919, IMG submission 184076) | Marine viral communities from the Subarctic Pacific Ocean - 4_ETSP_OMZ_AT15127 metaG (SPAdes) (version 3) | ecosystem: Environmental > Aquatic > Marine > Oceanic | place: Pacific Ocean | collected... | reverse complement strand
AACGAGTTCCGCGATAACGATGACTACTATAACCGTAAGTTCAACGTATGGAGCGCAAACTACCAGGGTAGGCCGGTCTTCTATGACTCAACCCCTACCCACCTTGTAAACCATGCTGTTGATACCCTTATGAGTTTCTCTCCAAGAATTCACAGGGAACCTGTGGGAGATACGGAACAGCATAAACAGGATGCGACTAATTTAGAGCACGGCTTAAAAGCAGTCATGGAAGATGCCGCACTTAATGAAACGACACTTCCGTGGAAAGTTGCAGCACAATATCTTGTGGCTCACGGCTACGCGATAGTTGAAGCACCCATACTTGTCGGTCTTGGAGAAAGACCCGAAGAGCCGAACATGGATGACTACGAGACCCAGGAAGATTATGACGGGGCCATGTCCGTATACAGGGCTCGCCGAAAAAGTTTTAATCCGGTAAGGATAAGAGTCCCCCACCCTTCCACGGTATTGATTAACCCGAATGAAAAGATTCCGACAATGGCGATCAAGGCATCAAAGATGACCGCACAGGACCTCCATGAACAGTCGGTTACCAAGAAGAGAAAGCAGAGAAGAAGGTACAGCGAAATATTCGACATGGATAACTGTGATCCGTGGGATGAGGTTGAAACATGGGACTACTGGACACCACACTGGCACGTCAAACTACTCGCAAATGCAACCGCGCGTTACGGTTCCCCTTCGTCAACGGCGGCCACTCCCATATGGATGGAAAGGAATACTATGGGATTCGTACCCTTCGTTCACGCCTTTGCAGGCTGGGGTATGGATATAGCGGAAACAGGAGGAGATCCGGCAAACCTGGCACAGGGAATCCTCACACCTAACAAGGAAACTATCAGGAAAAGAACGCAGGAACTCTCTGCCTTTCACCAGATATTACTGAGATTTGCCTTTGCCCCTATGGGAACTTCGAGAGATCCCATGACATTAGCGCAGGCAATATCAAACGAGGGAATTTTAGAAGGAGATCCACAGGACTTCTGGGTCATGAATACCCCTGACGTTCCTGGCTGGGCCCTTCAACTTCGCGGCCAGACTGACAATACCCTTGAGATGGGTACATATTCATCAGCACTAGCAGGCGTAAGACAGGCAGGAGTCACAACTGTTGGCCAACAGGCCATTTTAAATACAGCAGGATTGAGAACTTTCGCAGCACCTGCACTCCAGAGAGAACACATGGCATCAATTGTTGGCAGCAGGATATTGCAGCTTGTTGATTCGGTGTCTGAACTCTCAGGCGGTATCGGTGCTAACGGTAAGACTTTAAGGAAGTCACAGATTCATAACGTCTACGGCGTACAGATAGCCTTCCCTCATTCGGAACCTGTCATGGAATTGCAGAACAGGCAGATGGCCATGAGCGAGTACGGCGCAGGATTAATTGATCCTATGACTTACTACGAAACAGCAGGATATGAGAACGGTACTGAGATTAAACAGAGACTGATCGAGGAGTCGGTGAGAAACCTGCCCTCAGTCAGGGAAAAGATTGAAACACTGGTGGCACAGCAGATGGGACTGGTGGATGAAGCTAATCAGGATCAGGCGGCACAGGAAATAGCACAGCGTCAGCAGGCTATGGCTCCGCAGGTTCCAGGAGTTAACGGCGCAGGCGGTGGTGCTGATCTGAACAGGGCATTAACACCGGATACGTTTCAGCCTGAAAGGATAGACATTGGCAGATAATCCATATACAGATGCAATAACAATGGTTGCGGAAAGTTATAAGCACCTTCTCAAGAACAGGACGAAGAAGAAAACGAGAAGGGTTGTGGGTAAAGCCGTTCAGGGTAGTGATCTTATTCGGTCCGCTCTGGCAGAGGAAGGTCTGTCACTAGCAGAATTCAGGAGACCATAATGCCTGAAAATGAAAAACTGTCAGAATACGAACTTAAATTACTTGAATATTTGATGAAACTGAACGGGGCTAACAGGGCTCATGTCAGGGACATAATTGCCGAAGCAGAGGACGAATATGTCTTAGGCACTATAGATGCTGCATCTAGTGAGGGTCTAGTAGGAATCGATATAAGTATAAGAGAAAAAGATCGCACCATTCGTGCCGGTATAAGAACCACACCAAGACTGTTTGATCTATCAACAGTTGAGGCTCTTATTGCCCAGACTACTACCTCTATAAGAAAAGAAGTCGAAAGAGAACTGGGTCCGATATCTAATGAAAACGAATTTGTAATAGCAGATACTGTCATTGGTAATTTGTACAGCAGTATTCAGTACAACGAGGAAACGGGTGAGTTAACAGTAGATCCCAATCAAGAACTCTCCGTAACCACCATAAATCCCGTATTAAACATTGTAAATAAAATGCTTAATCTAAAATCAAAAGAACTCATAATTGACCCTACTGTTCCTCTTTTAGAACATAAGCTCACACCCGTAATTCAGCGTGGTGTCATTGACGGCAATCTCGATCCGAGTCTGGCAGGTGTAATGATCGGCGCATCCAAGATGCCTGACTTTGAAATAATGACAAAGGAAGGAGATGCAATTTGGAATCCTTTGGTGGAAGGTGAAGATTTTCAGGGTGTTCTTCAGGACTGGGAACAGGCTTCTATGCAGTACATGGTTGATAATCCTGGTGAATTGATTAACACGATGAACAGGATGGTGGATCAGGTCGAAAAAGATTACGAATCTTTTCTTCTTGGCCGTGACAAAAAGGGAGATATTTCCACCTATCTCGGCGATCAGGCAGAGTCAGATAGCTTTGATTATTTTGGTATAGCACCTGTGGATACAGGAATACCAAGGGTGGACTTCGAGGAATTTGTTCGCAATGATGGTGAATTTATCGATACTGTTATGGACTGGATTGGAGAAAGTGGTGGGTTTGAAAAACCTAATGATGATATTGATCCCCGTACAATTTCGCAACAAAATCCGTATGGGAATAAATTCTTATCTTACGAACATGGGGCTATCCGTTTTGCAAACGAATCTGTTATTAAAAATGCCCGTACACTTATGGGTACATACATAGACGGACAGGGGAATATCAGTGCAGAGGCAAACGATGCCGCTGCCCTTTCAGGAGTGTCTGTTGATGACTGGATAGTGGGTGAGGTATATAAAGGCGTTAGAAGTTCTTTTGTTCCAGATCAGGAAGGAATGACTACTTACTGGGGCAATATTAATAATCAGTCAGAAGTAAACAGGCAGTACGCCTACAGCAAAAATCCTTCCTCGATAAAGAAAGATCTTGAGGCGCAGTTAATGGCCAATAAGGACTACTGGGTTAATGGCAAACCTGTAACCGCAGGTGATGTTGATGAATCTGTCTGGGCGCAGTGGTCAAATACCTTTGCCAATAATTCTCTTGATGCTGCTATGGCCAATATAGTTCCCAATCTTGATTCAGGAGTGGAGCTCAAACAGTTTGGTGATGTGTTCGGCAACGAGGCTAACAGGAAGGCTGCTGTCATGCAGATGGCCGTTAACCAGGGAGTCATAGGAGAAGATACATCTACTGAATTCATTGATTATTTCACCAGAAATGTACTTCCAAGAATGTCCCAGAAAGCAGGGTTCAGTAACGCCACTAACATGGGAGAACTCCAATCAGCAGTGTCCGGTTACATTGATGAACTTCCTGCATATGATCGTTACGAAAGCGACTTCAGAAGACAGTTTATGAGCTCGGAAAAACGTCCTCATGCTATACCAAGGGATTTTACAGATCCTGCAACAGGAAAGTACTATTTACTACCAGGATTTACGGTTGGGGCTCCAAAGAAACTGGAATTTGAGTTTGATCCTGCCTTTGTTACGGATGAGGTTTTAAAGATGGCAGAGGACCGGCCTGAGTTTGCTCGGTTCATCAGCAGTGAAATGAAAAAGCCTGGTTTTATGCAGCAATGGCAGGAAGCCTCAAAGCCAACATTTGATGCGAAAGCATTTGAATCACAGAGAGGTACGATTGCTCAGAAAGCAGCAGCAAAACTTGCAGAAATGGATGCTGCAGACAAAGTTCCTATTGATCCTACAGATTATGCAGGAGATATAACTTCAACTCAAAAAGAAATTGATGCAAATCGTGAAAGCCAAAGAAGGCAACAGGAGTTCTTCGCAGGGACCGGTTTTCAAAGGCAGGCAAAGTTTCAGGCAACGACTCCTGGCCAGACAACACAAGAATTTTTTGCAGGACAATTAACAGGATTTGAACAACGGTACAAGGACAGTGCTTATTTCAAGCAGGAAGAATCACGACTTAAACAAGAAGCCGAACACCAGGCGGCGCGTGAGGACAGGGAACGTAGAACCCGAACTGAGCGGAGCCAGAGAGAAAGACGAGCCCTACTGAGAAGCGGTACGGGACAGGGTCGTGGGTTAAGTGTCTTTACAAGGAGGCAGTGATGACAAGCCCCAGCCTTGACGCATATTTACGAAGTAAAAAAAGAGAGACTGCTCCACAACAGCCTGTTGAAATTCCTGTGGCAGAAACGGCAGAAGAGCCAGCAACTACGCAAAAAACTCTTCCTGGTTTTCAGACTACACTTTCAGGAGCTCCTATATTTCCTCATGGAGCCGGTGGTTTTGGTGACCCCAGAGACACTCTTATCGGGCAGGGTCCATTATTTCCTACGCAGACGAGAGCTCAAACATCGGAAGATTTTCTCAGGGGAAATATCGAAGGACTTCCTGGCCCAGGTGAGGCAGGCCACGTTCCCCCGACTACCGAGGATTTAGAACTTTTAGATTCCTACGGTATGCTGTTCGCCCCAGATGGAAGAAATTTGTATCCCTTAACACCGGAGTTTAGACAAGGGATGGCGAGATCTGGGCAGGGCGCATTGAACGCACTTGAAGCATCTCCTTTCGGAATGCTTTTTTCAGCTACCGAGGAAGTCGCAAGAGGTGCAAGGTACGGTGGTGAGCAGTTAATCAGGGCGGCTACACCGGGGGCAGACGAATCGGAGGTTTGGGCGTTTAGAAACAAGGTAGCTGTCAAGGAACATGAACTTGGAAGGCCGCTTAATTACTGGGAACGTCAGGAAATATATGACGAATCTTTTGAAGCCCCCAAGGGGGTAAGAGGTGGAGCGGAATTAGCTATTGAAATGGCCCTTCCTGCAACTGTGATCGATAAGGTAATCGGCAAGGGTGTTGAATGGGGAATTAAACCAGGATGGAAGGGTGTTAAGTTTGTTGGGAACCAGTTGTTTTCAAGAGAGACTTCATCAAAGGTAGCAGGCGGTCTTGATGACGCTGCGAAAATAGTGTCTGCGCCTGATAACAATCACTTTGGTATTCCAGATGTAAAGGTTGGGCTTACCAGAAAAGAAAAAATCCTTAACTCCTTTGCTGATATCGTACCTGGAATGATTTCATCCAAACATGAACTTGGTCTCAGGGTAATGGATTCTAGGGCGGCAGCTATCAGTAATGCAGAAAGCCTTGCTGCATCAACATCAGCAGAACTTGATGTTGCGGTAAAGAACGTATTCGATGTCGCTCCCAACGGAACGGTTCCTTCGATTCCGAATTTAAATACTGAACTTGGCTTGCCTCCTACTATTGCTGATATAGCCGCGAACTATCCTCAGTACAGTAAATGGCTTAACGATGATCAGAAAGCCGCTATGGAACTGATAAGAGGGAAGCTCGCTCCTGTCAGGGATAGCCTTGAAGAAATGGGCGTAGAGATCAGTGAGCGTATAGACATCGTTGAAGGTGGCTTTTACATACCGAGAGGAAGGGCATTTCAGGATATTGAGGAAGAAGTAGTTACAGGTGGAGTGCGAAAGAAAGGTGGGCCGAAGTCACAGAAAACAGCTAAGTTTGAAACTGAGTCTGCCGGTATTGAGAAAGGGTACGAGTACGTTCCTTTTAATGAAGCTGTTAATTCGTATATAAGAGAATCAGGACGGCATGTTGGTGATCGTCATGTTATGAAAATATTTAAGGAAGCCGTTGATGAAGATGGTGTTCTTTTAGGTTCTACTTACCTTGCCCGTCTTTCAAAAGACCCTGTGTATATGACTGCTCAGAGATTGACTCGGAAAATAAATAACAGGGTAAGGAAGGTTATTGCTGCAAATACCCGTGCCAGTGAACGAATAAGAGTCAGTGATATCGCTGAAAAAAGAGCGCAGCGTACAGCGCAGAGAGGGGAAGCACAGGTAGAGCGAGTGAGGGGAAGAAGTGAAAGAGATCAGGGAAGGTACGACAAGAGAACAGAACATGCCAAAAAGAAATTTGAACAGTATCAGGGTTTGTATGACTCAAGTGATCTCGCCGAAGCAAGGAAGATTATTAATGAAAGTATTTCCGAGGGAAGGGCTTTAGTTCACAGGGCAAGAGCCAACGCGGAAGATTTAAAAAGAACAAAGGCAAAGGTACGGAAGAGTGATAAAGCACTGACAAAGATAGTCGATGATCTCTCAGAGCGACTGGATGCCGCTGACAACATGGCGCAGGCAATGGACATGGACCCTGGTGATCTTGATAAAGCAGGAGGAATCGAAGCCCTGTACACAAAGATTCTCGGCCAGAGTGAAAGGTTGCAGGATCGAATTGCAATAGCATCTTCAAAGCACTTCGATCTGGAAGACAGGGTTGATGACATCCTTGCACAGAGAGGGTTGATCAAGGATGAAGATGCCATTTCAAGAGCCCAGAGAATCAGGGCAAGACAGGAAGAACGAGCTTTATTACAGGCACAGAGAACGGAACAACGCCTGAAAAATACATGGCGCATACTGGAGAGAGAACAGGAAAGAGCCAGAAAACTTATAGGCAAGACAGAATCTCGTGAAATAAAGAATATCCAGAAGCAGATCGATGCAGCTACAGGAACGGCAAACAGTGTAGAAGAAAGTGCAATTAAAGCACTCAAAAATTTCTATGAAGCACAGGATGAACTGGCAGGATTAAAAGACGAGTACAGAGGTATTCACAGTGAACTTGCAAGAGCAAGGAAACTTGCGAATGAAACCCCCAGAGGTATGGGGACTATGGATATCCCTGGTCTTGAAGGATATTCATTTCCTGCTGTTCTGGCCAGAACTGTAAACGATATTATCGAAAAGGAAATGCCTACAAGAGGCGCGGCAAAACAGGTTATTGGCGCATGGAACTGGCACGCTTCCCTGTGGCGTTCATTAAGAGCCACCCTAGACGATTCAGCACCTATAATTCAGGGTCTGTTAAGGATGGCTGACCATCCAGTTATGGCAGGAAGGGCTATGGGGTGGCATATCAGGGCATGGGGTGCGAATGGAGAACAGCTTCTGGGCAGTTATATCACTGAATTTAATAAAAAGGCGGCAGCACAGGGCGGTCTGACAACTGAAGATATGTCGAGGCTTGGTCTCCGCATCGGTGGTATCGATACTGAAATGACTGTTGGTAAACAGAAATATCTCAGCAGACTCGGAAGAGCACCAGGAATCAAACAGGCAAACAGGGCTTACGGGTTCTATGGGGACCGCCTTCGTATGGACTGGATGAAAGATTCGGTGGAAGGACTTATGAGAGAAGGCCGAACTCTTCAGGACATAGTTGATTCTGGAGATGCCAGGGATCTGGCCAAGGCAATTAACAGCGCAACAGGTTATTCCGACAAGAGATTCGGTGGGGTTTTCGGAGATATGCTTTTGTTTGCTCCGAGGTTCTTTCAGGCGAGACTTGAAACAGCAGCCCGTGCAGGAAGAGCAATGGCAACAGATCCGTTAGGCGCAGTTGAAGCAGTGCCAATGGTTGGGAGAAAAGCAAGGCAGACACTTGCTGAAGGTGGTATGGCACGGGACATATCTGTAAAGGACAGGGAAGCCAGACGGGCATTTCTGCGTCTTATTTCAGGTGGAACCATGATGACTGTCATGGCAAACGAGATGCTAGGTAACGAAACTGACTTTAATGTTTTAAAAAAGAACAAGGACGGTGAGTGGGAATATAATTCTAACTTTATGAGAATCAGGTTTGGTGGTAGAGACTGGAGCCTTTTTGGTACATGGGATTCCATGCTTCGGTTAATGATTGTGTCGGGAATGACCGGTAATCCAATCGAGGGATTAAGAGGACTAGCATCTGGACCTGTTTCTTTGGGATGGGATCTTATAACAGGAGAGACATTCACTGGTGAAAGACCTGAAGGGCCTGACTGGGTTCCTGATGATCCTGAATGGATGCCAGGAGATACAAATTTAAAGACGGCGGCTTACATACTGGAAAGCCATCTTCCATTTGCTTTTGATGAAGTCCCACAGGTGGGAGAACACATGCAGGAAGGTGACATGGGCAAGGCGGCAGCACTTCTTTCAGGTGAATTCTTCGGAGGTAAATCCTCTCCTTTAAGCAGAGGGGACTTACTATACGAAATAAGCAAGGAGAAAAAAGAACAGGAAATTAAAAGCCCGTCAGCTACAAGAAACAATCCTGGTTGGGACCCTGACAATCTCTCCAAGGCTGAGAAGAGAATCATTGACGAAGATCCCCGAATGAAGAAATACATGGAAGGGATGGAAGCCAAAATTCCTGATGAGCTTGATAAAGCCTTTGATGATCTTGACCGGAGTATGAATCTGGAAGAGACCAATCTTGAGAATGCCATTGTTGCAGGAACGCAGGGCAGAAACCTTGTAAAGGCCATATCAGAGTTTAAGCGCAACAGGTCGGAAGTGTTTAATCATTTCGAGGAAAACAATGCGGAGCTCCTTGCCGAACTGGATACCCCGATAGAGGAGATGAACGAGGCAGACAGGTGGGCGCATAAGTATTTCAACGTAGATCTGGATATAGATATTGCAAGCGGCTACATGGACTTTGAGAAATACGAGGCCGAAAGAAATCAAATCCTTGAGGATGCGAGAAGAGTTGATCCTGTATTAGTTGATTACATTACAGGTAAAGATGAAAATTCCTTTAGAGGTAAACGATTTGAGAGTGACAGGGTTCGCGAAGTAATTGAATCTTACGAGGCTGATCTTGAAATTATGCGAAGGTATTTCGATCTTCCCATGCAAGTTGCAAAAGCCTACAACCTTGAGGATGAATATAACGAATACCTGAGATCAGATAACAAGAATGAATACATGAGAGTCGGTAAACACGCAAAGATTATCAAGGCTTTAAATAACGAATCTAACAAGTATAAAGAGGCACTACGTCTTCAGGACTGGGAACTGGAAGCAAAACTCTATAAGTGGGGAATGGTAGGTACACCTATTAATCCTGAAGTTAAGAGAATGAGGACAGACCTGATTCTGGATCAGGGACAGAGAGCAGGTGGAAAGGACTTTGTTCCTAATCTCAATGATATGGAAGCAAAGATCGCTGAATTCAAGAGGATGCAATAATGGTTACAGCAGGAAAGCAGGGAGTAAGGTGTCCCCACTGTAACAAGAAGATCGGGGATAGGTTAAATGGCACACTACATCTTGTGTGTCCGCGATGCAAAAGAGAACTTATGTTGAGCTCAGATGGCCAACGTGTTGACATAAGGGAGATTGGTTTCTAGAATTTAGCAGTAACCGCCATAAAACCAAGCAGTGCGCTTCGCCGCCGAGACATATGTTCTCAGGCGGTTTTTTATTAAAGAGGTGTACTTTGGTTTTACAAAATGGTGTTTCGGGATTCGAGACCCCGGACCAACCTACAGATGCAGCGGTAAACGGAACAGGCAATCTTGCTTCCGAAACTACAGAACAGGCTACTGACTTAGCGGTTGTACCCCCTTCTGGAACGGATGAGCAACCTCCCAGTATCGAGACTCTGCAAACGCAAATAGCAAATTTACAGGCTGACGCTCAGAAGAGAGAGAACGATATGAAGGCCCTTGAAGGCAGACTTCGGACTGCCCGAACAGAACCTTCTGGACTCAATGATCTCTCGGATAAAGTTGACACCCTAGTAGACACGCTCGGTGCGTTAATTCGTCATCAGGGTACTCAGGACCAGGAAGCCTACATGGAAGATCTTCAGAAGGTTGAGGCTAACGCCCACAACCGAAAGGAGAACAATTCTTTCACTAGAGCTACAGAACAGATGATCTCTGAAATTACCAGCACGGTGGATGACTCAGGACTTGATCTTGCGTCAGCACCCGAACTGGCAGCATTCAGAGACCTCTGGGGACCTGCTTTTGAGCAAAAAGATCTTGGTGGCATATATCGGGCTCATGCGGAATTTAACCGCGCTGTAGCCCAGTATGAAAAAGACCGGCGAATTGGCAGGGAAGATGAGTTGCAAAGGCAGGCTGATGAAAGGG
>Ga0208919_1002253_pt1 | contig 10262 bp, 14 predicted proteins | sample 4_EtaG_FD_184076 | JGI IMG/M metagenome (GOLD analysis project Ga0208919, IMG submission 184076) | Marine viral communities from the Subarctic Pacific Ocean - 4_ETSP_OMZ_AT15127 metaG (SPAdes) (version 3) | ecosystem: Environmental > Aquatic > Marine > Oceanic | place: Pacific Ocean | collected... | reverse complement strand
GCAAAATGTGCCATAATTATTCTCCTTATATCTTATTTTTAATTATCATTCAACTATTGAAATTTATACCTTATTACTACTATACCTGATCCACCATTTGCACCTCCTTGTGGTTGATGGCCTCCGCCACCTCCACCACCACCTCTATTAGTAGTGCCTGCTATCGCATCAGTGCCAGGATGTTTACCTCCTGCACCCCCTGTACCACAAGGAGATCCAGCTGGTGTTGTAAAACCAGTTCCTGGTCCGATACCACCGCCAGCACCACCAGCATACGAAACCGCCGATCCAGTAATTTGTGTTGGAGTTCCAACTCCACCTGTACCACCTTTTCCTGGACTTAAAACAGGTTCACCACCTGGTCCACCTGCTCCACCGCCACCACCACCACCAACAGCCCCTGTTGGTGAATAATTTCCAGAGTGTAATCCTCTTCCGCCTGGATTACCTTGAGACGGACTAACTGGAGGAGTATTTCCTGTTCCTTTGTTAGCAGCTGGAACACAAGATAAACTACTAGCTGAACCTGGGCCCGCACCTCCACCTCCACCTGATCCACCAGGAGCTCCAACAATTGCTGGATTATCATAAGGTGCACTACCACAATAAGTTCCTGACCCACCTCCACCTGTTGAAGTGATAGTTGTTGTACCTGCAAAAACTGAATTAGTTCCATCTGTACTTCTTCCAGAAGAAACACCTGGACCACCTCCTCCAACTGTAACTGGATAACTTGCTACTGCAACTGGTAAACCATTATTTGAACCTGAAGTACAAGCTAGTGGACTTGCAGTATAAGGAGTTTGAGGACTTTTACCCTCACGGTAACCTCCAGCTCCACCGCCTCCACCACCATTAGCAGATCCACCACCTCCACCAGCTACCACTAAATAAGAAATTTCATTTGATCCTCCAGCATTACCTGCACAAGTAACTTGAAATGTTCCTGGCCCTGTAAATGTGTGAACTTTAAAATTTGTACAAACTGTAGTAATTGTCCCTCCAGTAGCTGCAATAAATTGAGCTGTTGATGCTTCGTCTTGTAAACCTGAATCTGTAACTAACCAGCCTTGTGTTGAATCTATAAAAACTAATGTTACTGCAATACCCTCTGTTTCTAAACTCGCATTAACCGTTGAACCACCAATTTTATCTGAACCATTTTGAACTAGCGTTACTTTATTTGATGGACTAAAAGTTCCTGCATAATCTTTAAATGCAACAACTGCTCCTGCAGTTCCTGCAGGAAGATTAACTGATATTGAACCACTTGTTGTATCTACAAAATATCCTTCACCAGCTACTGCTGTAAAACCTGATGTCTTAACTGTTGTGTTCCAAGACGCTGAACCTGTTGCACCAAAACCTGATGCAGTACCATTGTTTGTTATTGTAGCACCAGAAGGAATTGTAATAGTGTCTCCACTATCTCCTAACTGAACCGTACCACAATTTGTTCTTGGACTAATTTTATTTACTTTTATTTCACTCATAATTATGCTTTAAATCTATACCTTATTATTACTATACCAGAACCACCATTTCCAGAATTACCTCCACTCATCGCACTTCCTGATCCACCCCCTCTGTTATCTGCAGCGTTAGTTGTAGATCCTGATCTGTTTCCAGCAGTTCCTGATCCATCTGGACTAGCTGCACCACAAACTGAACCTCCACCACCTGATCTTGAAATAGGTGATCCTGTAATATTACTTGTAGCACCTGCACCACCTCTTCCACCACCATTTGGTCCTGGCCCTCCTGTAACTCCAGCTTCAGTAGCTCCTCCACCTCCGCCACCACCTTGATCGGGTGAACTTGGAGAATTACCACCACCTGGCTGTCCTTGAGGCGGACTTACGGGAGGAGTATTGCCTGTTCCTCCAGCATTACCTGTTGAACCACCACCTCTAGCACCACCGCCTGATCCTCCAGGTTTTGATCTTACTGAACCACAACTATCATAATTTCCGCCTCCTCCACCTCCAGCAGAAGATAGACCAAAAGCAGATGAAACATTTCCTGGATTAGTAGTTCCGCAAGGAGATACTCCTGCACCTCCTGCACCAACAACAATTGGATAAGATCCTGGTGAAGCACTCACTGGTTGACTAGTTGGATTAGCTAAAGGTGAAGCTGTCCAAGATCCTGATGTTGTAGCACATTTAGATTCTCTAAATCCTCCACCACCTCCACCTCCTGGGTTATCTGACGTACCTGGTCTTGCACCACCTGATCCTCCGCCAGCTACAATTTGATAATCTACTTTTCCGTTTGATGAAGGACCTACTTGTTGAACTGTAAAAGTTCCAGGTCCAGTGAAAGTATGAATTTTATAACTACCACATTCTGTTTCAGTCCCACCTGTAGCTGCTATATAATCTGTTCCACCTCTCAAACTACTAGTGTCATCAACTGTTGGAATCCAACCTTTAGTTCCATCAACATAAACTAAAAGTATGGAAGCTCCTTCATCAGCCACTGTTGGATCAATTACGTTGTCTCCATTTATAGGAGAACCGCCTCTACCAATTGTTAAGGCATTTGTATCAAAACTTAATGCATAATCTTTTAAACCTACAATATCACCCGCACTTGGTGAACTAGGTAGTGTTAAAGTAAATGATCCACTGCTTGTATCACAAAAATACCCTTCTCCTGATGCAGCAGTAAAATTACCAGTTTTTTTAGTTGTTTGCCAATCAACAGTTCCTGTTCTTCCAAAACCTGTTTGTGATGCACCTGATGCAAGAGCTACAGTACCACCACATCTACCAATTGTAACTGTTGAACCACAGACAACAACTGTATTACCAGACCCTGATCCAATAGTTGTTGTTGATCCACATTTTTTAATAATTGTTGAATCATCTGAAACTTTGTTTATGTTATCTACTTTTATTTTACTTGTCATAATTATGCTATTTTATATCTTATTATTACTATACCTGAACCGCCTGCAGATCCACCATTAGAATCACCACCAGCTGCTCCACCACCTCCGCCAGTGTTAGCTGTTCCTGCAGTTGAAGTTCTTGAACTTGGATAACCCGGTCCTCTAGCAGCACCTCTACCTCCACCACCTGAACCACCATCGCCTCCAGTAGTATTTGTTCCACCATCAGCTCCAGCATTAGATCCACCACCTCCACCACCTGCTCTTGTAACAGGTGATCCTGTAATTGAACTTGCTACTCCATTTCCACCAGGTCCTGCGGTAGGGACTGATCCTGGATTTCCAGCTGCACCTGCGCCGCCACCACCTCCGCCACCATTTTGTCTACCATTTGGTGGTCCATTTCCACCGTTATTTCCTTGAGGGGGACTTACAGGGGGAGTATTGCCTGTTCCCCCAGGTGAAGTTGTAGGAGAATCCATTATTGATCTTCCTCCGCCTCCTGAACCTCCAGGTCCACCGTTTGAAGGAGGGTTATTTCCTCCAAAACCACCTCCAGCAGATGTAGTTGTTGAAAAAGTTGAAGGATTGCCGTTAACCATTACTGCTCCACCGCCTCCAACTGTTATTGGAAAACCTGTAGCTGTAACTGTAATTCTATTTGGAGCACTTGGTTGACCATCTAAAGGACTAGCTGTGTAAGGAGTTACTGGAGATTTAGTTTCTCTATAACCACCAGCACCTCCACCACCTGTAGTATAATCATTACAACCACCTCCTCCACCACCAGCAACTACTACATATGAAACTTCATTATTTGCAGCGTCAGTTGCTAAACCAGATACACAAAAAGTTCCTGGTCCAGTAAAGGTATGAACTTTACAAGCTCCACAATTTACTGTTGTTATTGTTCCACCTGTTGCTGTTATAAATGATATACCTGTCACATTTGAACTAGAATCTTGAACGTTTTTCCAACCTTCTGTATCATCTACATACACAAAAGTAACTGATTGACCTTCTGTGCTTAAAGTTGCAGATGCTGCCACACCACCAATTTTTTGTGATCCATTGGGTGTAACTGTTAAATTATGTGTTTGAAAAGTATTTGTATAATCAACAACAGAAACAATATTACCTGCAGTTCCTGCTGGAAGATTCATTACAAATGCTCCACTAGATGTATTTGCAAAATATCCTTCGCCATTCGCTGCTGTAAAAGTTGATGTCTTAATCGAACCTGTTTGCCAATCAACAGTTCCTGTTCTACCAAAACCTGTCTGTGTTGCACCACTTGCTAATTGAACTGCACCACCTGATCTACCTAGAGTTACAGTAGTTGCATCTACTACCGCAGTTTTACAGGCTCCACCACCGACTGTAAGTGTTGATCCTGATTGTTGTGTTATTGCATCTACTTCTATCTTTGACATTATACTATTACTAAAGTCCCTGTTACTGTTACTGTACCAGGTATAGTGATAGGTCCTGCAAGAACACCGTTCTCAACAGTTTGTGTGCCATCAATCGTACCTGCTTGATTTGGTATAAATTCATTTGGAGATGTTTGACCTCCAATGTATTGGATTCCATTTACTATTGCCGTCATAATTCCTCCTACGAACTAATTGTATCTATGTATGAAAGAACCACGTCTAAGCTACTTGCTGTATCAGAGACTGCTTCTAACGTATTTGTACTATCTAAAACAATTTTTGCTCCGCCTTGAATTAATTCAATAGCAGAATTTGGTGGTATGCTAACTCCTTTTGCAAGAAAGTAATCATCTCCGCCTTTTGCAATCTTAACATCAACAGCAATAGTTGATGTTAAAATATTACAACATCTGATACCAATTACTGCATCGTAGTTTCCACCTGCTAACAATGTAGTATCTGATGTTCCAATTGTTCTAACTAATACGTTTCTAAAATCTTGTGCCATATTTTATCCTTATAATGCAACGGCCATTGCTAATGCAAAACCATTACTTGCTGCTCCTACTGGTGTGCCCGACGCATCGAGATAAACCGTTTTTGCTGCAGGCATTGTTACAAATACATCTAAATTTCCGCCTGTAAAATTAATTTTAGATGTGTTACCTGAAGAGTTATTAATAACGTCTGTTCTCTCCAGAGTCGTAGAACCTGATAAAGTTCCAAGTCCAATTTCAAACGTGTTTGTGCCTTGTTCAAAAATACAATAGTAAGTCGTGTTACCTGTTCCGATACCACTATTAAAAGTTACATTACCTTGTCCAGCTGCAATACCCGCAAGCGTGATATTACCTGTACCAGATGTTGTACTAGTTTCTTTTACTCTGTCATTTATAACCAAAGCCATTTTATTCTCCTATTACGAACTTATACTAATAAGCGAATCTGTTCCAGCAGGTGAACCTGAACTTGTACTTGGGAACGTAATTGTAAATGTTCCGTTTGAACAAGATTTTGTTCCACCAAAATCTAAAACAACGACTAACTTATCAGAATCTGAACTGTTATATATAACTCCATAAGCTGCACCAAAAGTTGCTGATGTCCATTGCGATTGAGCAAAAGTCAAAGTTGCAACACTTGTTTGGTTAGCAACAACAGGACTTCCCAAAGTATTTCCACCAGTTGTATACCCAGTTCCACTAACTTGATTAGCTGTTCCTGAAGTATATTGAGTGCTGTTTACAGTATAAGGTGCTCCTGATCCTGCAGTGTACAAAGCTAACTTTATAGTGTCGTTTATGAAATCGTGGTTTCCTTTTAACAATTCTTGTGCGAATGAGTAAGGTACTACGTTTGCCATTTTTGTTTTCTCCTATTTATTTTCCATAACTTGATGGTGGTTTGACGTTAAGTTGAGCCCGAACTTCACCATCTTGATATTCGTCTCTGCGTCTGTTCCCGATTTGCTCGAGAGCATACGATTCTAAAGCTTCATTATAAGCAGCTTGATAGTATTGTAACATATCCTGCGGTCCTTTCAAGTACCCAAATGTATTTACCAAGCAGGCATTTAACAAAAGATCTGAATATTTATTTGACAAATATGTGCCACTTGTATCTGTCGTAATTGTTGGTGGCTCTTTGTCATAAGCCAGTGTAATTTCATAAGTTCTATCAGGTGTTGGGGCCACCACCCAAAACTCTTCGTCCCAATTTGCATAATATTTAGGTATATCTACAGCGGAAGTACCGGGTGTAGAGTAATATTCTGCTATAAAACTAGTATCTCTTTGTTCTAAATAAAATTGCTCACCATCAGAATTTTTAAGCTGAACATATCTAATAAATCTTAAATCAGCTGGTATAGTCACATATCTATTACCAATAATTAAATTTGACGTAGCATAAAATACACTTTGATCTGTGTCTATTGCTCTGTGAATTTTTAATTCTGCATTTTTAATTATTCTCTCTAACACAGTGTCGGATAAAACATTACTACCTACTTCTGTGTAGTTTCTAATATCAGTTCTTAAGTTATCTAAAGTGTATGCCATTATCCGTTTACAACTCCTAATGTTACTGGTCCAGCAGAGCAATTTTCTCCACCACCTGATACACCGCCTGATGTAGCATTGCTAGTGCTAGTTATATAAAAATAATTTATTGGATCTGTTAAAGGATCTGATGTTGTTGCTCCTGTAACATTTCCTGAAGAATCTATTTGTCCTAATGCAATTGTAAAACCAGATGTATTATTTAAATCACTTACGTTGTCAAACGTAGGTATGGTTGCAAAAGCTTGTAAATTTTTACGATCAGCGGGTATTGGAAACACACCTCCTGGTCCAGCAGAAGTAACAACAGGTGGTCCTCTGAATCTTACGATAGAACCTGCTGCTCTTTGATGATCTTGTGAAAAAACATTTACATAAGTTGTTCCACTATAAATTACAGATGTAAAAGGATTGTTACCTAAAAGTATTAAACTTGTTTTTGATTCTGGTTGTGGTCTTGGATTATATAAAGCTTGTGGATCAGAACCAACTGGTTTTGGTTGAAGTTGTGGTTGCTTTGCTTCAAACTCTGAATAATGAACTAAAGATCCATTCCATTCTTTAACCATTTCATCATACGGAAAAGCCATTCCTGATCTATCAGAAATTGCTAATGCGTATTTACCTGATGCGTACTTACCCATTATACTCCATCTCCATAAAATGTTTGTGGTGAAATGAAAGTAGATGTGCCTTGATTGTCTGCATCAAGTGCTCTTAATAATTCACTTTCATATCTTCTTTCCAACTCTTGACTCATAGCTGGTGAATATTTTTGACTTAAATAATATGCAAGTCCTGACATCATACAAGGATAGAATCTGTTAACTATATCTGATGTATAATTATAAGAACCAGCATCTTGAATTTTTGCTAAATAATAAAAACAAAATTGAAAATTAGTTGGTGTTGTTGTGCTTGATACACTTGAACTTGGTGTTGTGTATAAAAATACACTTGGATTTAATTTTCTTTCTACATAATATTGTGATGGTGTGCCTTTAGCTAATTTATTCGGTGTTGCTGAATATGCAGATCTATCTATTTTTGTAAGTGCAATATCTTGTGGTGCTGTAGCATCAGAATTATTTCTGTAGTAAGCTTCTAATATTGAGTCCACATCTTTTGGAAAATTTTCTGAATCTGTTGCAAAACTATATTCTGCTTGTCCTTCTACTAAAGGTACTTTAGCAAGTTTAACTTTCCATAAATGAACACCTCTGTTAGCCCATTCTTGAAACATTATATTCAAAGAACGTCTTGCAGATCTTAATTGATATCCTGTTCTAGTTCCTTGAACTCCAGTTCTTTCAAAAGCTTCTTCTATAATTTCATCTATTTGTGGATTAAATTCTGCTTCACCTGAAGTAGGTGAAATAGTCTGTGCAGCATTACCCATACCTGAGTGAGCTGTGCAATAATAAAATAATACAGGTGCACCAGTTTTTTTAACAGGGGCAACAACAATGGTTGTATTAGCTCCAGCTGATCCTGGTCCGCTTGCTCCAGCATTTACTGTTACACCAGTTGTATAAGCTGCAGTCGGTGAATTATTTGGATTTGTAGAAAAAGCTAAATAGTGTGTTGCGTTCGTTGAATCAGACTGATCAAATATATAAGTATTACCTTCTTGTAAATAAAGGACAGGACTTACCTCACCGTTAATATAAAATTTATTACCGGTTCCATACTGGTTAGTGCCACTTGCTACAGTGACTGTATAAGTAATTGTAGCCATTGAATTCTCCTAGCCAAATATTACTGTACAAAATGTAACTGTATCTGCAATTGTTACTTTAATATTTGTTGCACATCTAATACCTGTACCTGGAAACTGAATGTATTCTGTTACACCGGCTCCGTTAGTATTATTAGTAGCTCTAACTTTAAATGTTGCTACATCTGTGCTGTCATCTTGTAAAGTAACGGTGCTTTGTGCAAGGTTAGGTTCTTTATTAATGTAAAGACCTACAATTCTACCTGGTCCTGCAAATATAGTGTGTGTTGCAACAGTATGTTTTTGGACCGCTTTTACGTCTACTGGATATGTACTCATTAATTTTTCTCCTTAAAATTTATGTGTGGGCCGAAGCCCACACTAAATTATTAATTATTAAAACGCAGTTAAATTATTATTTTGTGCGTATGTAACAACAATTCTTGCTTTCCCTGCAGTTGCAGAGTTAGCAACAACGATACCAAAAAGTTCAATATCACTAGTGCCAATGTCGTGCCAAGCTGCAGCTGAAGCTTGTAACATTTTTAATGGTCCTACTGCTGTAGCAGAAACGTTATGAGCTGCTCCAATATTTGTTGGAGTCCCTGTAGCATTTCCAACAGCGATTGTAGTTGTAGAAGAGTTAGCAAATAACTGCTCTACTACAATATCAATATTAATGATTTGACTGTTTGCAGGAATAATAATTCCTAAGGCAGTTGCTGTAGTTGTTGCGTGAGTTAAGGCAACATCTGATGATTGAGTCATTACTACTTGACCAACGTTTGCAACGTTATCACCAAGTGTTGTACCTGTTGTATTTGAAATCGTTCCCGCTTTAATCGGTCCCGAAAATGTAGTTGATGCCATATTTATATCCTCCTAGTTTACCGAACATAGTCTCTAGGCCGTCGACTATACGCGTCTATGTTCTAATTAAATGTATAGTGTGTCTTTTATACAATACATTTGAGTAGAGCGCAAGAGAGCCTGTAATGTAAATGATGTTTTTACGATGTAGCTTTTTATTAAGTAGCTACAGAAACTTGTGGAGCTGCACCTTCGACAGTATTTTGTCTGTGAGCAATAGCTGCTTCTTCCAGCTTGATCTTTGTGATAACTTCTTTAACTTTGTCATCAATTCTGACCATTTCAAGAGTGTATCTACCGTTAGATAGATGCTCCTGTTCCCACTTCAACTCCAAGGACCTTTTTTGTTTGTATAGGTCTTGTATCATCTATAACCTCCTCATAGGTTATTCTGTTAACCTTGTTATCATAAGATATTCCAAGGTTTTCCCACTTTATAACATTTTCTCCTAGTTTGTCAACTATTGATTGTTCTAATGATTTTGCATTATCTTCAGACTCTACTTCAAATTTTGCGTGATGATCGTAAGCCCAGATATTTACGAGGAATTTAGTCATTTTCTCACCCTATATAAAAAAAGGGGCCGAATTGTGATCGGCCCCTTTAAAATTATTGATTACGTAGCGTTTGAACCAAAGATACCTCTTGGATCAGAGAATCCAAATACATATCTTTCTCTCGCTTTGTATCTAACGTTTCCAGTATCAAAGTCACCTTCCATTGAAGTTTTGATAGGTGATCTGTTGAAGTGTTTTAGACCGTTAGGCACGTCTGTCATAATAAAGAATTTCTTCGCAGAAGTCAGATAATGGTTGACTGTGTATCCTTGCGGAATCATTCCCATATTTCTGATCGCGTTGATATCGTTATCAGCAGTACCTGTTCTACCAGCAGAATTCATAAGTCTGTCAGCAGTAAATTGTAAAGCAGAAGGAATTACTAATTTCGTTCCTTGTGCTGCAATTTTTAGGCCTCTTTCATCAGTGAAAGCAGCGATGTCGATTAAAGACTGCTCTAATGATGTTTCGTTCAACTCAGCAGCTGTTGACAATTCATTTGAAACAGTACCAGCTAATGTAGGGTGGTCAGTAGCGCAAAGCTCTTTACCATCTCCACCAGCGAAGTTTGAATCAAACGCGTTGTTTAATACTGCCGCGCCTTTGATATTCTTAGTAGACGCCATAGATCTTGCTAACGCTTTTGTATATCTAGACGCAAGTCTGTCATACAAGTTATCTTCGATAGCTTCTTCTGTGATAGCGAATGCTAATGCAATCGTTTC
>Ga0208919_1002252_pt1 | contig 10264 bp, 18 predicted proteins | sample 4_EtaG_FD_184076 | JGI IMG/M metagenome (GOLD analysis project Ga0208919, IMG submission 184076) | Marine viral communities from the Subarctic Pacific Ocean - 4_ETSP_OMZ_AT15127 metaG (SPAdes) (version 3) | ecosystem: Environmental > Aquatic > Marine > Oceanic | place: Pacific Ocean | collected... | reverse complement strand
CATTTCCGGCTGAACGTTTACCCAATGTTCCTTATCAGCCACAGTTTTACCGATCGACCTCCCATACAGAATTGACCTCTGAGTTTTTTTAAACTCCTGCACTTGAAATGAATTAGCCTTAGCTTCCGCATACTTTGGCGCAAGTTCTTCTATATTATCTAACCAAATTTCTGTACTCTTTTTCATTACTTAAATTTAATTTCCCCCTCCTTAAATGCTCTGTCTATAGTTTGCATTATACGATATGGTTGCGTTTCACGCAAGTCATCATCACCTCTATGTAGTTTGTCATGGCATTTAAAGCATAACGGCATAGTAAAATAGTCGTTAGCCTTCCTACCTGCACCACCAGAAAGGGGCATATAGCACCCCTTCAAGTGATGCGCTACAACAGTATCATCATCAATACCACAATTAATACAAGATAGAGATGAAACCCACCTAATGTATTTCTTGTTCTCTACTCTTACTTCTTTCTCAAGCATTAAGCTGTTCCACCGGGATTATGAATGATCTCATCAAGCTCTTCCTTATCTTGCTCTTCAGCTAGTTGACCCTGTATTAACATATTAGCATACTCTACAATTTTTCTCAAGTCATCTAGAGGAGTTCCTTTCTTATTCCACCTGCTTGCGTACTTAATTATATTACCAGTACAAAAGTCTAGTTCATTAGCTGTGATATAGTCTATCGGTGTGATCTTCATTGAGTTGTAATAGTCAGGTTTCATCCTAAATACTCCATTGCTGATTGTAAATTTTTCTTACTATCTTTAAAGTGACCTAACCCTTTATTGCAATTACCACAAAGAAGTCCACGAACCTCTCCTGACTCATGGCTATGATCGACATGTGGGGAATATTCCTTGTTTGAGGGTGAAGGAACCCCCTCTACAAATTCTAGATAACATATCTTACACTTGTTTTTCTGACCATGTAACATATTATTATAATCCACCTCATTTAGACCATATTTCCGTTTTCTTGCGTTTATCCTTCTTCTCAGCTTTACTGAAGGAAGCTTTTGCCTAGCTAATATTTCTTCTCTTTTTTCTGAATATCTTCTCCTTGATTTCTCTAAAAAATACTCCCTATTCTTCTCATAATGTTTCTTATAGTCCTCCTTATTTTTATATGGCATTATTATACCCCGCAGACCCCACTTAAACATTGTTCTTCACTGTTGTCCTCAAACACCACTCCACGCTTGCTGTGAGCCTCCTCATAAGGCACAGAGGCTATAGGCTGACCACCCCTACTACCGTCTGGATAGATCGTCAGACCGCGCAATCCCGGAGCATACTTACGCACAAGTTTTGCAAACTCTTGTACTCTATCCTCATTATTAAACTCTGTACCCCATGCAGGAAGGTTTATGGTAGAACTAATAGCATGATCTACATACTTATTTAGTTCAAACTGAAACTTAATCCTGCGCTCTGGATCAACAGCTAGATCAACTGCTGACTCTATAGAATCGGGGCTGATTCCTTGTTTAATAAGCTGTTCGGCAGTACCGTCAACGACAAATTGATACTTCCATCTGGTTCCTTCTGTAAGGTAACGCCTGCGGTATGCGACCGCATAGATAGGCTCAACTCCGCTAGTTGTTCCAGACAGGATGCTAATTGTTCCAGTAGGTGCGATGGCTCTGTATCCCTTAGGTCTGTTAAGAAAAAGTCTGTCACAATGCTCATTTGCGGCTCTTGTGCTTTCTTGCTCATATACTTTCATCCATGTTTTTAATTCATCAGTAAATTCATACCGATGATCTCTCTTTAATAACCATTCATGCATCCCCATAAGGCCAAGACCAATGCGACTGTTCTGCTGTCGCACCTTCTCAACCTTTTCATATGGTAGATGCGCTCTAATTAATCCGCAAACAAGAAACTTGGATGCCAGATTAACCACATCTTTAAACTCTTCAACACTCTCTATGTTGGCAAGATTAACTGAACCCAAGTTACATACATCTGAGTCATCTTCTGATGTGATCTCAGTACAGGCATTACGCAAGGTTTCATTCTGCTTCTCACCAAAGTTAAAAGAAAATCCCGGCTCACCCGTCATCATAGCTTGCCGACAATTCTGCATAAACACTTCTGAAGCACCATTCTTTAGCCATGCATCATCATAATTAAGACTGACATTCATCATGTCTAGTGGTGCAGGATAATTAAAATTAAACTTCTTCATGTCTGCAACGCTGTACTCTTGTTGCTTTCCTAACCTCATATCATGCCAGTTCTTAGCAGTTAAGAGATTGCTTGCATCCTCATGCGCCCAATTAAGGGAGCCATACAGGGCAGACCTCCGACTACCGCCCTGCATGACATTCCTGCCGACCTCATTTAAGGTGAACAGGAGAGGGATGGGGCCAGAGGCTACCCCACCTGTGCGCCTTAACTGCCTTCCTGATGGTCTACAGATACTTACATCTACACCAATACCACCGCCAGTCATTAGACATGACATGGCTCTTTGGGTGACACCTGCCCACTCTTCACGACTGTCATCCTCTAACCTTAATAGATAGCAGTTGTTAAAGAACCTTGCATCACGACCTGCATACCAGAGGTATCTTCCACCGGGCATGAATTTAAATTCAGAGATGAACCGCGCTAACTGATCGCGGTCATCCTTTCCCATTAAGTTATTTTTCTGACCATCCATATCACCACAGACGTAGTTGACTACAGTGTTAGCACGATCTTCCCATGTTTCATAGGGATTAGATGCATACTTCTGCTTGAATATGTTTTGTCCTAACTCAGTCTTGAACTGCATTGCTGTACTCTTCTCTCCATTGTTCAATTTCTTTCCCCTCTCTTTTTGCCATGAGCGCATCAAATCCATCTGGTGTAGCCCACTCAGCAGGTTTCTTATTCCTATCAAATGCATTAGGATGGTAGAGATAACGCCCAACTCCCCACTGTACCGCAGACCTCTTGAGTGAGTCAGATAAACCGCCCTTTGCGCCTTCAATATTACTATCGTCTGCTCCATCGGCCTTTGTTATCCAATTGCCCCCTATGTTACAGCTTAGATAGCACACCACCCTACCACCAATAAATTCATATCTAGTCTGCCAACCACTAACACTAAATACAGAATCAAGTCTATCCATTACATCTCTAGCTGTAATATAGACAAGCTCACCACTTCCGCCTTGTCCTTTACGCCACTTCAAACGTCGCGGATCAAATGGCCTTTTGAGTGCTACCTCTACCTTCCTATCCATGCTCTATGATCCTCCAAAAATTAACACTGTTAATATAACAAGTACAGCTAACCCAACATAAAATTCTTTCCTTTTAAGTATCTTCATTATTTCTCCTCTTTAATAAGCTCTTCATGGTAAGACCCGTCATCTTCACGCCATGCTTTATACTTCTTTTCAACCCACTCACCTCTAGTAACTATAGCAGGATCATCTTTAGTTCCCACATTCTCCAAAACTCTATTATATTTAATAGGGGACATAATCTCCTGCATCAGTGTCCCAAATGAATCATATGGATCTATTGACCTTATAGACATAATATCACACTCCCTTTGATAGCTCAACAAAATATTCAGCATCCACAACAATTAGTGGTTGCTTCCGGTTTTTCTTAATCACAAGCAACGGCTGATATACGCCTGAATTAGACTGTGCCTGTTCATAAGCCTTCCAAACATTTAGTGACTCTTGGTTCTTACACTCTACTGAATACGGAAATACTTTACGTGCTTGTGAGGAGAACATTAAGTCCTCACCACCTGCACCCATACTACGACTCTCTACATCATCAGGATTCAGCTCTAGTTCTTTAACTAGCAACTGCCTGAACCACTGTTGTAGTCGTCTGCCTTTTGCTTTTGCGCTTTGGTGGTTCATATAATGCTACCTTATGTAGTTCTCCCATTACACCACCTTTAGGTGGCTGTTCTTCCACACCTATAGGGTGTGGTAGATCGTCATTAGTATAGTAATTGAGTGATGCCATACAGAGATTTAAATCCAAATCCCCTTCTGCCCCATCAAAATTACGCGCTTTACATAGACTGAAATATGCATCTGGCTTGGTTGAATCTTCTGCATAAGTTCTACCAAACAGTATCACATTATCAGTTCTGTTAGTTATGTCTGCTGATCCTGCCACAGACCACTTGTCCAAACGATCAGATATACTCTGCCCTTTTCTTGCATGAGCTACCAGTATAACATGGATGCCTAAGTTTCTAGCGCAGTTAGCAAGCGCACAAACTACAGCTTTTTGCCCGTTCCAATCGTCTGATGCCATGCTCATGGTCATTAGAGAGTCAACCAATACAAGGTTAATACCCAAGTTATCCACTGAATACCTAATTACAGAGATCAAGGTGTTATAGTCAATTGAACCATGCTGATCGTATAAGAACAGCTTTTTATTTGACCATCTTGTAAAATCTAACCCTGCATCCATAGTAGGCTCTACCTGCAATGATGCTTGCCTCCACATTCTAGCCAGTTGAGCTTTAGGTGACATCTCAAGTGAGATTGACAGGCATTTACTACCCTGCTCCATAGCAGATAACATAATCTGAGAAGCTAATAGTGATTTCCCTGCCCCATTAATCCCTGCCAACACTGTCATCTCTTCAGATCTAAGCCTGAATTTATTATCAAAATATCTAAATGGTAATTTAATGCCAGTGAGTCTCTCACCAGACATATAATAATCCATGACTTCATCTGTAAAATCGGAAGCAGACCGTATGTTTTGCTGTGCATCCGTTAATCTTCTATACGGTTTTAGCTCTTCTTTACTTATTTTCATGCTTATCTCTCTCCATTTGTGCCATTTTATGTGGAGTCATCCTAATAGGATACTTATAATCATCCATCCTATGCGTTCTCCCTGCATTAATATGACCTACCGCTTCTCTAGAAACATTAAAATCTTTTGCTATTTTGTTAAATGATAACTCATCTGCATATAATTCTACTATTATTTCATAAGCTACATCTTCACTTAGTTTTTTTGCCATTATTTAAAAACCCAATAATCACTGTCCATCAAGTCTAATAATACTCCATTCTCATCTCTTTTACCAGAGGTAGGGCTCCAAAAAGGATCTTTTTTTTCATTTGATCTAGTTGTTGCCATCATAAAACTTGAATCCCAATTAACACTCCTGTATCCCAGACCGCCCGATCTTACATTAGGTGATGGTAAATCCTCTGTTGATTGTGTCCTCATTGGAAAGTGTTCTGTATTGTCGGCAAAAAAATGTGATCCAGTAAGATTCTGTAGTCTTTGGTAGATACGCCATGCTTCCCTAATATATCTATCTACCTTCCTCTTGTCTGAACCACATTTCTTCAGCGTTTCAATTGCCCTCAATGCCCTGTTCCTTAGCTCCTCAGCTGGCATCATACCTGTTTTTTCTGCTGTCGTTACTGCCATTTTAGGCAGGTTACGCAAGACGTTAATTGCTTTGTCTGCTCTATCCAAAATTACTCCGTATATAATAATGCATTGCTTCTAAGTTATTGATTCTTAATAGTATTCTTCAATGTACCAATCGTTGTATTCCATGTCATCATCAGCTTGCTGACGCATATTATTTTTAAGTTCCTCCTCTTCCCAGTATTCTGGAGGAACCAGTGAAGGCTCCCCTGTTAGTGGTTTATGAATATCCCGACATCCACCCATGAATGGATCACAGTTATCCCAAGTTTTCATATCCCTAATACCTCCAAAAGTTCATCATCTGAACCGCTGAACAGCTCAATTGGGCGTTTGTCGTCATAATCTATGTCAGTTCGGACGGCAAACTCCATTATCTCTGATTTGTAAACATCGCCATATTCCCATTCACCGTAGGTCATGGGTGATTTGACCGCGCAGAACCATCGCGCATACTGCCCTTCATTACGTTCCAGTTGATACTTTTTAAGAACGTGCCATGTCCAACCTTGAGGATTTTGCCACACCTCATAAGGGTTGTTTACGTCTCTGGATTTTGCATACGGATTTTTTTCTCTTGCCATCGTCTATCCCTCTCTTGTAGTTCTACAGATAGTTGAAATTGTAGCCAGTCTAATGAATCGTCTGACCAGTCCATTATGCGTCTAAACAACTCTGTTTTTCTCTCTTCTGAAATTTCCATTATCTTGCTTTATCTCATCATCTGGTAGTGTCCAGTCTAGGTATGGATAATGCGCTTCTACCCATTTCATAGCCATGTTGTCGCTATGAGTCCAAGACTCTACGTGGATAACATTGTCACACTCATCATAGATTGTTATCTTACGGGTCATCGTTATCTCCTGTTAATAAACCTTCCTATAGAGTAGACCTCCTATTTATAGATTACTAAAATTTTCAAAAATATGCAACAGTTTTCCAAACTTTCTTTTTTATCCTTTAATATCAATGGCTTATACCTAATGCATTAGTTATATAGAAAATAGACTCTTTTTGTGGTATACTATACGTATAGGTGACTTGACCTAATAATTATGTGGCCCGACTGTGCCACCATCAAGCAACTAGCGGTCGATTGCGTAATGGTAAATTATACAACCTTTTAGACGGGAATAAACTGTCGTTAATGATGGTACAGAAAACCGGATCGGCTCCGGCTCTACCCTAGTTTGGCATACACTAGTGTTTAAGTATGGGACGGATAAAGTATAATTGTTGTAACCCTACCATCTACGTCTTATTGACACTTGCGACTTAACTGTTGTAAAAATACAACACATGACCACTGAAGAAACAAAAGTAAAAAGACGCGCTAGGCTCCAACGTAACTACGTAGCCAAGCATAACCGACTGAGGGCCAAGACACATAAAAGCAGTAGAGACTATAGACGGCAACAGAAGCATAGGACAAGTGCCTCCGTTACCGACTACGGCCTTTAAGATTAGTCTAAATACAACTTATTTTGCTCAATTGAGCGCGATGCATGCGTTACTCTGGGCGGAAAGATCCCTGATAGCTCTACGGCTTTTAGTCCTCTCAGTTTTTTAGGCCTAGGATCTACTTTAGGGTAGACTGTTACCGTCACATTCTGACCATTAACAACGTCTTGATATGTGCCAATAGGTGTTATATTTACTCTTGGTCTTTCTATGAAATCGTCAATCATTTTAATTAGCTCCAATTGCTACTTGTTGAGTGTATTTTTTGCCACTGCCATGCGCTACAAATCCAATTATAGGCCGGTCTACTTTTTGACATAACCGACATGATCTGCACGTTACTTTATCACTGGTTTCTGCCGGACACCTAACAACCTTGCGACCTGCGGGCGTATACCTAACCTTGGAACTATCATCAGGCAATAGTGTGACTACTGGCGCTATATCTAAACTGGCATATTTGTCTGCCTGATCTAGATTATTGGCCGATATATTGACGGTAAAACCACCGTCATTACACTCCTTAATAATGTCGGAGTGTTCTACGGGGTTATGGTGGGTATATGTAAATCCGCCTTTTTTGCGATTAGCTTTAATCAATGCGCGTATGCCGTCCGTATCATCGATAGGTAAATCACCTGCTTGATTATGCCTCCATATTCCCTGATCAAATTTACGTACTTTAGCTAATAAATCCGCCCACGATCCGCCACGCTTGCCAGCATCTACAGCGCGCCAATGCATACCTAAATGACCATGTTCAGCATAACATGGTGCTACCCGCTTGCCAGTATTAGGATCTATATAGGCTTTTAATGGACAGCTAGTTGGACATGTATCGCTAGATGACGTTGTAACCGTCATTCTGCCGGTCTTTTTATTACTGCTTATCTCTGTTACGTGATAATTGCTCATTTGTTATATTCCTATGTAGTATTTAGTACATCAGTACCTAGTCTAACGACTAGGCACTAATCTAGCAACTAATTAGTAACCTAACCAGTTAAATAAATCCCGGGTGTTCCAGACACGGCCATTATCTGTTGATTCTCCTAGGTTCCAGAATTCATCATCACAATCAATTCCATGATCTATTAGTATTTTTCTAGCTTGCCATACATTCAGTGTTGGCTGATATTCTGCAAATTCTGTTGAGTTCATTAGTTCTATTTCCTATGTAGTATGTTGATTGATAAGTGGTCATTATTCACACTATTCAATGGATGTCAAGCATTAATTTGAATTATTTTTAATATTGATATCCCACCCTCACACCAACACGCCCAGTCTAGGGTTCCGGGTTCTCAGGTTCCGGGTTATGTCGTACTGTTCACCAACCAGTTTGCAAACTGCCTATAGATGCAGCAAGACTTGCGCGGTCGGCTTATCGGCTCAGCTCCACTTCAAATAGGCCGATCGGCTGAATGAGTCTGACAGAGGGCCGGCACCCCCTTTTGTTTTTTCTTGATTTATATATATTCTACTCACAAACCGGAGGGTATTTTTAGGGTTCACTAATATGGCATATTTAACACTACCACAAGTACAGGATATTGTACGCAGAAAGAGAAGAAGGGACATGGGAGCCCCAAATAGTCCTATGGATATTTTTGAGGGGGATTTTTCTGTTGTAGATGACCCGTATTTGCAGGGTATAGATCAGGCCGGATTATTAAATATGACCTCTGCTGAGGAAGTTCCAGCTTTTCATGATAGTAGACTAGGTGATTTTACTTGGGGTGGAAATCAAAGGGATATACGTATACTGCCTGAAGTAACCTCCCTGTTAGATCCTATGAGAAACCCATCAATGCATCTTTCTCCAAACCAGTATGGAGATGTTATGGCTCATGAAGTCGGGCATTCAGGTGAACAAGCTATAGGAAACTATGAGACTTGGAATCCGGGGGTTGAGAACAGATCCCATAATATGCTATATGGGCATAATATTGCGGGATATTTCCCGACAGAACAACCCAGCACTCTTCAAACAGATGCTCATTCAGAAGCAATGTCGCCATATATGGGGCCGGGATCTAGATCTTGGGTAGATGTAGACCCTATAATGGCTCAGGAGCGTTTATTGGGAGTAAATCAGAAGGCAAGAAGTATGATAGATCAGGGATTGTTGGGTCAAGATACGGCCTCTTCCGGAACAGAGGCATTTATACCTGCACCTTTGCGTGAATTTGGAAGCAAAGCTATTAAGCATTTGGGCGGTCACGACCATGATGAACCTCATGATGAACCTGTAGCTGAACCCACCTCAATAAAAGAGGCTCAATCTCAGGGTAAATCCTACTTTATGAAGGATGGTAAGAAACAGCTTGCGGTAACTGGTGAGCAGTTAGCTAAGTTTAAGAAGTCTGATCTATACGATGCAGACTCTAAAAAATCCGCTCTTTCACAGTGGGCTAATGTAGCCCAGTCTGAAGGCGGTATGGATAAATTATTTAAGAAAAAACCTGACAAACAGGTAGCGGCTGAAGTCAAGGAAACTAAAAATGAGCAGTTCCTTGATGATTATATGCAAAAATACTATACTGGAGAAAAGAAGGATGATCCAGAATTCCGTGAGGATATAAAGGCTAGACTTAAAGGAACCGTTCCAGACAACCATCCAGATGGAACTCCGGGTTTAAAGAAAACCGTTTCAAATGCAATTAGTTCTGCGGTGAAGATCTTTGGAACAGATAAACTGGCAACAGGTGGTCGCATGGATAAGGCCACAATGAAGAAGATGCTTCAGGATTTAGGTCAGATTGAATCAGGCTACAGAACAAGAATAGCCGGGGGTGGTCGCCCGGAACGTGGATTCTGGCAGGTATTGCCCTCCACAGCTAAGGATGCTTTAACCAACGCTGGGGCTTATTTTGGCCCCACATTCAACAAAACATTTGCAGGGCGTGATTGGGTTAAAAGCGGTCAGTCTGCTTATGAAAGCCTAAAGAACATGAGTCAGAAAGACATCTCTAAACTATTAGAATCGGATGACGATCTAGGAGCCGCCTTCTCAGCCGTTCAGGTACTTAGAACATTTAAGAAAAAGAAATGAGAACAAACAAACAAGAAACTTTTATTGAGCAATACTGCTTAACCGGCAATGCGTCTAAAGCCGCAGAAACCGCAGGATATAGCTCACCTAAACAGCGTGGCTATGATCTAAAGAAGCAGTTTGGCTTTGAAATAGCAGAACGACAAAAGAAGATGATTCAGGATTGCGTACCCGGTGCGTTATCCCAACTGGAAAACTTGGTAAATAATGCTGAGTCTGAGTCTGTGAAGTTAGGCGCTATTAAAGATGTGTTGGATCGGGCAGGTTATAAAGCCCCTGAGAAGATACAACAGGAAATATCCCACGTAGAA
>Ga0208919_1002250_pt1 | contig 10267 bp, 14 predicted proteins | sample 4_EtaG_FD_184076 | JGI IMG/M metagenome (GOLD analysis project Ga0208919, IMG submission 184076) | Marine viral communities from the Subarctic Pacific Ocean - 4_ETSP_OMZ_AT15127 metaG (SPAdes) (version 3) | ecosystem: Environmental > Aquatic > Marine > Oceanic | place: Pacific Ocean | collected... | reverse complement strand
TTCTTTAATACCTGTTTAATCACTTAAACCTTTACGTTTTTCTAACTTCCATTTCTCATATTCTTTAAGATCAGGTGGAGTTAAAAGTAATTCTAAAAGCTTTTCAATTCTTCCTAGTTTATCATCTATGCCATCAAGTTTATCTTCAACTTCTCCAAGTATGACATTAAACACCATCTTTACTCTCCAAAACTAAGTTTATTCTATCCATCATTAAATCATAATACCTATATGCATAGTTGATTTCTTTTCTCTTTGTTTTCTCACCATAGTATCTATCAACACGTAGTTGGAGTCTTGGTTTTCTTAAGAATCTTGGGAATATATCTAATTTGTTTTTCTTATGATTGTAATACAATGAACCATGTGTAACGAGTTTCTCTATACCATCTTCCCATTCACCTAAACCACCATTCCTAAAATGAACTATTGAACGATGTAGTTCAGGTTGTTCTTTATGCATACTCGTATTTGTAACAACAAATAATTTTCCATTTTTAATATAAAGATCAATTAACTTAGTCTCTCTCATTCCATCTTTTCGGTCAACACCATATATTCTATCATATTCTTTTAATGACTCGTAAATATATATCGCAGTAGCCATACATTATAATATGTTTTCTTACATATAAATCAACCGATGGTATTCTTTAAATAACAGTTTATGGTTTTTATAGTATGTTCGAAATAATAGATGAACTATTTTCAGAAATAGTCATAGGAATAGCTCTTGGTAGTGGTGGAACATTAATTGCATATTTTAGAAAAATTTCTTCAACACAGAAGGATTTATGTCTAAGAGTAACACAACTACAAAAAGCCCTCATTATTTTATCAACAGCACTAGATAGACAATCTAATAGGCTTCACGAAGGAGCTGATTCTGACCTAGAAGACCTAGTAGGCAAGGTTTTAGATAAATAACGTGAATAAATCAATCGTAATGATTATATAGCACCATATATCTAGCTTATTTTATGGTAGATCCAGTATTAATAACTGTTGGAGCAGCAGTAATTGGTGCAGGGTTAAACACACTACGAGGTTACCTACATAGACAAGATGAATCTTTCTCTGCAAGGAAATTCGCAGGTGCTTTAATCATATCCACCTTCGCAGCAATAGCAATAGGTCAAACTATTGCAACTGAAGGCATTGGGGATATTGGTTTAGCCTTAATAGGTTTAACCACTGGTTTCGCAGCTGATTTCGCAGTTACAAAAGCAAAGAAAGAGTAAATGGCTATGTTTTGGGCTAATAACCCAACCATTCTACCTTTTTTACATAATCTTTATTAGTTAAAAATAAGAATCATTTATATGGAAAAAGTCTATTTCAGTTCTTTAAAGACTAGTTTAAAGAGTATGGAGGAAGTTAAATCAGACGAACGTTTCTTCGAAGGTCTTTTAACTGTTGAAATGAAAGACAAGCAAGGAGAAGTAACAATAGTAGATGAATTATATAAAGTATTACCAATTTGGATGGATAGAGGCGCACCTATAAGTGACACTCACTCAAACAGAATTATAGGAAAAGGTATTAATTTTGCAAGAACTTCAGTAAGAAATGATGAAAATGAGTTATTACCTGCAATTAAAATTACTGGAAAAATTTTCGATAATTATGAGTTAGATAATTTAATATGGCAAAAAATAAAATCAGGTGAATATAAAGGACTTTCTTTTGGAGGTGCAACAAGAACTAATAGAACACCTATGAGAATGAAAGATGGTTCTATGGCATACGCTTTAAAAGAATTGGAACACTATGAAGTTGCAGTTTGTAAAGATCCAGCAGTTCCTATGGCAATTATTACAGATGTAAACGGTATAGCAAAAGCTCATTTTGGTGATAATGCAACAGAACGTGGTGATGGAAAAATGGTAGTTCAATGTACTTCAATGGGTTGTTATATTGAAAAAGCCGATTTAAGTGAAGAAGACACATTTGAGCAAAAAGTAAGAAAATTAGAGTCAGAAGGTAAATCAAGAGAATCTGCTGAAAAAATTGTAGGTTCATTTGTTAAAAGAGATTCGTCAGCAGGTGATAAACCTGAAGATTCTGATGAAAAAGAAGACCAATCTTTATCAGCATTATCAGCATTAAATGAAAGAACCAAAGAAGAGGAAGAAAGAGACCATGCTGATTCAGATGGAGATTCAACATCAATGTATAACCAAGATGTTGCTAGAGAAGGTGGTTCTGGATTAAAAGTTAAAAATTTAGTTGATATTATTAATAGAGGTGGAAAAGCAGCAAGAGGAAAAGGAGAATTATACGTTCCTATTAGAGGTAATTTTGTAGAAGAAGAACCAGATGTACCTAAACCAAAGAAAGCATCTGACACAACAGTACAACAAACAGGTGGTATTAGAACAAACTATAATACAGTACAACAAGGAAGTATGGATCCAACTGATGGATCAGCACATATAACTGAACATAAAGTTGGTAATAACGAACATGATAAAGACAAATACCCTGCTGAAAAAGAAACACAGCGTGAAGAAGAAGATAGAAAAATAAAAGAAAAAGATAAAAGTTTGAATAATCATATGAAAGTTAGTCAGTTTCAACGACAATCAACATCTGCTAGAATAGGTACAATGGATCATATGCAAGGAACAAATAACAAACAAAAAATAAAATTAAGAGAAGCAGCATCTACAATGGTAGGTGAAGAAGCTCCAATGAATCGAAATGATCCTTATAAAATCCATAATATACCAGCAAGAGGAAGACGTAGACGTATTCCTTCATTAAAAAGTTATGAAAGATGGATTGTGAATAGACTCTTATAAAAGTTATCACAATCTTTATATATGCTATATATTTAAATATCAGTAATAACATGACTCTCGAAGAACTTTATAAAGAAAGTAAAGAACACGAAGAATCAGAAGATAGAGAAGAAGAAGAATCAGAAGCCAACAAAGCATATGATTCAGCTTTATTAGAAACTCTAACTTCATTGACAGAACACGTAAAATCACTAACAGAATCACAAGATGCTGTATACGAAAGAATCGAGTCTCTTGAAAAAGCAAACCATTTAGGTGAAGCTGAAGACAAGACACAACTAGAAGCACAACCTGCAACTAGCGACTCTGAAGACATCGGTGCAGACATCAAAGCTCCAGACACATATCAATCAAACAGCCGTCAAGCTGGTTTGGATGATGATAGATCTGGTGACGACCAACCTGAAGGCGACGAGAAAAACCTAGAAATGCAAGATAAAGCAAATCAGGCACCACAAGAACCTCAACAAATTCAGAAACAAAACTTTGATTTTACCACAGAAACCCCAAGACCAAACGCAGCAATCGATACTATTGAAAAATCCAACGGTGACGTTGAATTGAACATGGTTTTGAAAGATGCAAGATCTGAAGGCTATGATGGTTTAAACAAAGTTGCACAAAAGATTCTAGGTGGTAAATACGGTACTCCATCGAAAGAGGAGGCTTGGTTCTAGATGGTACAAGTAAGAACTATCGACGAACTAGAAGCACTGTATTACGGACAAAACCGTAATCTAATCAGAAAAGCAGATGCTCCAGTAGTAACATCAACAGCAGGCGTTTTCAACGCAGTTTTTGGTGCTTATGCATGGGCGCAACTCAACCTTGAGGCAAATGCTTTTGGTATTTTACCAAAAACACCTTGGGATAAATCTGGTTGGAGGGCTATAACTGCAAAACCAACTCTAAATTCTAACTCAGGCAATACTGCATTGGGTGGAACAGCAGAGGGTGGAAACATTGCAGAGACAGCAAAACCAACTATACAAGAGATTGACATCAGACCAAAAACTGCTCAGTTGCCATTTAGTGCATCTGAAGTTATGGAATGGTTGGCAACACACTCTAAAGACGATATTTGGGGAGGATTAGGTTCACTAAGACTCTATATGGCTGTTCAACACAAAGAGTTCCTAAACAGAATGTTACTAGCAGATGTCGAATCAGAAGCAGCAGGTGCAAGTGGAAATAACTCTGGTACAACCAACTTTGAGACTCTCGACAGAATCATTTCAAGTGATGCTGAAGAAGATGCTCTAGGTGGAAGTCACAACGGTTATTATGATCCATGGGCAGCAAACGCTACTATTGATAGAGATTCATCAAGTACATTTGATTGTACTGTAGAATCAGCTTCAGGTACTATCGGAACAAACGGTGTCTTAACTGACGATACATTAAGAACTTTCCTCAGAAAGATTCGTATCGCAGCAGGTAAAGATCCTAACGTATGGCTAGGCTCACACGAAGTCTATTCAGAAATTCAAGGTCTATATATGCCTTCTGTCCGTATTCCAAATCCATATGGAGAACAACTCGTTCAAGTAGACGTGAACGGAATTCAAACATTCAAAGGTACTGGCGTAGGAATTCATGTAGATTCAATCTATGGAATCCCATTCATCCCATCAAAGGATGCACCAAGTAACTCATCCGACTCAGCAGAAATCGGTAGACTATTTGCATTAGATACATCTGATGCAGAAGGATATGGTTATCCAAGAATCGGAATTCAAGTTGCAATTCCAACTGAATACTACGAGGCAACACGCAGAACCCCTGCATACCCATTCGTAAACAATGCATTTGTTGAGAAAGGTGTATACAGAACTATGGGTGAAACTGTCTGTCGACACTTCAAATCACAAGGTAAAATTAGAGATATTAAACTCTAGTCAAACCATCCTTTTTTCTTTTTTTTATTAACTTAGCTTAGCTAACTTAGCTAATACATTATCTTTATATATATCCATTTAGTGAAAATAATATGGCAATAACAATCAGTACATCAGATTGGACAAAAGCTAACGTGAGAAAAACACTCTCATGGCAAGCAGCTTTAACTTCAAAGTTGCGAGTATATGCTATCAAAGTTACCTTCGGTAGTGGCGATAACTATGCGACAGGGGGAGTGGCAGCTGACCTCAAAGAGGGAAGAATCTCTACACTCGTTGCTGTAATACCAACATATACCAATTCTAAAAGAGAAGTAGTATATGACAAAGCAAATGAGAAGATTCAACTTTACGATGTCGGTGGAAGTGCAACAGCACCTTACGTTGAAACACCAAACACAAGTTCTGCTTGTGCATCAAAAGTGTTCGAGTTTCTAGTCATAGGCTACTAGAGTCCAAAAACAGCCTCTTTTTTTTTCTTAAAGTTTATATATGAAGAGTTCTATGAATAAGTATGGTAGAATTAAACCACAACGTAGTATCATTTAATGCTGATACCACAATTAAAGGAGACCACGGAGTTGTAGTAAATGTATATATTTCAAAAACAGGCTCTTCAGGTTCAAAATGTGTTTTTAAGAACGGTGGTGCAAGTGGAACAGAAGAATTCACTATTTTTGCAGAATCTCAAGGAACATATGTAGGTATAAATAGAAGATTTGAAGATGGTATTTACGCAGATATTACTGGAAATGCCGAATATACTGTTGTCTTTAAGTAAATTTAAATACATCACAACGTTATATAAAATATGGCTACTACGTATTGTACCGTTGCAGATGTTGCTGATTTTCTCAGAGTCCCCATTACTGCTACTAGTACTCCTAATAAAGCACAGGTTGAAAAAATCATCAATCGAAAAGAAGAAGAATTAGATCGTAGAATAGGTCATACATTTGGTCGAAATAAAACAGTAACCAATGAAATTCATGATTTACCATTATTATATACTTATGGTTGGGGTACACCACTATTTCTAAAACATAGAAATTGTAGAGACTTTAGTTCAAGTGCAGGTGATAAAATAGAAATATGGCAGGGTGCAGATGCCACATATACTGATATTTTAGATAACTCACAATGGTTTGATTTTGAACCAGTATACGGTAGATTATTTTTGCGTGGTTATATCTTTACAATACTTAGAAAAAACAGAGTGAGAGTTACATACAGATATGGTGATGCAACAGTTCCTTTAGATGTTGAAGATGCTTGCATAAAATTAACTTGTATAGATTTAATAAACTCTAGTTTTAGAATGGATATTTTACCAGTAGGTTCTAACGGTGCAGATATTCAGATGTCAAAATCTGATTGGAGAGCTGATGTAGAAAACTGTATTGAAAATCGTCAAGAATTACACTTCATACCATAATGGCAGGTGTTCCTAGTGGAACAGAGTTTGAATCTGTTATTCCAAAAAGTGAATCTGGAGACAATTATGACGACCATCTTGTAGATTATGGTGATACACTTTTTGCTAATGAATCTGTTACAGGGGAAACGCTAGCAGAAATACCAAGAGAGTTTTTAGAAGAAATAGATAATGATTTAAGAGTAAAAGTAATGGAAGCGAACCAAACAATTTACAGAGATTTTAAAAAAATGGGAGTTCAACCATTTTACAGATTACGATATGTTTCTTTGTATGGTAAATCAGTAAAGGGGTTTAGACGTGGTGCAGTATATGTTGAAGAGTCACCTAATTTAGCAAGAGAATATGCAAAGGCAACCGTAAGTTTTGAATTATGGTTAAAAGAAAATCATCCTAAACATTGGAGAAAATGGAGAAAACGTTTTGCTTCAGCAGTAGATGCAGATGGTAAAAATCTTTTAAAAATACTAGAAATGGCTGAAAGAAATCCAGAAACCCCAACACCAAGATGGTTAAAAACGTACAGAAGAGAATGGAGAAAAGAATATCCACAATTAAGTCAAACCAAACATAAACAAGTCTTAATTAAGTTACAACTAACAAGAAAAGAAAATAAAGAAAAAACCAACTCAAAATTTAAAATACTAATAAATCAAACAGGTGAAGGAAAAGGAGAACCTGCTGGTGGTAAACACAAAATTATATTTCAAGAATTGAGAGCAGTTGAAGGTGCAGATATGGCAAGATTCATTGCAGAAAGAGATGTGGGTTATATTTCAGATACAAACATAAAAAGATATTTGGGAAACCCAGATTCAAATGAAATGGCAAAACAATCATTTAGAAAAGTTATGAGAGATATGAGTGGGTACGCAAGCAGTATTATAGTTGGTGGTATTGGAAATCCATATGGTGATTTTGGATTACAAAAACAGTCTGAGTCAGGTCGAAGACTTTCAACGTATTTTCACAGTAATCCACGTAGAGACAAACTTTTGAATTATCAACCAGATTTTCCTAACATCGAAAGAATTAAAAATTGGTGGTTAACAAAAGGATTTAAACAAGCAAATCAAGAAACACTTGACAGATTTGTTGCAGCAAGAAGTTTAACTACATCAGCAAATATTTTAGACCGTATTGTGTTTTTAATTGCTAATGGTGTATTTGCTAAACAAACAGGCACTTATGACAGACCTGTCTATAAAGGAAAAGCAAAATCAATTAAAGTTGCTAGAAGGTCTAAAGGTCAACCATCTTCTAACTATAGGAAAACATTAAAAAATAGAAGAAAAAGAAAATACGAGGATTGGAGAAATGATTTAAGGTCTGATAGTCATGGGAGAAACCGTAATATTAAAAACATACGAAGGCACCGAGATAATAGAGGTAGTATGTAATGGGTAATTCAAATCTATATGCAGCAGCAAATGACACTAAAACTCTATTAAATGAGAATTGGTCTCTTTCTCCTCAACCAGACATAACTTTTGTTTGGGAAGAAAAAGCTACTGGATTTATGGATGATAGAAGAGATTTTATTCTAATAAGTCCAGAAAATGAAGATCCACAATATTTTGGGCTATATGGTCAAGACTTTCTTCATCAAATATCTGTTAGAATAGAAATACATTCATTTCAGAACCTTGAGCATCATGAAAACCTAGTGAATGAAATTTTCAGAATAGTTAAAGAAAATATAAGACGTACAGATTTTATTGATTTATTACTAGATTCTTCCTCACATGAAAACGATATGTATAGGAATATCTATAGGCACGTCATTAATGTCAGATATAGGAAACTCAATCCTTAATATTTATATACTTAAACATATTAATTGAATGTATGGTAAGAACAGGCTCCCATGCATACATTGAATATGATTTTGAAGAGGATGGCAGTAATAATAGAACGTATGGTGCAAATGCCACACCTAATAAGAAATTTGGTCTTCAAGATAGAGTAACTAGCCTTACCTTAACAAACAATAGAATAAACCTTCCACAATTAAATAATAACTATTTAGATTCTTATGCATATGGACAACAACAGGGTTCAGCCTCAATAGGATTTACCCTATCTAACGGTTGGGTTTTTGGTACAGTTTTAGGTAGACCAACAACAACTGGTAGTTCTAACCCATATACACATACATACGGTGCAACAGCAGAACAAAAAGTTCCAAGAACTATTTCCATTGAAGTTGGAGTAGATGGGGCTTCAGCAGATATTAAAAGAACACTAAAAGGAGGCTTAGTAAACACATTAGGACTTAGTACATCTGTAGGTGGAATTGCTGAATGTACAGCAGATATTGTTTATGGTAAAGAAACTGATCCTTCAACATCATTAGGTTCAGCACCAACATTACCAACAACAGAATTTCCTTATACATTTGCACACGCTGAATTAACAGTTGGTGATGATACATTAGCACAAGTACAAGACGTATCATTAAATATATCACAAAACTCTGAATTACTTTATGGATTAAGTTCTCATCAAGCAGTAGATTCTTTCAAAAGAGTTGTAGAAATTACTGGTTCATTTAGAGCATCATTTGTTAATTCAAACTTATTAACTGAAGTTTTGAAACAAATAAAAGAAGGTGGAGGAAGTTCAGAATATAGAGAAACAGTAGGTAAATTAGGTCAAGATAATGCTTCAGCACCAACTATTGAATTTAAATTAACATTCACTAAAAATGCTAATGAATCAATAATAATCACAGGTACAGGTTTAGCACCAACAGACCACAACATAACTGGATTAGAACCTGTTGAGCCAATATTTGAAGAGATTAATTGGCAAATGAAAACAATTTCAGTAGCAGTTAAGAACTCAGAATCAGCAGAAGAGTAATAACGTTTTTATACCATAACCATATAAGAAACATATGGCAATTAAGACATTTAAGGTTGATATTGAGGGAACATCTCAAACAATAGAATATGAAGATGATATAACTTTTGGTGAGTTAGAGAACATTTTAAATAAGTGTTTGGATTTATCAGATGTTCAAAAACCTAAAGTGAATATTCCATTATATAGACAACTTATATTAACAACCGTAATCAAAAAAGCACCCTTTGATATAGGTGATCTTTCTGCAATCAGAAATTTGAAGGCATCAACAGCCAAAAAAATCATGGAGGAGGTCATGAAAGACTACCCTTTAGCGAAATATCTGGAAGAATGGGTGGAGACTTTCGTAGGAAAAGTGGAAGAAACAAGCACGCTGAATCGGTCTATTACTTCTGCGCAAGAGAGTTCGGTTGGACAAAAAAACAGGTAGACGACCAACCATGTATTTATTTGAGTGATTTAATCCGTTCGTGGTCAGATGAGCAAAGACGAGCAAATTTAAATAGAAAGAAACTATAGGATTTATATGGCTTCACCAACAGCAGATGCTATTAAACAACTGAATAAGACCATGGAGGGTATGAAGAATTCAATAGATTCTCTAATAGATGCAACTACTGCTGCTAAAAGACCAATAGAAGAGGAATTAAAAATTGTTAAAGAAAAGACCAAAAGTAAAGCTCGATTAATAGCCGAAGATCATGAAGCAAAACAATCAAGACGATTAATGACCGTAGCTACAAGAGGACAACACCCTGCATTTGGATTGTTATCTGGTCTTGCTGGTCAGAAATTTGAAGGTGCTTCAAGACTATCAGATCTTGAAAGAATGGAAAATCAAGGTATGGACTTGTCTGATGAACAGAGAAAAAAGAAATCAGAATTAATTGAACAGGGAGCAGATAAATCTGCTTTTAAACCAATGTTTGATATATTCAACAAACACTTTGGGCAGGGTTCTAAATGGGATAAACAGTTTGGTGGTCATGGTAAAACTGCTGCAATGGGACTTGGTATGGGTGCTGTTGGTGGTGGCATGGCATTAGGTAAAATGATATTTGATTCTTCACCTATGATGCAACAAATGTTTAAATTATTAAAATTTGGTATTATGATGGTTCTTAGACCAATAGGTGACTTTTTTGGTTTTGTTATGAGACCTATTTTATTAGTTTTGTTAAGAAAGTTTATTTTACCATGGTATTCTAAAATGTACCCTACAATGCTTAAATTGGGAACTGATATAGGAAATATGGTAGCAG
>Ga0208919_1002249_pt1 | contig 10271 bp, 20 predicted proteins | sample 4_EtaG_FD_184076 | JGI IMG/M metagenome (GOLD analysis project Ga0208919, IMG submission 184076) | Marine viral communities from the Subarctic Pacific Ocean - 4_ETSP_OMZ_AT15127 metaG (SPAdes) (version 3) | ecosystem: Environmental > Aquatic > Marine > Oceanic | place: Pacific Ocean | collected... | reverse complement strand
GTATCATGAATTGATTCATGATGAGAAGGAGCAAGCAAATGTTAAATTAGACGAGGATTCGTTTAATGGAGCATAAAACAGAGTTAAGAGTTAGGGATAGAGGTTATCTAACGAGGATTGGTGAATTCTTGAACAAAGCTGGTAAGGTCTCTCTACTCCCTTCGGTGTCTAACACCGGTTTTCATCGATCTTACTGGCATTCACTATATGCTCCGTGGGTTTTTTTATTTTCCCACGGGGCCAATTATGGCGGAAATGAGGCAGAAATATGTCTAAAATAAAGCTGACCGCACTATATAGTAATCTCACAGATAAAAATGATTTTCAAAAAAAAATATATAGTCAAAATAATCTGTCATACTGTCACAAAGACAAAAAAGATAGAGAAATCAATACTAATTTAACCAAAAAAGTGACAAATTGTATGACATTTCATTTTTTAAAATCTGTCAATATGTCATTCTCTAGGGGGGTAAGCAATTATTTTCACATTTTAACTACTTGTCTATGCTCTCTCATCCCTATATACTCTCGATATGCCTAAGAAGAGAAGAAAACAAGTCGTGACTCATACAACTCCCGAGTTGCCTTTTCCTAAAGTCCGAGTGGAGTGGATCGACATTTTGAGCGATTCGGGCTGGGCTACTGATAAAGAATTTGATAAGATGAAGTTAAGCTATCCAGTTAACGAGGGCTGGTTGTATTCTAAAGATAAGAAATCAGTAAAACTATTTGCCTCCTTCGACAAGGATGATGATGGGAATATTACTTTTGGAGATCGGACGATGATTCCGACTTCTTGTGTGAAGAAGATTCAGAAGCTTCAATGACTTTTGCTTCTTTAGGTTTTAGTAATGGAGCGTAGTCGTCTAAAATTTGTTTCATTTTTGCTTCTAGTTGTTCTTCTGTCATATCCTCTAGCTTACCTGTTTTTATTATTTTTCTCTCTATGTATAATCCTGCTGCCTTTCCACGTGATACTTCAGCATTTACAGCAGAAGAGAAACTATTTTTCTTCAAAGCCGCCTGCTTAATTCTATCTAACTCTGCTAAGTGTCCATCATAAGTTACTTGATGTTTAGCTAATCTTTCTTCTTTAAGCTGACCAATGTAGGCTACAACTAATGGAGACTGTCGTGGACTCATCAATTCAGATCCTTCCACTCTTGCTCTTGTGTGACTGTAGCCTGCAAGTTTAGCCGCTTCCATTTGTGATACAGGGCCATCAGGTCCACCGAATACAATAAATTCTGCAAACCTTTTTTGCATTTCTGTTAATCTCTTTTGTTGCGACATGGTTGACAATGTTACCTTAAAATGCTACAATAGTCAAGTATGAAAGAAAATAAACAAACTTACACTCACTTAAAAGATTACACACACGACATGTCATATGAAAACGAAAGTTCTATTACTAATAAAGATAGAAAAAATTTAGATCTTACAAAACAAATAGATGAATTAAAAAAACAATTAAATGATGCAGTTATTATAGATAGTGTACATAAAAAATTAAATGGTACTCTTCAGAAAAGAGTTACTGAATTAGAAATAGATAATAAAAAACTTGCAGCTGAAGTTAGCGATCTAACAGAGAGATTATGTAAATGCGAGTAATGGATTTACAAGAATTTCTATCTAAATTTACAGAGTCTAATGCTGTAGGTAAACAAGGTAACGCAATATCTAATGCAGTTATAATGGTTGAAGTAAATGGTAGGCTTCACAAGATACGTAGAATGGAAGTTCAAGAACATTCCGAACCAATTATAGGCCACAATAGAATTCACACTGCACATAGACTTGTACTAAAAACAGAAAAGGAATCTAAGATACTAATGCCAGATAAGCTCATGAACGACTTCTAATGAGCGCACTAGTTACCTCGATTAAGACATGGGTCCAGAGGCAAAATTATACCAAAAAATCAGAAAAAATTCTAAAGGAATTTCATGGAATAGACTGGAGAATCGTAGTCTTTCCGGTACTCCTGATCTATTGGGCTATAATGATTCTGGCCACTTTTTCACAGTAGAACTCAAAGTAACAAAGGGGAAAAAATTAAAATTTTCACCGCATCAAATTGCGTTTCACGTGAAGCATCCACGCAACACTTTCATCATAGCCCAGGCCCTCGGTCCTAGGGCTTCAAAAACTTTTCCAATACCAAAGCCTTGGGTTGATGAACCAATATACATGTTCCGTGGTTCACAAATAAGGGAGCTCGCATCGCGAGGCTTGGAGCTTGAAGCTTGTGGCTTGGGGCTTGAGGATTCTATCCGCTATCTCTTGTCAATATGACAAATTGTCGCAGGTGCTTGGAGCTTGGTGTTTGTGTCAATGTGACATAATGACGCGCGACAAAATGTCGCAGCTTGGAGCTTGGAGCTTGGGGCTTTCATATTTTTCTTTTCCCCCGGAGCCCGCTGCGCGGGCCCTGGGTAACAGGTAGGATTATTCGAAATCTTTGGGGATGATAGTTTGGTTAGGATCAAACTTACGTGAGTACCGGATGATTTCTCCATCACGGTTCGTGGACCAGTGCCAGTCGGCCATGGTGCATTCTGTAAACTCGCCGTAACACTCTGCCAGGTCCAGCATTGCTGACCCGAGCTTCGTTCTTGTAAGTTTACGTAAACCTGCAAAGTCTCTTGAGCCGACAAGGCTAAAGATCTCTTCAATCGCTTTAACTGCTTTGTCTTCACGCTCATACGTGAACCCTGCATTCTTTACTTCTTCTCTTAGTCTTTTCATACAGTTCTCCTTTTTTATTTTTAAAATGATATTGTACCATGGATCCTTAAATTCTTATAAACGCGTTTTGTCGCACCCCTACATTTTGTGTCAATGTGGCATAGTGTCGCAGCGCTTGGCGCTTGGAGCTTGAGGCTTGTTGCTTGTGGCTTTTTGTCGCAGTCAATAGAACAAATTGACGCGCGACGATTTGTCGCAGGGCCCGCTTCGCGGGCCCTGGTTACAGGTAGGTTATTCAATTGATTCGCCTTTATCGTTGTACATCTTTCCTTTATCTACATCGATTAGGTAATGACCGTTATCACTGTTGTCGCCATCATTGCTATCTTTACCAAGATAGATGCTATAACTCAGCAGCTGATCATCTATGTCATAATCTTTCGTATCCTTATTGAAAGTATCATAACGCAGCTCTTCATGGTTACGCAGATGCGCAATGAACTGGACCATTAAGTTACGTGGCTCCATTCTAGTGAATGGATCTCCACCATTCTTGCCGTACTTTTCTTTTACCTTCTTAAACCATTGGAACGCGAACTTCGGAAAGTCGGTGCCGCCCCAATGATGGAAGAGCGCCGGAGATTGCTCCAGGTGCTCTTCTTTCTTTCTATTCACATACCATTCAGCGGTTTGCTGAAATGATATACTTACTCTGTCGCCCATATTGTTTTCTCTCTTTCTACCGTAAATGGTTCCTATATTATATTAGATATCATTACAAAAGTCAATGGTCAAAGTGTCGCAGTTTGTGTCAAGGAATATATTGACGCGCGACAAAATGTCGCAACCGCTTGTGGCTTGGTGCTTGTGGCTTGGTGCTTAGGGCTAGAGTTGGTATCTTGAATACCGCATAGATGGGGCTTCATACCAACTCAAGTATGCGAGAGAATTTCACTCTCCGACATTATTAGTCCTCTACTTGCCCTAGTTGAGGACTTTAGCCTGTCCCCTGAGGCCGGTCCTTAATGTTGGTCCAACGACGAAACAAAAAGGACCGCGACCAGTGAGGCTGTCCGGAATTAGTACACCCTCTCACTGATCCCAGGTCATTGACTATAAAGCGCGCCTGCTAGTGTACGTACACCGACAATGACCAGGGATCAGCTGATCCCAGATCCTACCGGCTGTAAGGTCCATTGACAGCACAAGTGTATCCACTTGATAGGATCAGGGATCAGTATTATTTTTTAGACATCATAATTTCATAGATTTTGTCAACTTGCCTAACATGTTCAGGTTTGTCGTCGTCATCCATGTAACCAATACCATAGCCTTGATCTTCAGCCATCTCACAGTTAGGCCAGATGTATCCACCTAGAAATTTCTTCACAGCTTTTTCTAGTTTTTTATATTTTTTTTCGTAGTCTATTTTTGTCATTTCTTATCCTTGTAATGTTCTTTGGCTAAACCATAAATTGAAACATCTTCAACCCAGTAATTGCCATCTTCACTAACATATTTCTTATACCACTCATCTTTTGAAAGTTTATCTAAATCAGCACACGCCTCTTTAAAATGAACAGCACTTTCATACATACTTTCAAAACTACTAACACTCGCTTCAAATTCATTCTTTAATTGTTTTAATTCTTCAAGTGTATAATTGTAAAAATTATGTACTTTAAACTCATATTCATTACTCATAATCATTTCTCCTTTTTTAAGATCAGCAATATTATATAGGATAATCATATATAAGTCAACTGACAAATTGTCACTACTGATCCCAGATCCATTGCGACTTGTACAACATCATTACGTCTAGCTATAGAACACAATGGATCAGGGATCAGGAGCAGTTAAGGATGCTCATCCACCGCTCCTGACCCTTTTTAAAAGAGACTAGCTAACTAGCTCGCCACTTTCAAAACTGTTTGCAAAGCTTGAAGCTCTTTCTTCTTGGGATTCTCGGAGCTCTCTTTCAGCTCTTGCGTCTTCTATCCCACGCATTCTTCTAACTACTTCAGCTTCGTACTCTTCTGTATTTATTTTTTTCTTATTCATACTTTAGAGTTTTCCTTTCTGAAGGAAGGTTTAGGGGTATGATTATGATAAATCAAACCAGCTTGCAACCTTGCCACCATTTGCCCAAACCATCTCGCGCCAGCTTCGTTTGGAGAAACCAAACCAGCTGAAACTAATTGCTTGAACAATTTATTATATTTATCTAACATAATTGTTATATTATCACCTTTCATCTTTCTTGGCTATTTGCCAAATTGTCGCAGGCCCTTTCGGGCCTGGAACTCTGTTTAATTAAGCAGGGATACTAACACTTTTTATTTTGTTAATATCTTTTGGAAGAATATCCAGAAAGAAAAACTTTCCATCTTCCTTTCCCACTATCTGACATCTAAAGATTTCACCATCATCTAGGGGCAGTGCTAATACTACTGGAAACAATTTCGATGCATCTAATTTCCACACATCTATTTCACTTCCACGATTGAGTTTAAGTCGCTTGGCTTTTTCTACCAGCTTCTTAAGTGTAGTCCAATCTAGGTATTTATGTTTTTTTACCATACCCATATTATATAGGAGAAATGTGGCAATATCATGGCAATCTACATCACATAATATTACGAAATATTACAAGAAACCTGTCAAGGAATATAATGTCGCAGCGACAATATGTCGCAGGGTATGTGACAATTTGTCATTTGACTTTTAAGCTGTATTCTAATATAATATAGGACAAATAAACAAAAAACAGGAAAGGTTATATGAGTAAAGGTATGGAACTCAAACTACATCAGCGAGAACACTTTGAGCAGAAAATAGATAAGTTGTTAGAACCTGAAATAGAGAGAGAAGAACTGAAACTAAAGACTACAATAAACAAAATACTTGATAAAGGAGTAGACAAGTTTAGCAAGTCAATAGGTGCTGATAAAGTCATAGCAAGACTTAAAAAAGCTGAAGAAGAAAAACGAGTGGCATCAAGACAGGCGTATATGTTTTTCAATGCAAAAGCGTCTAGTATTGTAGCATACAACAAAGCGAAAGAATATAAATTTGATAGAGATGATAAGGAAAAAATTTCTGTTGATGATTGTATTAGTCAGCTAGAAAAGTGGGCAGAAAAACAAGCTGAACAATTTGCTGAAACCACGCCTCAAGGACAACGATTAGCGTTCCTAAAAGCATTACAAAATAGTGCTAAAGATAAGGTCAAAGAAGCTAGTGTATCTGACGAGTTGAAGAATACATTGGATAACTTATTTAAAATGGTTGGTGTTTCTTGGGAAAGAAAATTACCAGCATTACCGAGAAAATAGGTTATGTCGTTGAAAGTAAGAGATGTAATCAGGGAATTGAAAAAATTCCCTGATGACTACAAAGTATCACTTGAAACTTATGAAGAAGATAAAGATAATAGTGGTGGGTATCAAAAAAAGAATATTGGTTGTATTAGAGTTGAAAAAGATACTGATGCAGGAAAATTTGTAGTAATTAGGTAGCTTGAAGCTCGGTGCTTGATGCTTGATGCTTAAGTACAAAAATAAAAAAAGAAAAAACCCAGCGACAAATTGTCGCTGGGTTATTATGTCTTATTGACTAACTCGCTATTTTACTTTTACCTAAATCCATCAAACTTACTTTTTGGATTTGGTAGCTAATATTTTCATTAGCGTTCATAATATCCTGTGCAATTTTAATATTCATTGCTTTATCCATACTATAAGCATTATCACTAACTATATTATATTGAGTTGGTGTAGTTTTATTATGTGGAAAATTCCACACTCTAATTACAAAATATAACTCATTCATATTATTTTACTTCCTTCCAAACATACATTTGTTTATTTAAATAAATTCTCACAGGTTGTAATGTTTGGATTGCTGTCCTGTGTGAATTTTTTTCAACATCAAAATATGTCAATGAGCCAGTTTTATTTATTTTACAACCTTCGTCCCATTTTGCCAATCTAGAATTTACTTCATATTGGTATGGTTTATATACTGAAGTTTGTTCTTGACCATCTTTAGTATATGTAGGCGCATAATAAATAGTAAATTCATCTCCTATTTTTAATGCTTTGTTTATTTGTTTTATATATTTTAACATAATATCTAATATTATCATACTGATAAGAAATTACAAATCACAAAATGTTACGAAATATTACAAGCACAATCATAGGTTGTATGCCCTGTAATATTCTGTAACATAATGTGATTTTACTTTTTATTTGAATTTTGGTATAATTACACTAATTTAATACAGGAGAAAAAAAATGTCAAAAACAAAAAAATACTTAGAAGACTTCGCTGGAAATTTGGCTCAAGCGATGATTAAAAATGGCACAAACTGGGATTGTATATTTAAAAGAAATTCAATGCCAGTAAATGCTTCAACTAATAAAAGATATAAAGGCATTAATTTTTTAATGCTTAATTATGAAACTCAGCAAAAAGAATATTCACAACCAATTTTTGCATCTTACAAACAGTGGGCTAGTTTAAATGCACAAGTTAAAAAAGGCACAACTGGAACACCAATTGTATTTTATAGACCAATTATGAAGGATTCAAAAATTGACCCTTCAAAAAAAGTTCAAGCTGGTTGCATTTTAAATTATTCTAAAGTGTTTAATATTGATCAAGTTGATTTAACTGATGCAAATTTTTCACCAGCTGAATTTAAAACTGGTAAACAATACTCTATTACTGAGATTGATAATTTTATAAAAGCTACTGAAGTTGAAATTACACATAGTGATGGTAAAGGTTGTTATTATTCACCAGCTAAGGATTTAATTAATATGGAATTGAAATCTAATTTCAAAGACACTAAAGAATCTGATGCAACTGTTCATTATTATTCAACTTTATTTCATGAGTTAACACATTCAACACTTCATGAAAAAAGATTAAATAGAAAAAATAAGTTTGATGATAATAAAAAGTCTTATGCTTATGAAGAATTGATTGCTGAAATTGGAAGTATTTTATTTAGCCATGAATTTAATTTTACTAAAACAATTAGAGACAATCATGCTAAATATTTAAATAGCTGGATACAATGTTTACAAAATGATTATACATTTTTAACTGGAGCAACAGCACAATCACAAAAAGCTGTTGATTTCTTTATGTCAAGTAAATAATTGTCAATGTGACAAAATGTCGCAGCACTTTGTCAATGTGACAAAGTGTCGCGGCGCGCGCTTCGCGCGTATTTACTCACTTATTTAGGTGCGACAAAATGTCGCACCGCGCTCCGCGCGACATCACACCACTGTGACAAAATGTCGCAGTAGGACCCAAAACCAATCTCAAATTTTTTTGAAAGGAAAGACCCCATCCACCTTTTTTTAAAAGGGGTCCCATTACTTTTCCCTTTAAACCTTGATTTAGACAGTCAATCGTGCTAAAAACATTTTCACTTAAAAAGAAAGTGCGAAAAATTTTATAAAATTTTGTATGAATTTGAATCAAGTAGATATTAGCAAACTCCCTTCAGACGTTAGAAAACAGTTTAAACAACTGAGGGTTATGCATGCTGAAAAAAAGATACAGAATAAAGCACAACATGACTTTTTAAGCTTTGTTAAGACTGTATGGCCTGAATTCATTGAAGGCGCACACCACAGACATATTGCAAAAAAGTTCAATGACCTTGCTTCGGGGAAAATTACCCGTTTAATCGTCAATATGCCGCCCAGACACACGAAGTCTGAGTTTGCATCCTTCTTGCTACCAGCGTGGATGGTGGGCCGTCAACCAAAATTAAAGATAATTCAAGCAACGCACACAGGAGAATTGGCCATTAGGTTTGGTCGTAAGGCAAAGCACCTAATTGATAGTGAAGAATACGCAAAAATTTTTAAAACAACCCTACAAGAAGACTCAAAAGCAGCAGGAAGATGGGAAACGTCCCAAGGTGGAGAGTACTTTGCAGCTGGTGTTGGTGGAGCAATAACAGGTCGTGGTGCGGATTTGCTGATTATTGACGATCCACACTCGGAACAAGACGCATTAAGCCCTAACGCTATGGAAAATGCGTACGAATGGTACACATCTGGTCCTCGACAACGTTTACAACCAGGTGGAAAAATCGTTTTAGTAATGACACGTTGGTCAACTAAAGATTTAACTGGAATTTTACTTAATAACCAGAAAGAAGTGAAAGGTGATCACTGGGAAGTGGTTGAATTTCCAGCAATCTTGGACCACGGAACTCCGGTTTGGCCAGAATATTGGAAATTAGACGAATTAGAGAAAGTAAAAGCAACTTTACCGGTTCAAAAGTGGAATGCACAGTGGATGCAGAAGCCAACTTCGGAAGAAGGAGCAATAATTAAGCGAGAATGGTGGAGACCATGGAAATCTAAGTACATTCCGCCACTTCAACACGTAATTCAGTCATATGACACCGCATTTTTGAAATCTGAGACTGCAGACTACTCTGCAATCACTACTTGGGGTGTATTTTACCCATCTGAAGACCAAGGAGCGCAATTAATGCTTTTAGACGCTGTAAAAGGCAGATATGAGTTTCCAGAACTAAGAAGAAAGGCTTTAGAGCAATATAAGTACTGGGAACCCGAAACAGTTTTAGTCGAAGCTAAGGCATCAGGTCTACCACTTACATATGAGCTTAGAAAGATGGATATCCCAGTAGTAAACTTTACACCGAGCAAAGGAAATGATAAACATGCTAGAGTAAACTCAGTAGCACCTTTATTTGAGTCAGGAATGATATGGGCACCTGAACAAAAATTTGCTGAAGAGGTTATCGAGGAATGTGCTGCATTCCCGCACGGAGATCATGACGATTTAGTCGACAGCATGACTCAAGCGGTAATGCGTTTTCGACAAGGAGGATTTGTTGCACACCCTGAAGATTATGTCGAAGAAAAACGTGAATTGGTTAAAAGGGATTATTATTAATGGGATATACACAATTTTTAATGTGGGTTGCCAAGCAAGGCTTAAAAAATAAAGTTTTGCAAAAATATTTAAATAAAGCATGGCAAGAAGCTTCAAAAGCAGGTAAACCTATTATTGAAAAAAATTTTCCTGCTCTACTTAAAAAAGCTCAAGATCTTAAAACAAATTTTAAAACATTTAAACCTAAAGTTGTTCCTAAAGAAATTGTTAAACCTAAACTTCAAATAGATAAATCTAAACAAATTATTGAAGGAATGAAATCAAAAGGTCCTCAAGTTGTGAACATTGGAGATCGGATTATTAAACAAATGCAAAAAGAAGGTAAGACAGTTAAGTTTGATGATCTTGTTAGAATTTATAGAAAGAAGCCACCTAATCTTAAAGCAGAGGGTGGTATTGCCCAATTATTAGGAGAAGGAGGAGGTGTAATACTTCCACAACCTAAACCTTATAACTTTGAAGAAAAATTAGATTTTTTAAGAGAAATAAAGGGTGGAGTTGGACCTAAAACATATCTTCAATTAATGTCAAATACTTTAAATGAAGGCGTTGAAAAAGAAGCTATTACCAAAAAAGAAAGAGACAATTTTTTAAAACGATTTACTGGTACAATTTCT
>Ga0208919_1002248_pt1 | contig 10275 bp, 19 predicted proteins | sample 4_EtaG_FD_184076 | JGI IMG/M metagenome (GOLD analysis project Ga0208919, IMG submission 184076) | Marine viral communities from the Subarctic Pacific Ocean - 4_ETSP_OMZ_AT15127 metaG (SPAdes) (version 3) | ecosystem: Environmental > Aquatic > Marine > Oceanic | place: Pacific Ocean | collected... | reverse complement strand
TCAAAGCCCTCAAGCAAAACAGATAATGGCCTCTTTACAGGCACATATAGCTGAACATCTTGGGTTTAAGTATCGTAAGGATATAGAAGAAAGACTTGGAGTTGAGCTACCTAAACCAAATGAAGAGTTACCTGAAGAGATAGAAGTTAACTTGTCAAGGCTTGTAGCAAAAGCAGGCAAGCAGTTAACTCAGGCACACATGCAACAGGCAGCTCAGAAACAGGCACAGCAGAAAGCACAAGATCCGATTATACAAATGCAACAGGCTGAACTGCAGATTAAGGCGAAGGAAGTTGAACGGAAGGCTAAGAAAGATCAGGCTGACGCTATGTTGAAAGCTGAAAAGTTAAAACTAGATGAACAAGAAGTACAAATTGCTGCAGAGAAGAGTAATGTACAGCTTGAGATAGATAAACGAGATAAAGATAACAAAATGGATATGGAAATATTCAAAACTATAAACCAGAACAATAAAGGTAAATAATGGCTAAAACCGTCTTTGACGTGCTTAAAGAAAAGATCGAAACTGATATAGTTTCTGCAAAAGATTTTCTTGCTGGAGGGGGAGCAAAAGATTTCTCTCAATACAAGGAAACGACTGGCTTGATACGGGGTCTAGAAGCTGGTCTGTCTCACATACAAGACCTCTCGCGCAATTATATGGAAAGTGATGATGACTGAAGTAATAAAACTAACAGACGAACAACTAGAAGTGCAACTACCACAACCTGTAGGATATAGGGTGCTTGTAGCATTACCTGAAATTGAAGAAACTTATGAGAATACTAAAGTTTTAAAAACAACAACAGAAATGCGTAATGAGCATATTATGTCTATAATAGGTCTTGTTGTGGATATGGGGGGTCAGGCGTATCAAGATACAGATAGGTTTGGAGATACTCCTTGGTGCAAGATAGGCGACTACGTAATGTTTCGTGCTAATAGTGGCACGCGATTTAAGATAGACGGAAAAGAATACCGACTTATGAATGATGATTCGGTTGAAGCCGTTGTAACAGATCCTCGCGGTGTAGCGAGAGCAGTTTAAGGAATACAGAATGGCAATGCAGAAAGTAGAATATAGTTTTCCTGATGAGCAGGATGATAAAACAGATATTGAAGTTGAAAACTCAAGTGCAGTAGAAATTGATGTATCGAGTGATAAAGATAAAAAAGAAAGTCTAAAAGATGAACAAAAAGTTAGCGAGCCAGAAGATAAAAGAGTCGAAAAGGTTGAGGCTGAGAGTGGAGTTGAAATTGAAGTTGTCAATGATACGCCAAAAGCTGACCGAAATCGTAAACCTTCTGAGCCTCCAGAAGACCTTACTGATGAAGAACTTGGTGATTATTCCGAAAAAGTTCGTAAACGTATTCAGCACTTCAGTAAAGGATACCACGATGAAAGAAGGGCAAAAGAAACAGCGTTCAGGGAAAGAGAAGAACTAGAACGATATGTTAAATCTGTTCAAGAAGAGAATAATAAATTAAAAGGTAGTGTTAACAAGAACCAGACAGCACTACTTGAACAAGCAAAGAAAACAGCAACTGTAGAGCTTGAACAGGCTAAAAAAGCATATAAAACAGCGTATGAAGCTGGAGACGCAGATGCTGTTGTTACAGCACAGGAAAGTTTAACCGCTGCTAAGATTAAGACTGATAAGTTAAATAATTTTAAAATCCCTGCTTTACAGGAAAAAGAAACTCCTGTAGAACAAAGAGAAGAGGTTCAAAATCCAGCACCCGTGGCAGATCAACGGGCAGTTGATTGGGCTAAAAAGAATACTTGGTTCGGTACAGATGACGAAATGACAAGTCTGGCACTGGGCCTACATAATAAACTCTCGAAGCAAGGTGTAAACCTGCAGAGTGATGAATACTACGAGGCAATAGATACTCGTATGCGGCAAGTCTTCCCAGAGAATTTTGAGGAAGAAATTGCAAAACCAGAGGCTGAAAAGCCAAAACGACAAGCAAATGTGGTTGCACCCGCTACGCGGAGCATAGCACCTAAAAAGGTGAAATTAACGCAAACACAGGTAGCTATAGCGAAAAGGCTAGGAGTGCCGATAGAATTATACGCCCAAAAGGTTGCAGAAGAAATGAGGAAAGAAAATGGCTGAAAATCGAATAAACAGAGAACTTGAAACCCGTGAGAAAACACCACGTAAAAAGTCTTGGCAACGTCCTGAAGTTTTACCTTCACCGACACCTGAAGCTGGATACGCATACCGTTGGATACGGACAAGTAATCAAGGACAGATTGATCCCACGAATGTTTCTTCAAAATTACGTGAAGGTTGGGAACCTGTAAAGGCTAGTGACCATCCAGAAATAACATTAGTTACTATAGAGAACGAAAACTTTAAAGATAACGTTATTATTGGTGGTTTAATGCTGTGCAAGGCTCCGCAGGAATTAGTAGAAGAGCGTACCGATTACTACAAACAGCAAACGGACAATCAAATACATTCTGTAGACAACAACCTCATGCGAGAGAACGACCCTAGAATGCCCTTGTTTCACGACAGGAAATCTAAGGTTACTTTTGGAAAAGGCAATTAATATAGATCAAAGGAGAATTGGATATGGCTTATCCAACTATAGATGCCCCTTATGGGCTTATTCCCGTTGGCTTGATTGGTGGTCGTCCTTACACAGGTGCTACTCGACAAATGAAAATAGCTAGTAACTACGGTACAGCTATTGGAAAAGGCGATTTAGTAAAGCGTGTAAATGACGGAACTATTGAGCGTGATGGAAGTACATCAGCATTACCAGCTACTGGCACATTAGGTGTCTTCATGGGATGTCAGTATACTGACCCAAATACGAGTCAGTTAACATTTAACAATCAATATCCTGCTAGCATTGTTGCTAGTGATATTCATGCGTTTGTGGCTGATGACCCTGACTTGATAATGAAAGTAGCTATATGCTCTTCAGGTACAACAATGGCAACATTGGGAAGAACTGTGATTGGTAATAAAACAGCTCTCATTAGTAATACACTAAATACTACTAATGGAAGTTCGAAGTTAGCTGCTAATAATAGTGTAGCTACAACTTCTACATTGCCACTTCATATTATTGATGTAGTTGATAGCACAGCGACTGGAAGCGATACCTTTCAAGAACTGCTAGTTATATTTAGCACACATACTGATAATGGTAGTAACGTGTTCATTGGTGGACATGCCTATCGTAATCCAGTTGGCATATAGAGGAGATAAATAATGGCTATTTCACGCGCACAACTCCTTAAAGAACTACTTCCTGGCTTGAACGCATTATTCGGTTTAGAGTATGCAAAGTACGGTGAGGAACATGCAGAAATTTTTGAAGCAGAAACTTCTGATCGTTCTTTTGAAGAAGAGACTAAGCTATCAGGCTTCTCCGCAGCACCAGTCAAAGACGAAGGCTCTGCCATCGAATACGACAATGCTCAAGAGGCTTTCACAGCTCGCTACAACCATGAGACAATCGCAATGGGTTTTTCAATTACTGAAGAGGCTATTGAGGATAACTTGTATGATTCTTTATCATCTCGTTATACTAAAGCGCTTGCTCGTGCTATGGCGTACACAAAACAGGTTAAAGCAGCTTCTATTTTGAACAATGCTTTTGATTCTGGCACAACTTATGGAGATGGAGTGGAGCTTTGTTCTACTGCACACCCATTAGTTTCAGGCGGAACTAACTCTAACGAACCTGCAACTGCAGCTGACCTAAACGAAACTTCTTTAGAAGCAGCTATCATTCAGATTGGAAACTGGACAGACGAGCGAGGGCTTCTTATTGCAGCTAAAGCCCGTAAGTTGGTTATCCCTTCTGACCTACAATTTGTGGCAACTCGTTTGCTCCAGACTGAAGGAAGAGTGGCAACTGCAGATAACGACCTCAATGCGATTCGTAGCATGAGTTCTGTTCCTGAAGGGTTCGCGGTTAATCACTACTTGACCGACACAGACGCATGGTTCTTGATGACAGATGTGCCTAACGGTCTTAAACACTTTACACGTAGCCCAATGGCAACATCTATGGATGCTGACTTTGATACAGGTAATAGCAGATATAAGGCTAGAGAGAGATACTCTTTCGGTGTATCAGATCCACTAGGAATCTTTGGCTCACCAGGAGCTTAAAAAAATTAAGGGGGCGACTTGCGGGTTGCCCCTTTTTACTTTATACTAAATTCACCTTGACAGTTACATGGTGTAGCTGACAGTAGCCAAGACAAGGAGATTAACATGGCTAATACAACGTTTAACGGGTCAGTCCGTTCCGAAAACGGATTTATACAAGTTACTAAGAGTGCGATAGGCGCTTTTACTAATAATTTTACAGTTAATTCTTCAGGAAATGTAACTAATACAGCAGGAGGCCACTTACAGTACGCAGCCGCTACAGGTTATGGCCCTGCCGATTTGATTGTCGGCAAAGGTGGTAGTCAGTACGGAACTGTAAACCCTTACGCAGAAAGTTCAACACAGCTGTTTCCTTTGGGTGCTATGCTTGTGTATGGTAATAATGTATATCGTTATGGCTTAAATGGCGGTTCTGGTATTACAGCGGGAAAACTTGTTGCACATCAAGCTCAAGATTCAAACCATTTAAACATGACCGCAACCGCTGCAGTAAGTGCTGGTGAAACCGCTATTTCAGTTGAAACAGGTGGTAATGATCTAACACTAAATGAGTATGCAGATGGATATCTTTATGTAAATGACGTTAATGGTGAAGGTCAGACAATGAGGGTAAAATCTAACCCTGCACATGACCATTCAGACGATCCTAGTGTTGTTATAACAACTTATGATCCATTAGTGACTGCATTGACCACAAGCTCTCAACTTTCTTTAATCCATAACCCATACTCGCAAGTTGTTGTTGCTCCTACGGCAGAAGCAGGTGCTGTAGTTGGGGCGACTCTTATTGATATGACAGCTGATTACTATGGTTGGTTTACAGTAGCAGGCCCACAGGCGTTGTTGACAGAGGGAACTTTGGTTCTTGGACATAACTGCATGAGATCAGATTCTACAGCAGGAGCTGTTGAGCCAAGTTCAGGATCAACACTTGTTAATATTGGTCAAGTTATGGTTGTTAATGCCACTACGGAATATTCTCTTGTTTGGATGAATCTACAAATCTAATTAATCAGGTGGGGTGAAAGCCCCACTTCCCAAAATAGGAGATTAATATGGGACTTTCAGACGTACAAGCGCTTACCATAAACGATGAGAATGCTTCTGATGACGATAGGCTAGTCACTGCGGCTAGACCTGATACTTCTGCAACAATGGCTAATACTACTTTTGCTGGCGGTGCAGCTAGAAATGTTATAGTTACAACCACAGGCACAGGAGACAATGCTAAAACTTGCACTATTACAGGCACAGATGTGTTTGGAGATGCAATGACAGAGGTTATTACTTCTACAAGTTCTGCCGAAGCAGTTGCAGGGACAAGTTTGTTTCTAACTGTAACCGCTGTGGAATGTTCTGCACAATATGCGGCTAATATAAAAGTAGGTTCAGGCACACTTTGCGCTCAAGCCGTGCTTGGAAGTAATAGAGTACGATTAAAAGGTATGTCTATAACTTCTGGTGGCACAGCAGGAGATGTCGAGTTTATAAACGGTGCGCCAGAGGATGGCACAACACTGTTTAAGTCACGAACTATAGGAACGGCTAACACGGTTATTGACAGAACTATACCCTCAGAAGGTGTTGTATTTACCAACGGTTTATCTATCAAATACACTTTAGATGTTGCTGATATGATAACAATTTTTCATGCGTGAATACTACAAGAAGGGACGTAAAGTCCGTAAAGATACGGGCATGAAGGGTATGTCTATTAAAAGTGGGGACAAGCGACCCACTAAATCTGGTGCAGGTATGACTGCTAAAGGCGTTGCTAAGTATAGAAGAAATAATCCTGGGTCTAAATTGCAGACTGCGGTTACTGAAAAGAAACCTACGGGTAAAAGAGCGTCTAGGAGAAAGTCATATTGCGCTAGAAGTGCAGGGCAAATGAAAAAGTTTCCAAAAGCTGCAAAAGATCCAAATAGTCGTTTACGACAAGCAAGAAGAAGATGGAGATGCTAGATGGCAATAACTCGCGCACAGATGGCAACTCAAATTAAAAACCCGCCCAATAAAGCCTCAAGGCTTTCCCAGAAGAGGAAACGGGCAGCTGCAAAGGAGAGAGAAAAGAAGGATGGCGTATCTACAAAGTAATATACCGTATTTTAAAGCATGGATAAGAAGAGAATATACAAAGAATTTTATGGACTACCAAGGAGAGTTTTTGCACGCTATGGTGATTGCAGTAACAACAATGCCGAATAGATGTCTCAGTTTTCAAGTAGTTTTTACTGGCTGTGAGTCTGATAACACGGATGAACCAAATGTTCATGGTGGCGCTATGTGGGCAAGAATGCCCATAACTGCCTTGGTTGCTGATGTGTTTTATGAAGAATGGCCTGCACCTATGCCAACACATGTGACACAGCCTTGGGATTGTATGTCACACGACCACTCAGTTTACGTATTAAACAGGGCAACTCCTGCTCCTTGGATAGCCAAAGTCGATGGAGAGTTCTACCCTGCAAAATACTATTTTACTGTTGATTATACAAACAGTGAAGTAGCAGATGATCCTGCCCAGCATAAACAAAGTCATGTTCTTGAGTTGTTAGACGCAGGAGAATATACAGGTAACATAGTTGCGTTACCAAACAATCGGGTTCGTGTTACACACCCTGCGTGGTTTGAAACTGGAGAAGGCGCACCAGACTTTAGACCGAATCAAAATATTTTTCATTCTAAACAGGATCACGAATACGTTTGGGACACCCAACGTGTTTTTAATAATCTATATAAAGAGGAGCAAGAAGATGGCAAAAATGAAGATGGTTAAGGATAAAGACGGGAAAATGGTTCCTGAATTTGCCGCAGATGGTAAAGGTAAGATGGCTGCGGGTAAAATGGTAAAGAAGAAAGGCATGGCAAAAGGCATGGCTGCGGGTAAAATGGTAAAGAAGAAAGGCATGGCTGCTGGCAAGATGGTTAAAAAAGGCATGGCAAAAGGTAAACAAGTTAAGAAAATGATGGCTGGGGGTAAAACCAAAAAAGGTTACTCTAAGGGTAAACTTGTTGGAAATCAGGCTAAACTAGATAAAAATAAAGATGGTAAGATTTCTGGAGAAGATTTTAAAATGATGTCTGGTGGCGGTATGATGAAGAAAAAAGGCTATGCTGCTGGTAAGATGGTCAAAAAAGGTATGGCAAATGGCGGTAAAGCTAAGAGCATGGCAAAAGGTAAAGCCAAGGTTCGTGGTTCAGGTATAGCCAAAAAAGGTGTAAGACCTGCTAAGATGAGGTAGTTATGCGTAGATATTATAAAAAAGGCGGTAAGATTTGCCCATCAGGTAAAGCGTGGGCAAAACGCACTTTCGATACGTATCCCAGTGCTTACGCTAATATGGCTGCTTCTAAATACTGTAAAGACCCTAACTATGCAAAAGGGGCTAAAGGAAAGAAGAAGAAAAAGTAATGGGCGCTCTTAAAGATTGGGTTAAACAAGACTGGGTTCGTATTGGTACGGACGGCAAAATTAAAGGCAAGTGTGGGACTTCTAAAGATAAAAAGAACCCAGACAGGTGTCTGCCAAGAAGTAAAGCCAGTAGTTTAAGCCAATCGCAAAGGGCGGCTACTGCTAAGAAAAAGAAACGAGCAGGAGCAAAAGGGAAAACAGTAGTAAAAAATACAAAACCTGCTACAGTAAAAATGCGTGTAGGCGGGCTTGCAAGGAGAAGAAGACATGGATGAAAAAGAAACTGAAGAAGAACTACGGGAAGAATTTTTTGAAGGCCCATATTCTGACTCTCAAAGTTTTGACCAATTTCTTTTAAGTAGAGGTAGAAGAGATTTAGTAAAAACAGGTAAGGGTAAAGGTGAGACTATTAAACTTAAAGGTGGTGGTCTTGCTAGACGTAAGAGGAGCGTAGCACGAGGTTGCGGTGCTATAATGGAAAACAGACGCAAAAAGACTTTATATACATAAGGAGATAATTATGGCGCATTTAAAAATGGTTCAAGTAGGCACGGATGTTCACGACAACCCTGTTTACAATGTTATGGATGAAAATGACAAACTTGTAAAAACTACTATATTTACCGAAGCAGAGGCACTAGCAATGATATCTGGGGTTGAAGCTGAAGCAGCTCCTGTTGAAGAAGCAGAAGTTATTGAGGAAGTAGAAGCAGTTATCGAAGAAGTAGAAGAAGTTATTGAAGGAGTAGAAGAATCTAGTGACGTGCCTGATTATGGAAGCATGACCAAAGTACAGCTAGAAGCTCTTATGAGAGAACATGGTATAGAATTAGATAGGCGTAAGTCTAAAGGTGACCTATTAGAGCAGGTTGATGGTTATTTTAAAGGGTATTTTAATATATAGGAGCTAAGAAATGGCCACAGATAAAAACAAAAGTGTTGATGAATTACTAGCAGAATACTTTGCAAGAGAACAAGGACGTGAAGGTAGAGAACGTAACTTAAAAGATATTGTTACTGCAAAGGGCGTAGACTACGGTATGAAAACACGTAAAGGCCAAAAACCTGGAAAATCTGGTCACACAGATATGAAGAACAAGTTATACAGAAATAGAATACGGATGGCAAAAGATAAACAATTAATAGATGATTATGGTGAAGACGCTATGATGGCTAGAGGTTTCTTGGGTCATGCTGAAGACACAGAAAAAGTAAAAGTTCCTCCAATTAGACCACGTCCTAAACCACCACGAAAAAGACGAACATACAACCCACAAGACCCAAGTGAGATACTTGTAGGTAGTGGAAGAGGTGAAGGAGGTATGCCGCCAAGACCATTCCTTCCAGGGGATAAGCCAGACCCAATCCCTCCAAGACCAAGACCAAGACCAGACCCAGGAAATTACCCTTTTAAAAAAGGTGGTAAAGTTCGAGGAGCAGGTATTGCTAGAAAAGGCATAAGAAAGTGTAAGATGGTGTAAAACATGGCTACTTCGGGTACAACAGCATTTGACATGGACTTCACGGAGATCGCTGAAGAAGCGTGGGAGCGTGCAGGTCGTGAAATGCGTTCTGGATACGATCTAAGAACTGCCCGTAGGTCTATGAATCTATTAACTATTGAGTGGCAAAACAGAGGTTTAAACCTGTGGACTATTGATAGTGGCACTCAAACTCTTACAGCAGGTACATCACAATATACTTTACCTGCAGATACCATAGACCTTTTAGATCACGTTATTAGAACAAACGCAGGTAATACTTCTACACAATCTGACCTTACCATAAGTCGTATAGGTGTGAGTAGCTACGCGGCTATCCCAAACAAGTTAACACAGGGTAGACCTCTTCAGGTGTGGATTGAAAGGTTACTAACTGCTCCGCGTATAAATCTTTGGCCTGTACCTGACAGTTCACAAACATACACATTTGTGTATTGGAGGTTACGTAGGATAGAAGATGCGGGTAATGGTGTAGAAACAGCGGATATGAACTTCCGTTTTTTGCCGTGTTTAGTAGCAGGATTAGCATATTATATAGCTATGAAAGTGCCTGAGTTAGCAACCAGAATAGAAATGTTAAAAGCAACTTATGATGAGCAGTATAACTTAGCGGCAGGTGAAGACAGAGAAAAGACATCTGAACGTTTTGTGCCAAGAATAGGGAGGATATAGTGACTGTACCCTTTGCTTCTAGTAAAAAAGTAATAGCCGAATGTGATATATGTGGGTTTCGTTTTAAACTACGACAGCTACGAAACATAATTACAAGAGGTAGAAATACAAATTTAAAGGCTTGCCCAGACTGTTTTAGTCCAGACCATCCGCAGAATAAACTAGGTTTATATCCTGTTAGAGACCCACAAGCTGTTCGTGATCCACGACCTGATTTTGCAGGATACCCCAGTAGTAGAAATACACAATGGGGTTGGGATCCAGTTGGAGATGGTAAAAATATTTATGGGTTAAGAACAAACAGATTAGAAGCTGTAAGCGCAGTAGGTGAAGTAACGGTGACGACATGAATTATACTAACTTAAAAACAAATATTGAAGATATATGTGAAACCAGTTTTTCAGACGATCAGCTTGCTATGTTTACACAACAGGCAGAGCAAAAAATATTTAATACTGTTGAACTACCATCCATGCGTACTGTAGATAGTGGCCCTCTTACAGCTACAAATAAGTTATATACAACGCCTGATGGGTATATT
>Ga0208919_1002245_pt1 | contig 10283 bp, 13 predicted proteins | sample 4_EtaG_FD_184076 | JGI IMG/M metagenome (GOLD analysis project Ga0208919, IMG submission 184076) | Marine viral communities from the Subarctic Pacific Ocean - 4_ETSP_OMZ_AT15127 metaG (SPAdes) (version 3) | ecosystem: Environmental > Aquatic > Marine > Oceanic | place: Pacific Ocean | collected... | reverse complement strand
CAGTTGTATAAGAAAGCGATGAATGGGGATACGATCTCGGCTATATTTTTGGCAAAGACGAAGGGTGGTTTTCAGGAGAAGGTGGAGCATGAGGGATTGCCTAACCAGATTAGCGTGAGTTTTAACTTAGATCCACCGAAAGAGGAGAAGGTTATAGAGGGGGAATTAGCAACCAAAAGGATTGAGTAATGAAGGAATGGTATGTTGTGGAAAATGTACTGACCAAGCAGGAAGCCGAGCAGTTGGGAGAAAATGTACGCCATCGAGATTTTAATGAAGTAGTAATAGATAGATGCGTAAAAGAAATAAAAAAATTAGTGGAAGTAAACACCGATACCCCCGCCTATTGCTTAGTAGAAGCACGACCAAGAGGCCATGTATGGCACACCGATATTGGAACAAGTAATCACATGACATGGTGTAAGTATAGTGCATCAATTTTATTAACGAAGCCTGAAGAATTTTCAGGAGGTTATTTTAAAACAAAAAAAAATACATACAAAAAAGACCATTATTTGAATATGCTTTTGTATTCCAGCGATGTGGAACATTGCGTAGAGCCCAGCGAAGGCAACCGTAAAACCCTGTTAATGTTTTTTGGATAATAGAAATGTATTATGCCATTATATCTTTTTGCTTAACTATTTGTTCCACGACTGATAGCTTGGAACGATATATTTATGAAGAACCGATAGAATACGGATTGTGTATACATAAGGTAGTGGAAATGATTAAAGATGTGCGAGAACATAACCCAGACATTCGGCATCGACCTATTGCCACGTTATGTGTTTCTGAAGAACTTATAAAAAATATAGAAAAGTATACTATTTGGCATAAAGGAAAAAGCATCTAATGCATATTACTATTCCTTACACACCAAGGCCATTACAGGCTAATCTTCATAAAAATCAAAAAAGATTTAAAATCTGTGTTAGTCATAGGCGTTGGGGTAAGTCGGTCTATGCGGTAACCGAGCTGCTACGAAAAGCATTAGAAATTAAAACCGAAAGACAAGACGGAAGATATGCCTATATTGCTCCTTACTACCGACAAGCCAAAGCGGTGGCGTGGGATTACCTAGTCTATTACACCAAAGATATTCCTGGTACAAAAATAAACCAGTCGGAACTGCGGGTGGATTTAATTAATGGAAGTCGTATACGCCTATATGGTGCAGGTGATGACCCTGATGCGTTGCGTGGAATATTTCTCGATGGTGTGATTTTAGATGAATATGCCGATATGAGTCCTCGTATGTGGAGTGAGATTATTCGACCAGCATTAGTGGATAGACGGGGATGGGCAATATTTATAGGAACACCAAAAGGAAGAAATCAGTTCTGGCGATTATATGAAGATGCCAAGCATGACCCCGATTGGTATAGGGTTATGTATAAAGCATCGGAAACTAAAGTGGTTGATCCTGTTGAATTAGAAGCAGCAAAAAAACAAATGGGTGAAGACGAATTTATGCAAGAGTTTGAGTGCAGCTGGGCAGCAGCTATAAAAGGTTCGTATTATGGTAATTTAATTATTGATGCCGAACAGGATGGAAGAATAACCAAAGTGGAATATGATGAAGCACTACCCGTTCATGTCGCATGGGATTTAGGAATATCCGATAGCTGTGCTTTATGGTTTTTTCAAGTTACTATGGGAGAAATACGCATAATTGATTATTATGAAAGTGGTGGTGTCGGACTGGATCATTATGTAAAAATGATGGAGGCATTACCGTATTCCCATTGGGGAGATGATTATTTACCCCATGATGCAAAAGTACGGGAATTAGGAACAGGGAGAACGAGGGCGGAAACTTTAATAAATATGGGCAGACGCCCTCGTATCGTACCGAGCCATAAGATTGATGACGGCATTAATGCCTCACGATTGTTATTAGAACATTGTTATTTTGACCAAGAAAAATGTGAGAATGGTATTAATGCTCTACGCAATTACCAGAGGGAGTGGGATGATATAAAACGAGTTTTTAAACGAACTCCTTTGCATAACTGGGCTTCACACGCTAGTGATAGCTTTCGATATTTAGCGATGTCCTATAAAAATCTAACGCCAGAAAAAAAGAAAGTTGATCCGCTTGAAGAAATAAATAAGAAACCAACACTTGACGAAATGGTAGAATTTCATTTAAAGTTACAAAAAAAGATAAGGCAACCTAGAATATGAAGTATTTTGGCAATGCGTTTGATATGACTTATACCTTTTATATGAAACCAAAGGGATAGCCTATGGCGGATAACGAAACCAGAAAAGAAATTGAAGTAACGCTTGGCTCTGCACAGTATTGGCAAATGGAGTTAGATGCAGCGGATAAAGCAGAGGACGATTGGCGTAGACGAGCTCATCATGTCATAGACCGTTATCGTGATGAACGGAATATAGATATGATTACTAGCTATGATAAAAAATTTAATATTTTGTGGTCTAATACCGAAACCCTAAAAGGGGCATTATTTGCTAAAATGGCAAAACCTGATGTCCGTAGAAGATTTCCTGATGGGAATCCTGTTACTAGACAAATCGCTAAAGTAGTGGAAAGGGTTTTAGATTATGGCATGGATGTTTACGGGGAAAGCAAAACTGTTCAATCCGCTTTAGAAGATTATTTACTACCAGGCAGAGGCGTAGTATGGGTAGTGTATGATCCTGTTTTTATAAAAGAAACAATCCAATCAGAAGCAATAAATGAATTTGGGGAAGTTGTTATTACCGAAGTGGAAGAAGAAAGAGTTGCCGAGCAACGCTGTTATTTTGAGTATGTGCATTGGGAAGATTATCGGGAAAATGTTTCTAAAAGGCCTGAAGATGTAAATTGGAAAGCCAGACGACATCTTTGGACAAGGGATGAACTGCGGGGGAGAGGATTTGCTGATGAATCTGATATTCCGTTGAATTGGTCGCCTGATGCAGAAAGTACCGATGCCCAAGAGGATATTTTTAAAAGAGCAGAAATCTGGGAAATATGGGATAAAACAACATTAAAAAGATATTATGTTTCCAAAGGATACCCAAAAATTTTAAGAGAATGTGATGATCCGTATGAATTAGAACATTTCTATCCGACTCCCTCACCTTTAGTAGCGGTGCGGACTAATAATACAAATGTGCCTATACCAGAGTTTACCCTTTATCAAGATCAGGCAGATGAATTAGACCGCATCACTACTAGAATAACAAATTTAATTGAGGGTTTAAAAAGGAGAGGAGTATATGATGCTTCCGTTCCTGAACTTTCTCATTTGGCAGAGGCAGGAGATAATGATTTTATACCAAGTGAAAATTTTGCATCTTTAGCCCAAAAAGGTGGATTAGCTAATGTATTTCAACAAGAGGATATAACCCCTATTAGTACAGTTCTACAGGGATTATACACCCAAAGACAGCAAATATTAGAAACAATATATGAAGTTACAGGTATTTCGGATTTGATACGAGGTAGCACCAAAGCAAGTGAAACTGCTACTGCTCAACAATTAAAAGCTCGTTTTGGTAGTATGCGTATGCGTAAAAGACAAGAGGAATTGGAAACATATATTCGAGATTTGTTTCGTATTAAAGCAGAAATAATAGCCGAGCATTACGAACCTGAAATACTACAAGCCTTAACAGGATTACAGGTAACTCCTGAAATGCTACAAATTATGCGAGATGATAAGTTGCGTGGATATACTATAGATGTGGAAACAGATTCCACCGTCTTTATGGATGAAGAAGAAGAAAAGCGTACTCGTATAGAATTTTTACAAACTATGGGAAGTTATTTAGAAAGAGCAGTACAAATTTCAAACGCTAATCCTATGCTAACTCCTATAGCGTTTCAATCTTTGCGCTTTTTAGTAGGGGCATGGAAAATAGGTAGAGATTTTGAGGACACTATAGATGCAACGGAGGCACAGCTTATGCAACAAGCTCAACAGGCTATGCAAGCTCCACCACAACCTTCTCCTGAAGAAATAATGACGAAAGAAAGAACACAAGCGGAATTAATGAAAGAACAAATGAAACAACAAGGTAAGATGGCAGACATACAATCTAAAGAAAAAGCAGCATTAACCAAAATTGCAAGTGAAGAACAGCAATCAAAAGAACGCACCGCCCTTAAAGAAAAACTTGCATTGCTTGATGCAGACTTAAAAGTAGCAGAGAAATTACAATGAGTTACAGAAAAAATTACGATAGCATAGCGTGGGGAAACACAGAAATACCTGAAAAAAATAAAAAATATACTGGAAAATCGCACCAAGTTATGTCAGATATAAAAGAATTTGTATCGCCTGTTGACAGATCGGTCATTGGTAGCCGATCTCAGTTAAGGGCTCATGAACGCCAGCATGGTGTTCGGCAAATAGGAAACGATTGGGCAGGAACAGCACGAACAAGTAGTGCTAAACCTTCTAATTGGAACAACCAATCAGTTCATGAAAGGAACTAAAATGGCAGAAGAAAGCACTCCCGAAGTACAGGAACCAGCTACTGAGTCAGCTACGCTTGACGCAATATTAGAGGGTAGTATAGGAGAGGTTATAGAAAAAGAAGGTGCAACGATTCCTACGAAAGAGGAAACGAAAACATCATCTTTGCCTGATATACCAGAAGAAGTAAAAACAGAGGCAGAAACAGAAGGTTCGGAAGAACTCGATCAGAAAGCTACTGATCAGGACGAAGAAACACCAGAAGAAGAAGCCTCAACATCGGAAGAACCAGAAGAAGCAGCAGAAGAAACAGAGGAATCGAAAGATACACCTGTGTCTGCTCCTGAAAACTGGAACGAAGATGATCGTATAATGTTTGATTCCCTCCCTAACGAAGCTAAAGATAGGCTTTTAAAAAGGGAAAAAGAGATGACAGCTGATTATACGAGAAAGACACAAGATTTAGCCGAACAACGCAAAGATTTAGAAGCATTAAATAAGGTTTTAGAGCCAGCTCGTCAAAATATTGCAGCTTCAGGCATAGGAGAAGCCGAATATATCTCTCGCTTGTTAAATGCAGATGCAGCCCTCCGACAAAATCCGCAAATGGCACTTCGACAACTTGCACAAGGTTACGGAATTAATCTCCCGTCTGAGAATAACGAGAGTGAGTCTTGGGATGAACCAGACCCACAAATAGCCCAATTACAAAAACAATTGCAAGATGTAAAAGGCGAACTCAATCAATTTAGACAGCACAATGTCCAATCAGCGAGAAACGAAACAGAAAACCATATAAAGTCTTTTTCCGAACAAAAGGATGACGAAGGAAAGTTAGTGCATCCACATTTTGAAAAATTGCGTGTGAAAATGGGTAATTTGATAGATGCAGGGGAAGCGAAGGATTTAAAGGAAGCGTATACAAAATCTATTCGTTTAGATGATGATTTATACAAGGAAACCTTAAAAACCCAACGCACCCAAGCGAAGAAAGAGGAAGATAAAAAGCGAAAAGCAGCCGTAGAAAAAGCTCGTAAAGTAAAACCTGCGACTTCGGCTAATCCGCCAAAAGGTTCTGTTAAACCTTCCGATTTGGATGCCATGCTGATGCAAAATATTGAGGGAGCAGGAATTACACGCTAAAGTTTTTGTGGGGTAACATAACTTAAGGAGATATACTATGGCATCGCCAAATAGTACATATACCGAGATTGTTACTACCACGCTGGCTAATTATAGCAAGACGATGGCAGATAACATCACCAATAACAATGCTTTGCTCCGAGCAATACAGGAAAAAGGCAACAAAGTAGTCGCTGGTGGTAGAACTATTGTGCAGGAACTAGAATATGCAACTAATAGCACAACCAAATGGTACAGCGGTTACGAAGTTTTAGATACTTCTACCAGCAATGTTTTCACAGCTGCAGAATTTAATTACAAGCAGTTGGCAGGAAATGTTGTTATTTCAGGGTTGGAACAAGTTGAAAACTCAGGAAAAGAAGCAATCTTTAACCTACTAAAATCAAGGGTTAAAAACCTTGAAAAGTCATTAAAGAACACAATGGCTACCGCATTATATGCAGACGGAACAGGAACTAGCGGAAAAGAGCTAGGTGGGTTGCAGCTATTAGTACCAGGAACTGTAGGAAATACAGTTGGTGGTATTAATTCAACTACCTATGATTTCTGGCAAAATCAGGTTTATGATTTTTCAGCACAATCTCCCGCTGTTGTTGCTAGTGCCACAACAATACAATCAGCTATGAATACTTTATGGCTTTCTTGTATTCGTGGAGCAGATAAACCCGACTGCATTGTTTCAGACAGCACCTATTTCCAATATTATTGGGCTTCACTACAAACCAATCAAAGGTTTACAAGTGATGATAAAGCAAGTGCTGGATTTATGAACCTAATGTTTATGGATGCTCCTGTGTATTATGATGACCAATGTCCAACAACATCAATGTATATGTTGAATACGGACTATTTATTCCTTCGTCCAGCTAGTGGTCGTGAATTTGAGCCACTTGGAGAGAAGGCATCTGTTAACCAAGATGCAATGGTATTGCCAGTTGTTTGGGCAGGTAACATGACTGTTTCAAACAGAGCAAGACAGGGCATCATACAAGCATAGTAGAGGAGTAAAATATTATGTCTTATATTATGGGTATAGATATTACTGCAACAGGTACGACTGTAGACTTTCAATTAGGTCAAATAGGTCAAACTTCTGATGGTAAGCTCTATAAATATGTTCAATATGTAGTGGGAGCAGGATCAGTAGCTGCGGTTTCTGGCAATGTAGTAGGATATTACGCTGCTAGTGGAGCTTCAGCAGGGCAAACGACTATTGTTACTGCTGATGTTAGTGATACTGCAAGAGCAGGAGCTGGAGTACTTCAATCAGCACCAGCTACTGAAGAATATTGTTGGATTCAGGTAACTGGCCCAGCAACATTAACAACTGCTTTAACAGCAGGTGCTGATGGTAACGCATTAACATTAGTAGGAGCAGGAGATTCAACATTAGATGTATCTGGTGCTGTTACTGATGCTGTTTGTGCAACTGCAATAGATGCAAGTGCCAAAATAATAATGTGTCAATTCCCATTGTAGCATTAAAATATATAGGGGGTGGTTTAGACTGCCCTCTATAAACTAGGAGAATAAAATGGCTAATTTAAGAGCAAATTTTTATAAATCAGACAAGGGGATTGATTTAGTAGAATTAAAACTTATAGGCGATCCTAATACTGTTATTTACAGAGTAAAAGATAAAGAAGAACAATTAAAAGAGCAATTTCCTAAAGAATATGCAGAATATTTTAAAGTAAAACCTACAAAAAAAACACCTAAAGCAACACCTTTAAATGTGTTAAAAGATTTAGGAAAAAGAAAAGTAGATGTATTAAAATTAGAAGGAATTAAATCGGTAGAAGAATTAGCAAGTTTATCTGATGGTGCTTGTCATGGATTGGGTAAAGGAACATTAGATTTACGAAAAATGGCAAAAGAACATTTAGCAGAAAAATATGATATTCAAGCAGAACAGGTGGTTGGCTAATGACTTTATTAACTATATGCCAAGACGCAGCAAATGAAATAGGCGTACCTTCTCCAAGTACAGTTATTGGATCGGTAGATACTACTGTAATTCAATTATTGGCAGCAGCCAATCGAGAGGGCAAAAGTTTAGTTTCAGGATATGATTGGCAAACATTAGTAAAAGAGGAAACGCATACAACTATTGCAGCGGAAAGTCAGGGGGCAATGACAACAATAGCTTCGGATTTTTTACGCTTTTCCAATGATACAATGTGGAATAGAACAACAAATAGGAAATTTTATGGGCCATTAAACAATACTGAATGGCAAACTTTGAAGGGAATAGTCGTTAATGGGGTAACGAATTATTTTCGTATTCGAGGGAATTTATTACTTTTAAATCCAATACCCACAGTAGGGCAGAGCCTTGTTTTTGAATATATAGGGGAAAATTGGGTAGATACCACAGGAGATGGCTCGGCAAATGCGACAAGTTATGCTGCCGATGCGAATACTACTGTTTTAGATGAAGATTTAATAACATTAGGCGTGGTATGGCGATTTTTAAAGCAAAAAGGATTACCTTATGACAATCAGTTCCAAGAGTATCAAATGAAATTATCTGAAAAACAAGCAAAAGATGGTGCAAAACAAATAATTAGATTAACAGGAAGAACAAGAGCATTTTTACCTGTTAATGAACCAGAGGGGAATTTTACTCTATAATGCCAGTTAAGAAAACAAAAGGCGGATATAAATGGGGAAAATCGGGTAAAACTTACGGAAGTCGTAAGGGAGCTTTAAAACAGGCACGGGCAATTTATGCTTCGGGTTATGGAAAGAAAAGAAAGAAAGCGTAATGGACGAAGAAGAAAAAAGATATACTATTAATTTATTAAAAGGAACGCAAAATCCTATTCGTTTAACTCATTTTCCTGAAAAAAAAGAATTTCTTGCTGAATCAGGGAGTCAAAACATCAAAATAACAGCACCTAATCCGTCTGGTAAGAAAGATGCTTCTGCTATACTAGAAAAAGAGTTGCAACTTGGTGAAAAAGCCAATCTTTACCTAGCACATGAACTCCGTAAAAAAGGAGATGAGAGTACAGGACTACATCTAAAAAGCCCAAATTTAAAAGCAGGATTTTCAACAGATTATGACAAAGAAGAACTGGGCTATCTATCTGCTAGAGGGAATACTCCTTTTGGTGGTATGGGAATTAATTTAAATACGGACTTTACGCAAAATGAAAGTGGGGAAATTCTTTGGCGTTCTCCAGACGGAAGATGGAACGCTACTGGTTTCACCGATTTTGATGATCTTCAGAGAGCTGGTATAGGATATAACACAGATAATCTTAATATTAATTTCAATACAGATTTTGGAGGAAATGAATATTTAGAAGGAGAATATCGACCTTCACCTTATTTAAATTTAGGAGGAGGCACAGATTTTGGTGAAAATCGAAATATATATGCTGGTGCAAATTACCCTATAAATGATAATTGGAATTTTGATGCTCGTTTAGGGCGTAGAGAAAACCCATACGAAGATGAAAATTATTGGAATGTTGGATTGAGAGGAAATTGGTAAATGGCGTATTGGGATGAAATTTTTGGTAAATATCCTGAAGCAGGAAGTTTGCAGGATATAGCCCAAAGTTTATTAAATAAATCTTATGATCCAGAGGGAAGTTTGGTAGATAGAATTTTAAGGGAAACAGAATATTATCCTAGCACTACCTATGGACAAACCGAAGGAGAAGAAAAACCTGATCCTGTTATAAGGGACATAGAAAAAGAAGAAGCCAATAAAAGTACTTGGAAACCAAAAAGCAATACTTATGTAGCTCCAGATATAATGGCTTTACCGCAATATACTGTTTCTAGAAGGGAAGTAGGAAGAATAGGTGGAGAGCCTAATATGTATGGAGGATTACAAAACGATATAACAGAGGAAGAAGAATTAGCAATGTTGGCTCAATTATTAAGGAGAAGGGCATAATGCCATTTCAACCCACAGGACAAAGTACATCTATAGCAGCACCTATTGGTGGATTAAACACAAGAGATGCGGTGGATATGATGCCTGAACAAGATGCTATTCGTTTGGAAAACTTTTTTCCTGGCTCTACGGATGTAAGCGTAAGGAATGGCTACACTTCTCATGCCACAGGATTACCAAGCTCAGTTCAATCATTAATGCCTTATTCTTCTGGTTCTACGAACAAATTATTTGCAGCTAGTGGGGCAAACATTTATGATGCTACTTCCGCTGGAGCAATAGGAAGTGCTGTTGTTACATCATTAAGTAATGCACAATGGCAGCATGTTAATTTTACGACTTCAGGCGGTAGCTTTTTATTTATGGTCAATGGTGCTGATTCACCTAGACATTATAACGGAACATCGTGGGTAACTCCTTCTTTGAGTGGAGTAACGGGTTCTACTATTAACAATCTTTGTGTATTTAAGGAACGCTTATTTTTCTGTATTAATAATTCTTTAAATTTTGGTTATTTACCCATTAATAGTGTGGCAGGAACAGTATCAACTTTTAATTTGGGAAGTATTTTTAATATGGGTGGTTATATCCAAGCCATAGGAACATGGACTAGGGATGGTGGAAGTGGGCCCGATGATTATATCGTCTTTTTAACTAATCACGGGGAAGCGGTAATTTATACGGGTTCTGATCCAAGTGATGCGACAAAATGGAGCTTAGTTGGTACTTTTAAATTATCTCGTCCTATAGGAAAAAGATGTTTAATTAATGTTAATTCAGACTTAATTCTT
>Ga0208919_1002239_pt1 | contig 10311 bp, 15 predicted proteins | sample 4_EtaG_FD_184076 | JGI IMG/M metagenome (GOLD analysis project Ga0208919, IMG submission 184076) | Marine viral communities from the Subarctic Pacific Ocean - 4_ETSP_OMZ_AT15127 metaG (SPAdes) (version 3) | ecosystem: Environmental > Aquatic > Marine > Oceanic | place: Pacific Ocean | collected... | reverse complement strand
AATATGTTGAACTCATTTAATCTCCTATATAATTATTATTAGTTAAAATAAAGTTTGTCAAAACTTTTATGCAGCTTTATGGACTTCCGTCCAACTTATTGCTGAGTTAGAATCATCTACAACATTCCAAAACGTACCTTGTAAAGTTCCTGTACTACTTGTAGCAGAAACTCCAGTAGGTGTAAAGTCCACACTTATATTAATAGTAGGAATACCAATATCCGCAACCGCTTGAACGCTTGGAGCTAGGTAGCTAGTTTCTTGTGTTTCTTCACCTAATGTTGAAGTCATACCAAGACCAGTTATTTCAATAGAGGTTAAAACAGTGCCTAAAGAAGTTGTTAATTGATTACCACTAGGGAATGCTGTTTTTCCTATACTTGATACTGCGGTTCCTAAAGAAATATCAAGTTCAGGTTCACTCGCTGCAACAACAGTTACAGTTGAATCACCTGATATTGAGAATGTTCCTATAGATGAAGTAGTTGCGTTACCTGTAACAGATATATTCTGATCAGTAGTAACTGTTTCTGTACCTAAAGAAGTTGTAAGTGCTTGTCCTGTAAGTGCTTGGGATAATCCCACTGCACCCCATTGTTGTTGACCCCATCCAATAGAAGCACCTGTATTAATGTCTGTGTCACGGTTCCAACCAGTTGTTTTTGTTTGGGAGGTTGATTCATCACCTAGTGACGAAGTCATCGCTATACCAGTTACGGATATATTTTGATCAGTAGCAACTGTCTCAGTACCTAAAGAAGTTGTTAATACATTACCTGAAGGAGTTGCAATAGCAATAGTTGTTACTGTTACATCATCGACAGTGCTTGTTAATGCAACACTTGGAGAAGTAATAGCTGCAGTTCCTGTAACAGTTTCTTCTCCTAAAGAAGAAGTAAGACCAATACCAGTTACGGAAACAGTATTATTACCATTACCCCATGCACCATTGCCCCAACCAAAACTAGTAAGATTGGCATCACTGACATTTAAGCCTCGATTCCATCCTTCTCTAATTTGTATATCTGTAGACGCAGTAGCGCTTACACCAGTGAGCGTTACATTTATGTCTAATTGTAGACCTACATTATTAACACTGGATGTGAGGCTAATACCTGTGGCGTCAACAGTACCACCTTGGTTCCAAGCAGCATTGTTCCAGGTTGACCGCCCCCATCCTGCAAGTGGGGTAGTCATAATTTATCTCCTATGCGATTCTTAAAATTGCAGCAGTTGCTTCAGCAGCAGGGAACGTAATTGTAAATGTTCCTGAAGTTGAAGATTTTACTCCACCGAAATCTAATACACAAACAGACGCATTTGTAGTTAAACCAGATACAGTTGAACTATTATAAATAACAGCAGCTTGTGCTGAAATAGTTGCACTTGTGAATGAAACATCGCTAAAGTCACAAACAGCAGTGTCTGTAGATAATGCTGGCGTAACAGATGTTAACGCACCACCACCTTCAGCATAAGTGCCTGATGCACCTACTTCGTCAGTTTGTTGAAATACAGTTGTTGATTTGCTTAAAGTTGCTTCGCTATCGTATAATGCTAGTTTAAAAGCGTTCCCTGTCGTTGCCGTAAAATTGTGTAGGCCTTTCAGGATCTCCACTTTAAAACTGTTGCATACAGCTTGAGTAATTGCCATAATAATCTCCTATGGGTTCCTTGATTCGAGAGGGATACGAATAACGCCGTCCCGAAATTCGTCTCTACGATCACGCCCCATCTCATATGTGGCTAAAGATTGCATAGACTGATTAAACATTTTATCATAATATTGTATCATATCTGCAGGACCTTTCAAGTATCCAAGTGCTTGTAAAATACAACCATATAATAGCACGTTCGGAGCATTTTGACTTAACCAGGTAGATGTTTGTCCACTTGATAAGCCATCAGGCTTGTACGTGTATGCGAGCTCCACAGTAAGGGCAGCATCGGGAGTTGGCGCAATATAATGCGTGTCTTGATCCCACATAGCATAATACTTAGGGGTACTAGTTGCAGTTCTATCTGGCCAATATTCATTCATAAACGAAATATCTTTTTGTAGCAAGTAAGTTCTCTCAGGAGTTGCTGAAGCGGCATTAAAAATTTGAACATAACGTGTATTTTGCCAATCACTAGGAAGGGGTAAAAAGGGATTATTTATTGTTAATGTTGCTGTGTCATATTTACGATAATAAGTAAGATCTACTGTTCTCATTACTTGATCCTCAATAGATTTTATAAAAGGTTGTATAATACTATCAGATAAAATATTATTATCTGTTTCTGTATAGTTTCTTACATTATCATTTAAATCTGAATAATCGGTCATGACGTACTCACTGTAACATTTCCTATAAAACTTTGCATCTTAGTTATTTTTGAAGGTCGTTGTATACCTAATGGCATCATACTTTTAACAGTAACTACTGAACCATCAGAAAGAGTAGCTGTTTCATTTAAAGCTCCAAAATTATTAGCGGCTATTCCAATTAATCCTACCTCAACAGTAGAATCTACTACTTGAGGTTTTGCATGTTCTAATGATTGTGCATCGGTAGGATGATTAGTAGGATTTAATAAAGGAGATTTAGGTTCGTATTCTGAAACATGAACCCAAGCTCCTGTCCATTCCTGAACCATTTCATTATATGGATATGCTTGTCCATCCCTATCAGAGATTCTTAAAGCAAATTGTCCTGATGAATAACGTCCCATTAGTATGTCCCCGCTGTAATTCCTAATTTAGGCACAAAGTGTGAACTTACATTTCCTCTATTAGTATCTGCTGCTCTTCTAAATTCTTCCTCATAAGCTATTTTTAAAATTTGAGTTCTTTCAGGAGCATATTTTAAAGCTATGTAATAAGCTAAACCTGCTGTTAAACATGGTAAAAAAGAAAAAGGTATCTCTGCATTATTAGTGTAAGCACCTGAATCTTTCATTCTTAGCATAGCATAATAAACTACAGTATAAGCTACGTCCGCTGCTGGATATAAATACAAAGTAGGGTTAATAGTTTTTTCAAAATAAAATTGGGTAGGTCTCCCATTTGAAGTTTTAACAGTATAATTTAAATATGTTGAACGACTAATGGGAGAACATGAATATTCATTATTACTTGAATCACGAATAACCATATCTGTTATTTCTACTATTTCAGATGCAGCGTTTGCACCTGCACCATACAAAGCAGTACCAGATAAGCTGGTTGTATCCGCTGCTAACGCAGCAGTTTGTTTTTTTATAGTCCATAGATTAAGTCCTCTATTAGACCATTCAGCTAATAAAAGATTTAAAGATCTACGAGCAGTTTTTAATTCATAACCACTTCGATCTTGTAATCCACAGCGTTCAAAAGCCTCTTCAACAATTTCACTTATTGAAAGATCAAAATCAGCAGTGCTGGCATAAGTTGGCATTATTTATTAATCTTGCCTTTTTTACGGGCTTTACTACCAAATTTACCATAAGATTCATTTCTACTTGCTTTTAATTGTTTCTTTGTTCTTTTCTTTTTAATACGCATAGCAATAGATTCATCTTTACGATCTTTATAACCTTGCTTTTTTTTCTTAACTTTACCACCTTTTTTCATGCCTTCTGGACCACGATCCATTAACATAGTGGGCATACGTTTTGATCTTTCATCAACTCCGTATCCTCTTGAATACATCATGTCGCCCATACGACCACCCATATTCATTTTCTTAACATTTCCGCCACCACGCATTTTAGCAGTTTTTTTAACTGTTCCTCCGCCTTTCATTTTAGCAGTTTTTTTAACTCTGCCGCCGCCTTTCATTTTAGCAGTTTTTTTAACTCTGCCGCCACCCATCATTCCTTTAGCTGTTTTCTTTTTACCCATCATGATAGACCTCCATTGATCTGTTTGTATTTATTAGCACGTGATACTACGACGTCTCGATAGTATTCGTCAGGCCATTGTTTATAATAACCTTGCTTGTGCAATTTATCAGAAGCTTCCTGTAATTGCGAGAACTTTTGTACCAACATCATAGAATATTTATAATCAGGTCCTGATACATCTACATCCTTATTTGGGGAAACAAGGAACCTTTGTTCTTCTTCCGTTGCCGGATTAGAAGGATGAAAACTCATAAAATAGAAGTCTTTTCTATTATACCATTCATTAAAATCTTCAGTAGCCATATGAAGTTCATCAGGAGAATAACTAAAATAAGGGTCACAAAATATTAATATTTCTTTCTTAGTAAAGTCTAAATTTTTAAGATGGTCATTTAATTCTTTTTTATATGAGCTGTGTTTGGTTTTAACAGCAACCCATACTTTTTTATCTACCCAAGCTTTTTTAGCAAAAGGACATGCAGGCACTCCACCTAAATGGAGGTTGGGAACTTCTAAAAAATGTTTAGACCAAAGTCTAACGTCTTCGATTATTTGTTGCCTTGTCGGTTGTAACTTTTCCATGATTTTAACTTATGTTTATTTTTAGGTTTAGATCTTGAAGAATGACCAATTGAAGTTCTTTTTTTAACTGGAGTAAAATATTCATTTGATGGTATTTTTTGAACCATATTTTATAAATAAGTAATAGCACCCATAACCCATAAAGTTCCAAATATTATATATGCTATAGTTACTGGTTCCATTAATCCCACTTTGCTTTTGCTCTTAATGACCAACGTTCAAATGCTGCTGCATCTATATCTTTTTTAACCATTGTAGCACCAGCTGGTACTTCATTGTATAATGCAATTACTTCACCATCTTTAATTTCTACTATACCAGGACCACAGAAAGCATCTTTATCATATCCTGTATTTTTCTTTTTAAGTAAACGCACTTCTTTCATGCAAGATGATAATGATTTCATAGGAACATACTGTGTCATTTGAGTTGCTTGGTCATTCATGTTACCAAAAACAAACATAAGGATTACACTAATGACTTCCATTTGCCCTCACTTTGTCCTCTAACTTTTCTGTATCTAAAATTAATTTTTCTATATCTTGTTGTGCTCGTTTTATATTTACGGTATTGCTCATCATTCCTTCCATTTCTTCTTGCATAGCCTCAATTTGAGCCGCCATAAATTCTATAAGCATGTCTTGCTGACTATCGGCGGGTAAATTGCCCATTTCACCACGAGGCCATTTAATTCTAAATTCAGTATTTTTTTCAACATCAGCAATCATAAGTTTACCATTTGTCTCAATATTATTTAGGCGCTCCATGATACCGAAGTAACTATACACGCCAATTCCGACGGCCGCCAATATCGAGAGCAAATTTCTCATAGGCATGCTGATCGCTGTGTTATCCGATACCTTCATACTATCCTCCTAAAGGATTTTCTAGCGCTCTTTTAATTCGCTTGTCTATTTTTTCTTCCAACTCCTTTTGAGCTAGTTTTATTTTTTCTTCTAACTTTTTCATATCATCTTCTAAAGTATCAATTGTAGATTTTAAATCTTTTGCATTATCTCTTGAATCTTCTTTTACTTGTTGTTCAACATCATTAACAATTGATTCAACTCTTCTTACATCTTGACGTAAATCATTTTTAAGTTCATTGGCAACATCAGATACTAATCTTATTTCTTGCATCATCATTTCCATTTCACTCATTAACATTTCGATTTCTGTTTGAAGTAATTCCGTTTTGCTTTCCATTTCTTCTTTTGTTAATGCAATGTTTTTATCAAACTCAGATAAATCTGGAGCGACATAATTCTGTATTTGTTCTTTCATGTTGAGGTAATCTTTGTAAAATTCAAAACCTCCCCACAGTCCACCACCAAGTGTAGTTAATGCTGTAAGTATGACAAATATTTTGCCACCTTTAAATTTCATTCCAGCAAATTCCATCTCTGCCATTGCTACTCCGAATCCGTCTGCCATTGACTATCAATTATTTCATTCATGAGTCCTTCACTTCCAGCAAATAATAAATACTGTCCTATATTATTATTAGGTATTTGTGTGTCAGGTATTATCATGTCTGTAAAAAATCCTTCCCGATCATTTAATTGTTTTTGTGCGTCAAAAAAAGTTTTTGTATCACCTAAAACTTGCATGACTATTAGTGTTTTTAACTGATTTGTTGAATCATATCTACCTTTATCGCCCATCTTCTTTACAATCTTTTTAGCAGCTTTTTCTTTTTGTTTTTCTTTTTTCACAGGTTTTTCTTCGGCTTCACCCTTATCCTCTGGTTCTTCCATATCTTCTGGTTGGTCCTCATCTGCATCAGCCTCTGGTGCGCTCTCTTCCGATTCTGGCTCCTCTGCCACATTTTCTTTAGGTTCTTCAATAGGTTCTTCAATAGGTTCATCTTTTACCTCCTCTATTTCTGGTTTAGATTCTGGTTCTTCCATATCTGGTTCGTTCATAGATTCTGTTTCTGGTTCCATATTAGGTTCTGGCATTTCCATATCCATTTCAGGATTTGGTAGTTCTAAATCAGGCATCTCTAGTTCCATCTCCATTTCCATTTCAATATTTGCCATTTCCATTTCAGGTATATCCACTTCCATAACAGGCATTTCAAAGTCCATTTCAAAATCAAAGTCCATCTCCATTTCCATTTCAACTGTGTCATATGACATATTCATGTCAGGCTCATCAAACTCTGGTTCAAAATATAGATCATCACCTGGTGCATCTACAACATCATTATGTTCAAAAATATTTTCTACAATATCTATAACTTCTGCTTCTGTGCTACCACCATATGCTACCCACATTTCAACACTAAGTATATGTTCTGTAACTATTTGACTGACAACGTTATAGAGCACGTTAATTGTAACATCATCGAACAAGGGTCCGATTGCTAGATTAATATCTCTACCTCCAATTTCTATAGTTAATGTTGTAATTCCTCCTGCAAAATCAAAACCACTTTCATAAGTTTGATAACCACTATTAACACCTGATTCTGATAATATATCTGTTCCACTAAAGACTGATGTATTTCCATCCTTACCTGTAATGTGCATATAGATTCTATCTTGTGAATCTTGTTTATCTACTTTTATTGAATAATTAGTTCTTCCTCCATTTTGTATATCAAGATCTGATATATCAATTGTTTGTATGAATGTCGTGCCCATGCCCGGTACACCTTGGGTCGATGTGCTATTGCCACTACCAGTTATTTGTGCGCATTTATCGGCACCTAAATTATAACAACTATTGCCAGAAGGCATTGATGCAGGACCTTGACCTCCCCAGTCTGTATCCATGTCCCCCTCAAATTTAGATGAAACATAATCATTATCACCATCTAAAATATCTCCGGAATTTGGATTGGTTATAGTTACTGTTGTGGTTGTAGTTGTTGTGTCTGTTGTGACTGTATAGCCATCAGCTTCATATTCAATGGTTTCTACTTCATCTATAACAATGGTTTCTTCGACTCCTGGCGTACATAATCCTGTTGCAGTAACAGGACATTCTGCTCTAAGGGGCGAATGCCACGATACCAGAATGCATAGCCATACCCAATACAATAAATTTAAGAAGTTTTTGCCCATCCGTTAGTCCAGTTGTTTGTTGTTCTTTTTGTTTAATTTCTATTTGTTTAAATACTTGAGATCCTTCAGGTACTAAAGCAGGATTTTTTTCCCACCCTTCTTTAGCTTCTTCTCCTATAGCTCCCATGTACGGACAATATGTACCTGCCATATACATTGCATCCCACACACGAGGATCAGCACACAATGTAGATACTGCGGCAACTTTCATGCCCATGGAGTATAAGGAACGTGATAATTTTATTCTTTCACAGTTTTCATCAGTGATTGTAATTCCGCTGCTAATACCGAGAATCTGAGTTTGAACGGCACCTGCTGCCGCTGTCTTACACACATCAGAATTGTTTACAACAACACTTGGTGAGTTTGCAGTTGGTGGTGCCTTGTCCGTTACAACGGTCGAAGACACCGTGTTCGTATCTGCTCCATTAGCGCTCGTAATTGCACTAACAACTAAAATAAAACATAATACAAAAAAAAGAATTCTCATTTAACATTTCCATCTTTTTCTTGCTTGACGTAATCTTGAGTTAGGATTTTTTGCAGCTTTAGGAAATTGTTTCATTTGACCTGCACTTCTAGCACAATATGATTTTCTTCTTTTAGCAGCTTTAGATCCTTTTTTAACCTTACCTGTTACGGCTGTTTTTAATTTAGAACCAGGATTCATGGCTCTATATTTCTTCACCCCCGCTTTAGTCATTCCCGCCCCTTTTTTAGTGGGGCGGAAATTTTTTTTTGTCTTAGGTGGTTGTTTATCAGCCATCCTAATATATTTTTTGGAACTCTGCTATTATGCTGAATGTGTTACCTGCATCTGCTGTAGCTGGAATAACTACATGAATGTCGTTTTCATTTGAGTTAGAACTTGTGTTTGCTGGTATTCCACCAAACGATCTAAAGTCAAAACTACCACTACTAACTAATGTAATTATAGGTATGTCTCCATCACTGTCTTCATACTCAAGACGAGCAAAAGCGTCACCGCCATCACCATCAGAACAACTAAACCATAGTTGTTGAATTGAAATTCTTGCAACAGCTTGACCTAAAGTATTTGCAGCTAACGCTGACACATCACCCATGACAGTAGTACCACCATCACCACCCGACTCAACGACAAGTTTAACTGTAACTCTATTGTCATTTTGTTGTAAGATAGTTGGTCCTGTTACTGTATCTGCTGCCATTGTTTAACTCCAAGGTGTAGCAAATGTGCCATTTCCGATTAATTGTGCTTCGACTAACCAAATTAAACCATCAACAGCTCTACATCTAATGTGAGCTCCTTCTAGTCCACCTTTAGTAGTAGCAGTTAAAGTTAAGGTGTCAGTTCCACCTGCACTAAAAGCAGTCACGGCTCCTGGATCAGTTGCTGTGTTGTTGTAGATCGCCATACCTCTAAACACATCTGCTGTATCTCTACCTGCTGCAGTTCCTGCATTTAAAGTAAAAGTGTTACTTGAAGTTAAACTTGCAGTCATTAAAAACTCATAGATCATTCCAACTCTATTTGTAGAGTTAGGATCAGTTCCTGGTCCTGCAGTTTCAGAACTTGCTGTGTCTATAATTGAAGGTAAGTTAAATACAGTAACGGCGTTTCCGATCTGTACAACTTTGCCTTGATATTTATCTATGCCTGCAATATCAGTTCCACCGTCTGTGGTTCCTGCTCCTATTGCTTGAGCCATATCAGGACCTGTTCCTAAGAACCCATTAAGGGATCTTACTGGTCCTTGAAAAGTAGTTCTAGCCATTTTATTCTCCTTTGGTCGTATAGACCATTATCGCTACGCCGTCTCTATACCGTCTGCCTAGCCAGTCTGCGTAACTAAATTAATACTAGGAATTATATTGTAAAACAAAAAAGGCGGTCTTGCAACCGCCTTCTTCTATCTGGGAGGATCCAGTAATTTTTATGAACCTTGAGATCCGTAAACCGCTCTAGGATCAGAGTAACCAAAGCTGTATCTCTCTCTAGCTTTGTATCTCATATTTCCTGTGTCAAAATCGCCTTCCATGCCAGTAGCAAGGGCAGCTCTTGTGAAGTGTTTGAATCCATTAGGACAATCTGTTTTAATGAAGTATGCATCAGTATCCGATAGATAGTGGTTAACTGTATAACCACCTGGTAACATACCCATATTTTTCAGAGCGTTAATGTCGTTGTCAGCAGTACCAACTCTGAGTGTGGATTCTAAGATCCTATCAGCTACGAATTGAATGTTTACTGGGATAATTAATTTTCTTCCCTGCATTGCAATTTTTAGCCCTCTTTCGTCGATAAAACCAGCAATATCAATCATCGCTTGTTCTAATGAGGTTTCGTTTAAATCTGCATCTGTAGCACTTCTGTTTGAGAAGTTACCACCTAAAGCAGTTGGGTGTGCAGTATTACATAAAGTAACACCATCGCCACCAGTTGTTGCAAATGCTGTGTTTAATACATCAGCACCTTTAACTTGTTTTGTATACGCCATTGAACGAGCCAATGCTTTTGTATAACGAGCAGATAAAGTATCATATAAGTTATCTTCGACTGCTTCTTCCGTTAAAGCGAATGCTAGTGCAATTGTTTCATGCACGTATCTCGCAGTGAAAGATTCAGAAGCGGTATCAAAACCAACTGCTGCACCTTCCGTTTTTACAGAAGCTTCGCCAAATCCAACCAACATAACCTCTTCTTCGAATGCTCTATCACTAGATTCATTGTCGAAGATTTCTGCGGCCTCGTTTTCATAACGTGCGTACTCTAGTCCAAACAGGGCGTTTAAACCAGGTTCTAGCTCTT
>Ga0208919_1002237_pt1 | contig 10313 bp, 9 predicted proteins | sample 4_EtaG_FD_184076 | JGI IMG/M metagenome (GOLD analysis project Ga0208919, IMG submission 184076) | Marine viral communities from the Subarctic Pacific Ocean - 4_ETSP_OMZ_AT15127 metaG (SPAdes) (version 3) | ecosystem: Environmental > Aquatic > Marine > Oceanic | place: Pacific Ocean | collected... | reverse complement strand
ACATTTTGCCATTTTTTTCTGGTATGCCTGACATCATGCAAATCAAAATAAAAGCTGGTTTCATTTTTTAGTATCACTTGGAACATTTACATCTTTATGTTCTGCACCTATCCATATTCCAAAAATTCCAGTCATTGCACCCATTACAACTGAAACGAAAGCAGATTGTGGAGCAGATGGGTCAGGAAGTGCCATAAACCAATGAGCAGTGTTCCAAGCCATACCAGTAGAAACAAGCATCATAAATCTTGGCAATATTTTTAATTTTATTAAAGTATCTGCATTCATTTTAATAAATCATCAAATCCGAATAATTCCATAATAACAAAAGTAAAAAACAATAAAAGAACTCCACCAGCAATTAGTTTACCTGAAAAATTAGTAGAACCTATTTTTATTGCCACAAACTCATTTCCTAAAATTCTTAATATTAATTCAAAACTGTTTTCACTTACTTTAATATTTCCCCAAGCTGATATATTGGTTTTATTTTTTTCTTCTTTGCTCACAAATCACCTTTTAAATACAACGCCCAATAATATATAGCAATCCCACCTATAGTAACAATAAGAAATATTGATACACTTTTTATTATAATATCCCTTTTTCTTGCTTGTTCTTCCAGTGCTTCCTTGTGTGCTTTTCTTGCTCTTGCAATAGTCGCTTGAAGTCTTTCCCATTGACCAGCAGAACCATATAGCTGAAACATAGACCTTAATTCATCTTTTAATCTTTTTTGTTCTTCCTCTTTAAAATGTTGCTCAATAGCATTGTCCATAACTCCACCGAATATGCCCTTTTTCTTTCTTTCTTTAGCAAAACCTAATTCAGCTTCCCCTTGAGCATATTTTTGAATAGCTGATTGAGCCGAGTTTAAATCTCTTCCCATTTCAACACATTTTTTTATGGTCGCATGAGCCGATGTTATAAGTCCAAATGCTGATATGGGGTCAATCAATAATTAATCCTCTGGAAAATCATGTATTGGTGGATTGCCAGTTGGAGTTCCGTCTTTATCTACTGGTGTATCAAAAAGTTTTTTGAAATCTGCTAGTGTTTTGCAATCTGTAATAGATTTTTCTATACTATCACAAGCAGTTCGTACTTTATCTCTAAAGGTAGTTGTTGCTGATGCTATAGCAGTTCCCTTTTCAGATTTGCGAGTAACTTCCCAGTCTGTTTTAGCTAACATATTGTTAGCAGTTTCTTTTGTTTTCCTAATCCAAATTGTTTTAAGTCCCTCGTTAATAAGTTTAGTTTTACCATCACTTTCGTAAAGTTGCTTGTTATCTTTATCTTTAGCATCTTCATCAGCAATTTTTCTTTCAATACCTTTGCTCCAGTAAAATCTACTATCATAAGAAATGTCAACATCATCTTCCCATGTTACACCCCATTCTTTTTTATTATCGTCAGTCCAAGATGTAGCCCAATTATAAGGGTGCTTAAAACCATTCTTATCTGTCCACGATTTACCGACAGTTAAGTTTTTTCCGTCATATTTCCAAACCATTATTTTCTCCTATCTTCCAAGTGAATATTTAAAAGGTTGCTCTGCAAAAGCCATGTAAATAAATGTATTTGAACTATCATTAATTAATTGTTCATTTCCTCTAAATTTAAAACCATTACTTAAAAAATCTACTTTTACTCCACCATATACTGTTTCTTGAGCAGTTGTATTAGCTAACAAATAACTATCTCTAACATTAAAAGTATCTCTTTCTTTATCCCAAATAACCCAATTTTCGGCTGAACTTTCTTTTTTTATCATAAGCCATTTTACAGAAAAACCAGTATTTACATATGTTCCATCAGCATTTGAGTTTCCAGTATAAGCACCAAATTTGGAATATCCTACTACATCATGCCAACAATAAGCCACATAATTATTTCCACTTGTATTGTAAGAAGAGCCATTTAAACTTATTAAAGTGCTACTTGGTGCAGTTCCTTGAAAATAACCACTTACTCCATTATCAAATTCAGCAACATTTAAATTTAAATTCATAAAAAATCTGCCTTTAGTATCATTTGATACATCTACATAAGCCAACCAATTTGAAGCTATTGACCTATCTTTTATAAAAATAAAAGTCGGTGCTGATGATAACCCATGAGCAATAGTTCCATTACTTCCAGTTCCAGTATAGGTTACGATTGAAAAGCCAGCAGTTGTATTTACTTGGTACACAGAATCTATTGTTCCAACACCAGTTGAACTTGCATCATTTGTAGTTGTAGTTCCACCATTTGCTTTCCAATTCCAAGCTACATAGGTATTAGTTTGATAATTTACTAATGCCGTGCTATCTGCACCTACACCAAAACCATCAGACCTAAATTCATCTAAAGTATTTGCAACATCTCCCTCTGCATTATTGGCAGTTGATAGTATATACTTTCCTACACCTCTAGTTGAATCAAACAAAGCATGATGGTCAACATAACTTCTTCCTTTAATCCATACAAAATCTGGTTTAAATTCTAACCCTCCAATATCTTGGGCTGATTGATTATTTCCAGTATATAAAAGAGTATCAAAATGGTCATCTGCTTGTGTATCAGAATTTGCACCAATGCTTACCTCTGGTAAATTTGCCGAGCATAATGCCTGATAATTAGTAGGGACTGCATAAAAAAAATCACCATACCCATTTGCATCTGTATTGCCTTGTTTAGTTTTATTTCCAGCAAAACTACTGTCTTGTCCAAAGTTAGAAACACTTACATAAACATTTGAATATTGTTGCAATGTAAAAAAGTATTCTACTCCAGTTGTTAATGAAGTTGTTTCATTAGTTCCAGCAGATGGGTTTCCATCTGTTGTTACATCATCGTCCCAAAACACATTATTTTTTCCCCAAAAAACTTTGCCACTATCTGCATCAAAAGCAACACTAATAATATCGTCAGCAACATAGTTTACTGTACTGGCACTTCCAGAAGTTCCTATATAAACATTTCCTAAATTCTTTTCTATTCTTGAACCAAAATCATTTCTTGTAATATAGTGTGTGCTATCTCCATAAGTTGCAGTAGCTGGGTCTGTTTTGGACATACTATCAAGTTTTACACCTTGAATGCCTAAACCTATATCGTGTGATGTAGCTGAACCAGCAGTTTTTATATATACTTCCCAATACCATTTACCACTAGTCGGAATATTCATTGATGAGCCAGTTGAATTATAACCATAAGCAGAAGATGTCCATTGAAGATTTCCCTCTGATAATGTTTGGCTTGAAGCATTTTCCCCAGACCTTAATTTTAATAATGTCGCAAAGTTGTTTTCTGGAGAGTCTGGCAAATTTGAGTCATGGCTATCCATACCAGCAGATGTATAATGGTGAGTGTTGCCAGATGTGTCTGCACCTATAGTAGATGTTGAAGCAGTTCCAGTTCCAGTTTGTTTGAATTGTAATCTAAATCCATTAGTACCAAATGTTAATCCACTTGTGTCTTTAGGAATCCAAGCACCTTCTTTTGTTTCACCAAAACTAGTTGGTGATAATGCTTGTCCATCTATAAAATTAACTTCTGCTATATACCCATCAAAATAATTTGCAGATGCTTGACCTCCAATACCATGTGCTTCTGCTTTGTTTATTTCCCCTTCTCCAGAAGGATATGTTCCAGACAAAGTTTGCAAAACATTATTAACATATATTTTAAATCTATTTGAAGCAGTACCTTCGGTTGTATCATGGATAGCTACAATGTGATACCAAGAAGTTACATCTCTAAAAACTGAGGAACTAACAACATTTCCAAATGCACCTTCAAATTTTAATGTGTTATCAGTATAAAACAAAAAATTGTAATCTCCTGCAGAAGCACAAAATAAAGTTGCAGTTCCACCTAGATTCCCTCTTTTAACCCAAGCACTCCAAGTCCAAGTTTCTCTATCACCTGCAGAACCAAATGTTCGTTGCAAAGATGCACTATCATCATCATTTAATCTAACTGATTGAGTTGCTACACTATTATAAAAACCACTTGAAGGATTTGCTAACCATGCTTCTGAACTAAACATTTTTAATTACCCAAAATTTAATTGTGGTGTGCCTAGCAAAATTGAATTATCGGCTTTTACCACATATGGCACGACATCATAATCATTATTAGCACTTGATAAGGTTAAACCAGCACTTTCTGCCGTTTCATAGTCTGTCCCTAAAGAAACTGTCCCAGCACTACTGCTAGATGGCTGAATAAAGATAATTACACCAGTTTGCCCTACATTTGATGCTTCTGTGCTTGGATTAGCTAACGAATTTGAACCTGATGATAAGGTCAGGATAAAATTTTGGTATGTATCAAAATCTAAAGTCATTCCAGTTCCAGTATATACTGCTGGAACACTTGCTTTTCCTATAACTACTCTACCAGTTCCATTTGGTGTTAAGGTAATATCGCCATTAGCACCATCAGTAATAGTTATATTACCAGAGTTTGTACCTTTGTTAGTGTCTAAAATTAAATCATAAGTACCACTTGTTGTTAAAGTTGCACTAGCACCACCAGAGCCAATAATAGTTTCCCCAGAACCTTTAGGTTTTAAATGTAAATCAACATTTGTTTCGCCACTTGCTCCTAAAATCGGTGGGTTGCCAGTTGCACCATTTGTAATTTCTAATTCATTTACTGCTGAAGCAGTTGTTTGAAATATAATTTGTTCATTATTGTTTTCGTCTGAAATAAAGTGAGCATCGTCAATTATTATATTATGAGAATTAGTGTCTAAATTCCCACCTAATTGTGGACTTGTATCGTTAACTATATCAAATGTTACTGACGAATCTGTAAAATCCACTGTATTTGCAGAAGTATTTACTGTGGCAAAAGTAATGTCATCAGAGCCATCATAAAATTTTATTGTTAAAGAATTACTTCCAGAATTAGTAGTATCTAACCATAATGTTCCAGTTGTCGCACCACTTGGTCTTGAAGTGCCAGAGTGCATTGTATTTATGGCAGTTAAAGCATTGTTTAAATCAGTCCTAAAAGCTGGAAATGATTGGTTTGCTATATTCATATCATGTTGTGTCATAATTATTTATACTCCTTTTAATAACCTTTTGCAATATAATCAAAAGTTTTTGAAACCCCTGAATTTGAACTATTAAAAAATGCAACATCAAATCCAGTTGTCGCTTTATTGCTAACTGTAAAATAATCTCCAGTAGCCATTCCTTGTGCAGTTACCCCTACTGCATAACTAGCAGTTTTAAATGGTTTTGTAAATGTAATTGACTTTGTGCTTGTTCCTGAAACGACATCATTATCGCTAAATATTCTGTCTTGCATATCTATGGTAACTGTTACTGCCGAAACTACTGGGGTACTTGCATTATCTCTTGAAATTAAAACAACTCTAAATTTAAAGTATCTTGCTTCATATTCGCCAATCACAAAAGTTCTAAAATCTGTATATGTGCTATTATCATCACTAGTTGCTATTTCTAAATGTGCATTACAATTAGCTGGGGTATCTCCATCAAAATTAGAACTTGCATCATCAAAATCCCCACTTCTATTGTCAAACAAATCATCAGGGTTATCTGCTGATTGTGTTAATGATGCAGTAATTCTTGCAGTATGTTTTGCTCCTATATCAATTACATTAGCAAACTCATAATTGCCAGAAGATTGAAAATCTGCATTTGCTACCCCACTATCAAAAAATCTAGTTGTTTCAGAATCAAAATTTCCACTTGCACTATCAAATAATTCTGATGAATCTAATTCTATTGCACTATCTGTTAAAACAGTATTTGTAAAAGTACCCCCAAATGTTGGGTGTTCTGCTTGTGTTGTTATTGCATTGAAATTTAAAGGACTTGTAACATTAGATATTATAGCAGTTGCATTTGAACTAAAGTTTCCTAATTTATCAACTGCCTTTACAAGATAAGTTCCTTTTCTTGCTGGTACTGATATTGATGTTGCTGGTCTTGATATTTTTTCCACTAAAGCAACTGAATTAAGCCAATCTGCTGAACCATCAGTTTCTTCTGAATATCTTAAATTATAATAAGCTAAATCTAAATCTGTTACTGCTTCCCATGATAAATGGGCTTCTTGACCACTGACATTAGCTGAAAAGTCTGTTACATCTGATGGTGGAGCAATAGCACCTACTATTTTTCTTTGAGCCGATACATAACTTGAAGAAACCCCTACTGTATTTACTGCTTTTACTCTTACATCATAAGTAGATTGGTCAATCACATTTAAAACTCTGTGATTTAACCCTGAACCTTGAGCATAAATTATAAAATCGGAATCCGTGCTTAATTTATACTCTACTTGGTAATAATCTATAAATTTATCGGTACTTGCACCAATAACAACATCTAAAGCCACAATAACTGTTCCGTCATTATATTCTATTAATTGGTCTGATAATGTAACACTGGCTGGTGGCTGAACCACAAAAGGGTTTGGCAAAGTAGTTGATGGTATAGCTGGAACTGCTACTTGAGTTCCAAATGTATAAAAACTATCCTGATGTTCTGAACATTGTAAAGCTACTGTATGGTCTGCATTTATTGTCATTCCTTGAACACGAAATGCCTTTGCTGAAAAACTTGGTGTTGCATGAGTTATATTAACAATATCCCCAATAGCTAAATCAAGCCCAGTTGCATCACACAGAAGCGAAATGTCTAAACTAGACCTAGACCTCCTTAAAATGATTTCAGCCATCTCTTGGGCTTGATATGGGCTAGTAAACATGGAAAAATCAAATCTTCCCTCTAATAGCAATCCACCATCAGCAGTTTTCATGGTTGAATGTTGGTCTGCACTAGCTAAACCAGTTTCATCTACTGGTGGAAATTGTGCAGTATCAGATTGGTAATTTTTATTAGGGTTTGTGAAATTTACTATTACCCTATTATATCGTGAGTTTTTATTTTTACTTTGAACTGAAATACCACCAATAATATTGTCCTCTGTAAGAGTAATTGAAGCCGAACCAGTGCTTTCAACCAAAATATTATATTTTCCCCCAGTGAAATTTAAATATGCTCTACAACCCCTTACAAAGTCCTTTACATTGTCTATTGCTTTTTTAGATGTATCTACAACTGTATGACTATCCATTAAATCAATGGCACTTGCTCCACTATAAGGGGTTATATCAGCATCGCAAACATCAGATGCAGTTTGCCAATCTGCAAAATTGCTATCAAAATAACTATTAGCTATTCCCATTCCAAATCTTTCATTTCTTAAATAATCTAATAATTGCAAAACTGGATTATCTGAATATTCCCATGTGGAACTTGTATCTGCTCTATGGCTACCACTCCCACCAGTTACAGTTCCATCTAAATTTGGATTATAAACTTTTTTTCCTTGCACTATTGCATTTACACTTGGCAAAGAGCCAAATTTATCCTGATTCCATTCAAACTTTAAAGCTAAATATGCTAAACCTCTTAATCTATGGTTTGATGTCCACGAACTTAATGTTGATAATAATGTTGATGCACTTTGACTATCACTTCCAAAATGTGGCTCACAAGTTATTAAACTTGCACCATCATAAAAGTTAGCATCTCCACTTCCAACTGTTATTGAAGTATTATCGGCTATATCTCCAGACCATGTAACTTGATTATCATTTATAAATATTGCTGATATATCATTTATTTCGCCCTCACTTAAAACTATTGCCATATAAAGATATTGATTATCAGTTCCAGATGTTTCTAAAAAAACAACATTTCCACCCACTTTTCTTGTGCCATAAACTATTGGAATATGTGCATTAGCATTGAATTTATTGACTAAAACCCCTCTGGCATTTTGGTCAGCTATATTTTGTGAAAAATCTGGTATATCTGGCATTGGAACAAGCCAGCCAATAACATCTTCTACAACATCAACAACTACATCAATTACATCTTCAAAAATATTACTTATAAATTTTCCTATAGATTTAAACACTTACAATCTACCCCATTTTATGTCTTTTACTGTTAATGCTGAAAATTCCATTCCTTTGTCCCCACTAAAAAATCTTTGCTGGGAATTATCTGTCGTAGTTCGCCCACTTGTTTTGCTAAAATTTCCCCAGTGTGAAGTAATAGTTAAAATAAGACTAGCAGTAGTTGTATTATCGCTTATTTTATATTCATCAATAGTGCCATAAAACAACAAAAATGGGTCTGCAATTAATGCTAAATTTTCATCTAAAAACCCCCTATAAATATAAACATTATCATTTATAATATTTTCTGCTAAAGCTACCGAAATATAAGTTTGGTCAACTCCTGATAAACTTATTGCTAAAGAGTTTTTTGTTGGTGTGTTTGTTTCATTTATATTGGTAACTGATTTTAAATGTCCATTTGCAAGGTATGTTCTGGAACTCCCTGAAACACTTGAAGTTATATCAAAACTTGCATTAGTTAAATATATAGGAGTAGCAAATCCAAATTCTATTAATAAAACTGGCTCTATTGTTCCAGTAGCTAGTTCTGTTTTTACTGCACTTGTTAAACCTCTAGCCATTTACAAACTTTCTATTACATCAAACTCATAAGAAAACAGTAAATTTCCGTCTTTGTCATTTTGATTTGCTTGAAACTCTTGAATATCGCTGGTTAATTGCACTGTAAAAGGAATTGAGTCATATGTAACCGAACTATTATTTGTAAGAGCAGTTCTTAATGGTGGTTCTATTGTTACAGTTGAAGCATTACTTGACGAAGTTGCATCTGCAACAACCATATAAACTTTACTATGTGCAAACTTTATAAAATCCCCAGCTTTTAACCTACCAGCACCATCTCCAGCAAATCCATCAATGGCTATCGTGGCATCTGCTACTGAATGAGCACCATTAACAAGTAAAGTGCCAGTTTCGTTTCCTTGTGCATTTAAATAACTTGGCATTGTTATTGTAAAATCTTCTTTTCTTGACCTTTGTTTCATTATAAATGCCATTATAGGTGCAAATTCTTCTCTGGTCATGGGTGGATATTGAACTGTAAAACTAAATCTTTGTCCCTGAACTTGTCTGCGAAATGATTTACCACTATCTGTTTCAGAAAATAATGTTTTTTGATTACTTTTAATATTAACTGCAGTAAATCTAACATTTGGTAATGCTCCACTCATACTATCGCCATTCTACCCTTTTCATTTACTGCTTGATTTATCATGTTAATAATTAACCCTCTACTATTAACTAATAATTCATTGAACCCTCTAGCATCAACAGTATTTATATTAAAATTAACATTTACTGGTTGGCTCATATTTCCAAGTTTATTATTTGGTACAACATTTGATGGTCTATCAGGAACAACTAATTCTGCACCAGCTTCCCCCACCATATATGGCTGACCCTGATTCATTCTGCCACCAAGTTTTCTTCCCTGATATTTAGTTTGAGCAATAGTAGCGATTTGAACTGCACCCATAGCACCTATTAAAAAAGCCATTGGTATATTTGCAGTTGCTAAAGCTTTACTTACCCCTTGTGCAGTATTCATTACTGCTTGAGCCATGTTAAAAGCTTTATTTAATGCAAATGCCTTTTTATTATTTGCCGACATTCCAGCTAATATTTGTTTTCCACCTTGTATCATTATTTCTTTTTCTTGTTCTTTACTTAAATCTGCTAACTTTAAATTCTGAAACTGACCAGTTTTCATCGCTTCAAAGTTGTCTTTCATTAGTTTTTTTTGAATTTCTAGTTGTTTAAGAGCAGTTTCTTTGTCTATTCTTATTTTTTCATTAGCTTGTATTCGTTGCAGTTCAAGTTGTAATGCATCATTATCCATTATTGCTCTAATATGATTATCTTGAAATTCTTTTTGAACTGCAAACTCTGCGTCCATTTGTTCTCTTAAAGCACCAACTTTACTTTTAATCCCACCAGTAACCATTTCTTGTCCAGTCATGCTTTTGTCCAAAAGGTCTCCTTGTAATTCTTGACCAGTTAAGAATTTTTTGTTTAATTTTTCTAATTCTTTGAGTTTGGCTATTTCTTTATTTAAATTGTCCTGATATTCTTTTGATTCTATTATTTTTCTTTTTTTACCAGCAATTTCCATTTCATAAGCAGTTATTAAATTTCTTTCTGCTTTTATCTGTTTTTCTACAAGTTCTAACGCATCTTTATTAGTTTTTAGGAAAAAGCCTGTTTGGTCTTTCGCAATAGAGTCTAGAAGATTTTTTTTCCTCTCTAATAGCTTGTTTAATTTCTTATAAGGGTCTTGCCCTTTTGCTAATGCATCATTCATGGTTAGAATTGCAGTCGTTACTCCAACTAAAGCACCAATAATAGTAGT
>Ga0208919_1002236_pt1 | contig 10320 bp, 6 predicted proteins | sample 4_EtaG_FD_184076 | JGI IMG/M metagenome (GOLD analysis project Ga0208919, IMG submission 184076) | Marine viral communities from the Subarctic Pacific Ocean - 4_ETSP_OMZ_AT15127 metaG (SPAdes) (version 3) | ecosystem: Environmental > Aquatic > Marine > Oceanic | place: Pacific Ocean | collected... | reverse complement strand
ACTGTGTTCAATGATGTCAAAGTATTCATTGACGCATGTACTTTGGTTAGTGGTTCCTACACCATAGACCTGCGGTTGGTTGAATAATTCATCATCGTCCACCACTGCATCTGTTGTTCCTCCACCCACTGTGACACTGGTTGTCGTGACAGCAGTTATCTTACCAAGGTTCTTACCGTTGGATTTGTAAAGGAAATCACCTGCTTCAAAGTGCTCAGTAGCATTGTTACCGTTGACTGTCATAGCACCGGTCGTACTCGCCGCATAACCGGAACCATTGTTGACTAAAACACCAGTCCTTGGTCTGCTTCCGTTAGATGCAAGTTGTACTGTCGTGCCAGCAATCTCTTGTACAGTAACAGTATCTTTCTTATCATTCCTAACAAGTACCCTATGGAATACAGAACTACGGGTAGCAAGTTCACTGGTTGACAAACCAATGGCCTGTGGTGTTGTACACACAGGGTCGGTTGATGTAAGAGGTAAGTAGTTCTCAGGACAAAGGTCCTTGTTCAGTACCTTTTCGGCAATAACACCTTCCGAATTATCTCCCTCTAAATCACCATCGGACAGAGCCAGCATTGTAGGTGTATCAAACTCAAGTATACCACCAGCGGAGTAAATGTTCAAAGGACCAACTGCCATAGTGTCACGAATCAAATCAAGTATAGAGTAAGAACCAGTAAGTATGGTACTGACGCTTGGTAAGGTTTTACTTACAAGTAACTTCGGATTTAAATCCACCTTCTGTACGATAGCCCCGACTGTTGCCGCAGTAGCGAATGCACCCGCAACTACCGCTGAAAATGTCAATGTCTTCGCACTATGATTGACGGTAGCAGTTATGGTCGCAGTTGAAGTCGCTGATACTCCACCTATGCTGATGTCAGTGCCCCGAAAAGTCTGACCGTCGCTTCCAAACGACTTTATGCTTTGAAGCGTCAATACGGTATTACTTCCACTAATAGCGGCAGTCAAACGACTGGTAGCACCAACAGTAAACTGTGAACCGTCGTAGTCAAGTGCGTTATAGTGAATCTGAACAAACGGCGGATAGCCGTAATCCACAAGTCGTGATAAACTGAGAGTGGCTATGCGACTTTGACTGGAAGGTATAGCATGACGAACACTGTCTGTCTCCTCATGTGAAGGAACCGACCTTAGTAAGAACGGATTTGGATTAAGGTCAGGACCACCAATAGCAAGTAATTCTCTCTTTGAATCAGATATGTCCGACATTCCATTTTCAACAAAAGTAGTGACCGAACTGACAGATTCTATGGAACTTACAGTGATTGGGGCATGTACATCGTAACTTGAAATTATACTATTGATTGGGACGGTTGATTTTATTTCAGAAAATTGTGAAGGGAATGCGGCAGTAATAACATCACTTCCCATATCCAATTTCTTTTCAACTTCGTGATGACTGGTGGGTGGTAATAGTCCCATAAACGGATGACTGGTAACATGGTTGAATGTATGACGACCACAGTGACCTGCAAGTAAGTCACTGCCCATGTTCGTCGTACTTGCAGAGAATTTGTTGTATTCATGACTATCAATAGCCATACTGTGAGAGAACAGAACACCGTGGTTACTATGGTCGCTTTCGTCAATACAGACTTGGCCTTGTCTTTGTGAAAACTGAGTGCCGCTTCCATACGGCTGAAACTCGTTGCCCTTACCAGTGTCAACTATACAGTCACCAGTGATGACAACAAAGTGACCTATATCGTGGGCCATCAGTGCTCCACGACGACCAGTAGAGGCATTCGCCGCAAAGTCAAGATGGATGGACTCAACTACTATTGTACCAGCACTCGCATCTATAGACATCAATCGCATTCTTTCAGGTGCCTTGTTGGTAGGCTTACCAGTTGTTTGGCTGTAACCCAGCGGATTGATGAGGATGTTATACGGTACTTTCGGGATAGTGGCGGTTGATGTAGACGAAGTTGCATAGACGGTAACGGAGTAAGAGCCACCACTATAAGGACTGGTAGTGAAGTCAGCCGCAGTCAGACCGCTCTGCCCTGTTAATTCATCAACAAGAGTCTGTGCCGCCGCCGTCCCTATGTTGACAGTAGAACTTGCACTGGTAGACGCACTGATTGAGGGAGTAGTCGTGACGATACTGACAGGTTCAATTGGCTCTTCAAATCGCCAAAGGCCAAGTGTATTGTCACTCTTGACAGGAGCGTACTGTTGATAGCCCGAAGCCATTGCTCCCTTTGACCAATGTACTGCCTCAAAGGTTCCTCTGAAATCACCACCCCTACCACCTAAGTAAATATGATTCTGCTGAGTAACGAGTTCATGCACCTCTTCCAAAGTCTGAGAAGCCGCCAAGTCGCCATTAACAAACAAGTTGATGACTCTCCGGTCAAACATAACAGTGACATTTAGAAGTTCTCTGTGCCCCGCATTGAACGCCGAAACATCATCTTTCTCTATATCGGTAGCCAAATACCCGTCATGAGTTTCACTGGCGGCAGGATAAAGAACGCCATCCCAGTAAGCGATTCTTCCGTTAGCCTTTGTCACCGGCTTTGCTGTGGAAAGAGTGTACACTGTTTCTCTTCCGCTCGCAGGATTGCGAAGCCTAATTTCAAAAGTAGCAGGAGCAGGACTGCTCGGACTGCCTACAGTTAAACGCATGACATTTTCTTGCTCAAATATCACACCGCCGCAGTCAGGTATGAACCAAGTTTCCAATGTAAATGAGTTAAGAGCAGAAGGTAGGGCTCGCCTGCCTTCGTCTTGAATACCGTGTATGTTCTTTGAGTTGACGGGGACAAGAACGCTATCGCTAATACCGTTGAATCTAAGTCCATATCCCGGCTTTATCAACAGACTCATATCAGACACCTATTACAAAGTCCGTCGCTACCAGCAACAGCGTGAATGCGTAGTAGTTGTTCCCAGCATCATATCGCACATGAAGTTTTTCCGGCATTATCCTGACTCCGCCATCATTACCGTGCCCCGGAGTAGTCAGTGTAAGGAATGTATCTTCAAGTAAATTTGTCAAAAAGCCCACAAGTGACTGTACTGTTTCGGGTACAACTGCGTCAATTATTTGGTCAAAGAAGCCCTCTTTCTGACCTTCGTCAATGTTACCGCCCGTATCTCCTGTCAGTAGCAATTGATTCATCAATTCAGAAGCGGACCTCGTGTTGCTGACCGAGCCTTTTTCGGAGGCTGGTAAACTTCCAAATGTCAAGAAAAAGTTCCTTGCTACTCCACTGACACCCGAACTTGTGATGAGGCTATCATATGGTATCTGTATACCTCTGAACATATCAACATCCTTGTGAGAATTAGACACCAGTCCCACCAAGTCCTGTACTTTATCACCTGCCGACTTTGCCGCATTAGCAGACAAAGTACCGTTGTCTTGGAACACTTGAGGTGCAAAAATCTCTCTGAGTACAGTAGATAATGTCTCAGGGTGCTGTAATTCTCTACTTGGTTTGTATGTCTGCTCAATCATAACAATTGACTGTTGCCTTGTAACTTTAAACGCATCAGGTATAGTTTTACTTACAAGACCGTTAGGACTTACATTCACAGGGCTAATGTTCGCAGTCAATTCCATAGCGTCTTCAAAGAGTTGCGCCATAATAACCGCAGGGTTTTTCCCAGCCGTCGTTGTTAATCCCTTGATTGGAATTGAAACGGTAGCGTCATAATGAGTGGCGTCTTCGGAGTTGCTTCTAATGGCACTGGCACGACGAGTCCGTGTAGCAAGTTGAGTTACAGTTGGATTGTCGGAGCCGCCCAAGAGACTCGGTGTCTTGAAAGCATCAAACATGAACCTTATACCTATGTGGGCATTCCCTGTCACACCAAAATTAGAATCACCACCGCTGACTTGCGAGCCTTTTGGGTTACGAGTAGGGTCCTCTAACCAGTAAGAGGGTACAAACTTGAAGGATTGGCTATTGAGTAATTGTTCAATCGGAGGAGCACTTTGATTGATGTAGAGTATATCCCTGTCTCTTATGTCGGTCTCTATTGCATCAGCAAATTGAATGGACCACAACGCTCTCCCTCCTTGTGCTACACTTGAGTCATCATGAAGGTCAGTGACATACCCAACAAATTCATTACGCCTGTTAAAGCATTTGGGATTTATGAACAACCCGTCGTTAGCAGATACTGATACAGGTAGCCCACTCGCAAAAGTAACAGTAGTATCTGATAAAGCACTAACAATGCCGAGCAAGGCACCTGCTGAATTTACAACCCTGTCACCTACGCTGAGTAATGCGGCGGCACCTAATGCATTAGGGTCCGTTGCTATAGTCACAGAAATTGCAGAAGAATTGAATGTTGACGCTACAGTCAAAGCACCTGTTGCACTCGCACTGTGAGCCCCTGTAAACTTCAAAGGTATTTCTTTAGGGACAAGTGTCACGATACTACCATTTGTAGTTTTTCTCATATATCCTGAACTTGCATTCGCATGGTTATTTGATAACAAAGTAGTAGAGCCCTTTCTATACGACTGGTTAGTTCTAAACATAGGGAAAGATAAGGGTTTGGTTCCTATACCGACAGTGCTACTTGTTCTATGAACTTTAATCGTATTGGCTGGTTGAAAATGGCTGGAAGGTTCGGTGGGTAACATGCTACCGAAATTGATGAGGGTTCGCATTGGAGTTGACTGGTCTATTGCGATTTCACTTGTCGTACCGTCGGAACTAACCCCGCCTTCATCTCCAATGATAATACCGTTCATTTCCATCATAACTCTTGGAGTATTCGTATCAATAGCGAATCGCTTGAGTACATTGTTAGGAGTTGGGAAAACAGAAGCGTTTCTTTCTACAGTAATGTCAATAGTTTGGGCGAGTAAATCCATTTGCAGTTCGTTGTTCAAACCGCCCAAGAGTCGTATAGGAGTCGCCATATTTTCACCTCATAGAATAATGTCAGCGGCCATGAAGGTCAGGCTGAATTCGTAAGCCTTCATTTCCGCTTCTCGGTGTACGCCGAAGTTGGTTACTAAACCACTAATACCGTTCTTACGATGACCTTCCGCACTGTGAGAAAATAACCGTGATGCGTGAATATCATTGATTGTAGACACCTTTTGACCTGTTGAGCCTTCGGTTGTCAAGAAAAAGTTACGCTGGGCTACATGAGAATCAAGAGCGTTTTTACCCTTGGTCGCTTTACTAAGGTAAGGTATCTGTATACCTCTGATGTAATCGCCGCTGTAATCGGGTGCATTGACCTGATTGTTCAAAAAGTCAATTCCTGCGCTGAGCATATCAGTAGCGAAGTTCAGGTCAGGGTTGTCTGCATAGTTGTTACTGTTAGCGAGAATGCCGAGCAAGTCCTGAACTTTATCACCGCCACTCTTGACACGCTTACCACTCCTTCCTCCTGAAAAGCCCTGCGTGACAGGCATCTGCCCTACGCCGAGAGTTGTGTTAATGGTGTCAGAAAGAGCCCCCAGTGAAGATGCATATTGCTGGGTGATGGTCAACCTACAGTTATGTGCATGAGCAGACTCTGCAATAGCGACTGAAAATACCTTATCCATGGTCGTTTCGTTAAGTATATTCACTGCCTTACCTGTATCAATATAAGACGAGGTTAGTGCTTTAGAAATGAGATAGGTAATGTACTCATCCGTCCTTGTCAAACTGTTACTGTCTCTTGCAGAACCATCTTCGTGTGTTGGGAACTCCGGCCCTACTGCCTTTTCGGGAGCGGCATCCTCGTCAAATGTGTCAGCATTTTGGATGGGAATAACAATGACAGGCCCTGCACCACTGCCTACCAAACTGCTATCTTCGTAGAAAATTGGAGAAATGTAGATTTTATCATGCTGGTTCAATGTCGTACCGGGAGTATCAGGATTGATGGTAAGGGTAGTGGCGTTGACCGCTGTAACCGTGGCGAATAAAATATCATCATTGGTATCTTTGACAAACTGAGACCCTCTGAAAAACAAAACACGACTCATTCTTTCACTCTCAGTAGGCTCAAACCATTCATTGGGCTTACCTGTACCGCCGGTAACAGTAATGACATTACCGCTCACGCTATCTATCGTCATACCAGTATCTCTCTGAAAATTAAGAAACCCATAAGGTTCCTTTACACTGGCGACCATATGTTTGTCAAAGGCGACTCTTATGTGCCTTGTACTGTGGTAAAAATTACCTGTACCTGCATATTCATGACCACGGGGTAAATTCATACCGTACTTGAACGCAAGGTAACCTTCAACTTCTTCTCTTTCTGCAACTGTCAATACCCTGTTGTAAATGATAATTTCGTAAATTCCACCGTTGAAGTAGTTACTGCTTTCTTTACCAATGGAGAGATTGGCCGCAGTGTTAGGTATGTACCCAACACCACTTGGCTGACTAACTTTGAGGCTACCGTTGATGAAGAGATTAACTGTGTCAGACTCTGAATCTGCATCGGTGTCATCCATCGTGTAAGTAACGATATAACCATCTGTGTTCTTGATAGTGTTAGCCGCAGTTGTCACATTGTCATCCGTACCGCCTTCCCTCCAAAGAGCAGAAACATCCTTGTTACTTGCGTCATAATGAACATAGTAACCTTTTGCGTTACCGCCTCCTGTACTTCCTTCTATAGAACTTATGATAGGATGGTCGCCACTGGAAGCATTGGTCTTCGCTACCGTAAAGATGGTAAATTCTTCTGAGTTGAAAAATGGCGAAAAGGGCACTTCCAAGTATTGGTCGTCACCGTTGAGTCCTATGTAGGGCTTCCCGTTAATACCATTAGTTTGGTAAGTTGGTTGTAGGCTTGGGTTTGTTTGGGCGGCATTTCTACCGTTACCACTTGAGTCACTCCAAGACTCAACCGGAGCCCCATCTGATTCAGGAAGGCTGTCAGCCTTGAGCCACAACTGCAAGCCACTGGTCACAGGATTGAGCAAGGCTCCACTGGCTTCTACCCAGTAGGCTACTGGAAAATCAATGTACTTCTTGTTCCAATGCTGTAGAATACGGTTACCCATATCACTAAAATCAGTAACTCCTCCTCCAAGCGAGCCTCCGATACCGCCGGAAAATGAGCCACCGCCTGCTAAGAAACCACCCAGTCCGGTAGTAGCACCGCCAAATCCTGACGAACCACCCGTGTTGAAACCTGACGACACAGGACTACCTGTATTACCACCGCCACCACCAACTGGCTGTCCCCATGTAACAATCTGCTGTGGTTGATAAAAGTCAAGAATAGCAGTAGCCTGAGCAGTGGTTTCCTGCCCGGTATCGTCAGCGAATACACCCTGTACTTCTATCTGCACTTGGCTTTGGTTAAGGTCAATACCCATACGCTTAGCGTCCATAAGGGGTATAGCAAAGTTTGACTGTTGTCGTTCTACTGTGATGTCTATAGCGGTAGCATCAAGGGAAATAGTGTCGCCGTTCTCTTGAACGAGTCGGACAGGCATTCTTTCCCCTGCGTCCATGTTCAGCCACTCCTGTTGAATCCACTCTGTGTAAGGGAGCCGCCCATTTTACTTCGCAACTCCTTGGTTACCATGGTACTGATTTCCTTAGCAAGTTTCTGTTTGTCTGTTTTGTCAGTGATACCGCTGACATCTATTCTGAGATTAACAGTGATATTACTTGATTGACCTCCACCTGCTCCACCTGTCATTTGGTTTTGCTGGGCTGGACCTTCCATCATTTGCTGAAACGGCTGAGACCTTTCCATACCTTTGAGTGAGGCAGTGAGGTCAGTGCTGTTGACCTTTGTCATTTCCATGGACTTGCTGAACTTGTCCATTTGCCCCTGCAAGGCTTTCATATTCTCACCTGCTTCCTTGGTATATTTTTTGAATTTCTCCATTGCTTCAACCGAACGGGGGTCAATGTCGCCGTCAATCATAGTGAGTCCTCCATTGGGGGCACTCGGTCATAGCCCAAATACACTGCGTCTCTTGGTACCTCTTCTTCCCCTTGCATAGCCTGAGCCCAGTAGAGTAGTTGTTTAGCGTCGTCAATTGTCAAGTCTCTAACCTCCTTTATGTTCATATTGTAGTGAGTCATCAAAAGGTACTCCATCCCTTCTCGTTGGTAGCGAAGTCGCTGAGAGACATACCTGTTGTTGAGGTACTGTCTGATATTGCCGACTTCGCCTCCCGAAAAACCAGCCATTCAATGACTTGGGATGGTTCGGGTAAAAGACCAGCAAGTGCTTGGCCTTCTTCGGGAGAAATCTGCTCAATCTCTATAGAAGGCTTACAGTCAAGCCAATTGTGAAAGGCGTAAAGCCAGTAGTTAGAGAAATTTAAATCACTATTTGCAAACAACGGACCTACTGCTTGTACATCAAAAAATGTCAACCGTTTTGGTGTGACTTGCACAGGCTTGCCGTTGATTGTAATCTTACTCGTCTTCTTTTCCTCCAACATACTTACTCACTCTCGTTTTTGAGTCTGCCGAATCTTCGGGAGACTCATCCGTTTGCAGGTGAGCGAATGGGTCATCACTGGCTCTACCTGATTCGGGGTTGAAGAGGTACTCTCCGCCCTCTTCTTCTTCTTCATTGACTATGATTTCAGGACCGTCATACTCCTGAAAAGGGTTCAGAGATTTCAAAATCCGCATCGGCATGTCGTCCCCTCTAACAGTGGTAATCGGTGTCCACACTTATTACTTTCACATTCTGTGGTTTAATTTTCATGGTTGTGAACAAAAGCCCTTTGTCGTCAGGCATAGGAATAGGAAGTTCGGTGATGTAGTAATCGTCTATGATAATCCGTAGACTCGGTGTAGAGTCACTGTCGCCGCTGACAACTGGCTTTGTGAAGTGAAGCATGATAGTTCCTCCTGTAGCACCTACGGTACCTCCTCGCTCAACATGACTTCTCAGTTCGTGGAAAAGGTTAGCATCTTCAAGAGCAAGTACAATCTCCATCTCAAATTCTTCTCTACCTTCCCGAATGATGCTGGCGTTCCTTGTACCGCCGTATGGGACTTGCTTGAGGCTGAGGTTGGTAGCGTTGACTGATTCGGGTACAGGGTTACTTTGTATTGTATGGAACAGTTCAACACCTGTCTTCCCTCTAAGTTCAAACCCACTTATGAACCCTAAGTTTTGGTCAAAAGATGAAATGGTACCGTTGTAAAACATGAAAGGTTTCTCTGAGCCCTCAGCAATACCACTTGCCTTCCTTCCTTTCTTAGTAATGGCTGTGTTTTGGAACATGCGGTGAGCCGTATACCTGTCACCAGCATTACTTGATTCAAGCCTCCCAGTATCAGTGTAACAAGCAAGTGCGTTGAAAACACATCTGTACTTCAATTCAGCATCCACCGTAGAGGATATTTCCCACTCAACAACCTTGCATCCTTTGAACACTCTCGTCAACTGTTTGCTATCGTTAGCAGAACCCGGCGAAACAGTAGACTCTCCTGCGGCGTTAAATGAGCCAATGTCTCTTGTCCTAATACTGTGCTCCATGCTGAAACTCGGTATGGTCTCGGCAGAAAAGAGCAACCGTTTGACAGGGTTCTTGATGGTCCTTGAAGCATTGACAGTCGGGTTGTTGCTGGCACTGTCCGCATAAGTACGCAATAGAATTGTATCGTCAGTAGTATGAGGGAACTGCCAGCCGTCGTCCACATAAATTCTGTACACATATCGCATCGTACCTGAGCCCAAGTCAGTGAGGTATTCTATTGCAGATATGCGCCTGCATTCACTTGATTCGGCCCACTCAAAGTGAACAGCATCACTGGCGAGACCTGACGCCTCCGAAGGGAAATACTTGTCCGAGTCCAGTTCAGGAGTCTTGTAGGTCGTTGTAGGAATACGGGTGGTATCTTGCAGAAGAATATAATCACCTACAGCCGCATTGGTACTTGAGCCGAAGCGTATGGTAGAAGTCTCGGTACTGGTGACATCAATGTAACCTTGCCCCGGTTCTATATTTGAATAGATTTTAGCGTCATTGGTTGCAGGTGTATACGACGGAGAGCCGCAAGTATTCTTACTGACGACTTCTCTGCCGAGACTGTAATAGAGCCACTTTGCACTGTGCATGGGCATCTCAAGGGAGCCCCCCATGTGATGTACTTTGCCGGTCTGCTGAACAGCAACTTGACGACCAAGACCGACTACATGGTAACTGTGCAAATCTACAGTAGTATCAGGGAGAGTCATGAAACTGGCGAGTCCAACAAATTGGTCAGTCAGGCTGACTTCCTTTGATGATGCGGCGGCAGTGTTCATAGCGGAGTTGGTATCACCTTGTACGGTAGGTAAACCAGTCGCATGTAAAAGAATGGAGTCACCGGTACCACTGGACAG
>Ga0208919_1002235_pt1 | contig 10324 bp, 13 predicted proteins | sample 4_EtaG_FD_184076 | JGI IMG/M metagenome (GOLD analysis project Ga0208919, IMG submission 184076) | Marine viral communities from the Subarctic Pacific Ocean - 4_ETSP_OMZ_AT15127 metaG (SPAdes) (version 3) | ecosystem: Environmental > Aquatic > Marine > Oceanic | place: Pacific Ocean | collected... | reverse complement strand
AGAAAAACGCGACTATTAGAGAAATTAAAGAAGGTATTAACTCTGGAGCGAAGAAGATCAATGATTATCTTAAAGAAAACGCACTAGAGATAAAAGGAGACATGTTACAAAACGTTAGTGCAATTAGTTGTAACAACGATTTAGCTCTTGGAAAGATAATATCTGAGGCTTACGAAAAAGTAGGGAAAGATGGAGTGGTTCTTATGGAGGGATCGGATACAGAAAACACTTACGTAGAAGTTGTAGACGGTGTACAAATCGACTGTGGTCTTACTTCTCCACATTTTATCACAGATACTGATAAACAAAGAGCAATATTAGAAAATCCTTTAGTATTAATCGTAGCATCAGAGATACCTAATGTTAGAAAGATACAAAATATCCTAGAGTTCGCAATAAAACAGAACCGATCTTTACTAATTGTTGCACAAGTGAGCCAACAAGTCAAAAGTGCGCTTTTAATGAACAAAGTTAAAGGGAATATTAAGGTCAATATTGTAGATTTACCAGGATTTGGACCAACAAAGCAAGATACTATTAAAGATTTAGCTATTTTAACCGGAGCTGAGGTAATAAACGAAGAACTTGGCGATGATTTAGATGGAATTTCGCTAGATATTCTTGGAGAAGTTGAAAAAGCAGTTACAGATGATAAAAACACTATAATTACAACTATAGAAACATCTAATAATGTCTCTGAAAGAATTGAAGAAGTAAAAAAGCTTAAAAAAGGAGAAAAAAGAGCGTTTATAAAGAAGTTTATAGATCAAAGATTAGCAATGCTATCGGGATCTGTTGGTATTGTACGCGTTGGAGCTAATTCTAAAGTAGAACTGAAGGAAAAGAAAGATAGAGTAGAAGATGCAATATACGCAACTAAAGCTGCATTAAAGGAAGGTATTGTTCCGGGTGGTGGAATTGCACTGTTGAACGCTTCTCAATGTATCGAGCCTGAAAACGTTGGAGAAAAAATACTGCTAAACGCAATTAAAGCACCATTCGAGACAATACTATATAACGCAGGAATAGAAGACTATGAACTGCCAAATGTTAAAGGTACTGGTATCGATGTTATTACTGGAGAAATTGTAGATATGGTCGCTCACGGAGTTATCGACCCTGTTTTAGTAACAAAATCAGCGTTAAAGAACGCAATTTCCGTAATTAGTACTATAATCTCCGCAAATTGTGTAATATCTAATATAAGAGTAAATGAAGGCAGTTAATCATTACCTAATAATAGAGCCGATTAAGGAGGGACCGAAGAAAGTAGGTGGCCTAATCCTTACAGATGAAGTAAACGAAGACAATAGGTATATAAAGGCAAAAGTAATATCTATTGGGAACCTTGTAGAAGGAATAAACGAAGGAGACGTTGTATACTACGACAAACACGCTGGACACGGAATCCAGCATAAAGATAAATTTTACGGCGTTATAAAACAACAAGACGTCGTACTTATAGATTAACCTAAACCATAAACCACAAACTTAAAACTTAAAAACGTAAATTAACCTAATTATTAACAAAAAAAATTATTAAAAATGAATCAAGAAGTATTATTGTATTTTAGAACAGTTGCTGATGAAGATAATGATGATAACAATGGAGCTCAAACTTCATGTTGTTTTCCAGCAAGCAAACTAAGAGGCATGAGCCCAACGTCTGATACAGCTTTAACCTTGTACTTTGATAGTATGAAAAATACAGAAGGTGCAGATGATCAAGCTGATGAGATTACTATTGCTGACACAGTGGTATTAAATGTTACCGCTAACACTCACGAAGCTGTTATGAAAGCTTTGGTTAGGCACATAAACGGTAAAAAATCTAACCCAAAATCAGATGGTATATTAGTTGTAGCTGACGATGTTACTACAACATCAGCAGGTGCTACTGTTGCCGCAACTTATTTTGATACTAATGTAACCACTTGTGGTGCTGTTGCTGTTGCTGCAGTTCACGCTGGATCATAATCTAATTATTAACTTTTAAAAATACAAAAAAATGGACAAATATTTTTATTTCAGAACACAAGCTACTATTGGTGATGATGATGATAAAGCGCAATCGTTAATGGTTCCAGTATCTAAACTAAGAGGTATTTTACCTTCTAACTCTGGAACTGACGGAGCTGCTGCTGATGAATTAACATTATTTTTTGAATCTGCAAACAACATGGCTGGAGCAGGACAAAATGGTGAAATCATTATTCAAGACTCAGTATTACTAAACATAACAATTGGTAAATCACTACAAGTTATAAAAGCTATTGGTGAAGCTATTACTGGTCACAAACACACCGATGGTGTTATAGTTGTAGCTGATGATTTATCTACTAATGCTGTTGTTTTAGACACTGGTATTACTACTTGCGGTGCTATTACTGTAGCTGCTGCATTATCATAGTAGATGCGATTAACCGCGCAAGATTTGCGTGAAATGAATATCCTTAAGTACTACAGGCTCACACGAAAGTGGGCCTGTAAGACTTACGGGTTAACAGATGCAGATTTAGAATTATTAATTTATTTAGATTGTAAAGGAAGATTTACACGACAAGAGTTTATAGATGGTACTTATACCATGAGTTGGGATAAGAACCGTTGGGAGAAACTACGAAGGTTAGGTTGGATAGAAACCTGGAGACACAGAAACAGAACAACAATAAAGTACTCAGTATTTAAAACATCATTCAAATGTTCTCAGTTAATATCTAGAATATATAGAGTATTGTTAGGTGAAGAAGATTTACCAGTATCAGAAAGAAGTACTTTTTATAATAACAAATCATACACTGATAAGGTTTTTAATAAATCTATAGATGATATGATAAAAGATAAAGATAGATAATATGGGGTTTAAACTAGGTAGAAGTAGAGGTAATTACGCTGTTGGTGGAGAGATCAGAACAAAAATGCGTTTTGGTGCTGAAGCTGGTGGTGACGCATCTATTCCTGGAACACCTGTTATCAGAAAACCACTAGAAGAAGGAGTGTTAGGTGAAGCTAATATGGATGGAACTATATATATAAGCGATAAAATAATACCTGGTAGTGAAGAAGAAAGACAAGTAATAAATCACGAAATGCGACATGCTACTGATATGAAAACTGGTAAGCTAGAGTATGGAGATGATTATGTAAAATATAATGGCGATACATTTGCAAGAGAAACTATAAATGGTAAAGACATGATTAATATTTACGGCGAGTGGAAAGAAGCTGGAGATCATGGTTTTCCTTGGGAAGATGACGCTAACAACGGTAACATTTAAAAAAACAAAATATGGCATTTAAAATGAGAGGTATGAGCTTTAAGAGTTCACCAATTGAAAAAGATTTACCTGAAGGATCTAAGTCTGAAACATACAAAACTAGTAAATCAAAATCAATGAACAAAGAATTCACAGGAAGAAAAAGTGAATCATTTGAACATTACGATTCTATGATCCAAGACGTAAGAGAAGATTTGTTTCGAGAAAGAATATCTAAAGTAGAGGCCAATAAAAAGATAAAGAAGTTAAAAAAACTAAGAGACACTTTTAAACAATAAAAATGAGTATATTAGCAAGTATATTTTCAGGTGGAGCTACTGAATTAATAAAAGGCGTAGGTGGAGTTATAGATAACCTACATACGTCTAAAGAAGAAAAGCTTGATGCCGAAAAGAAAATAAAAGATATGATAATGGGTTACGAAGCTGAGATGCAAAAGCAAGTAACTGAAAGATGGTCGATGGATATGAAGTCGGACTCTTGGTTAAGTAAAAATATAAGACCACTAGTTTTAATATTTCTAGTAGTATCAACAGTGTTGTTAGTTTTTATTGACGCTGGTGTTATTGCTTTTGAAGTTAAAGCTTCGTGGGTAGACTTATTACAATTAGTATTAATAACTGTGATCGGTGCTTATTTTGGCGGTAGATCACTAGAAAAAGTAAAAAAATAAAAATATGCACGGAAAATTCTTTACAACAACAGTAAAGCCTACAACTTTTGTTGTTGGCGATATGGACGGCGGGGCTTATAACGCTAACGACGCTTTATTTGATTGGCACGGTTTTAAGATACCAACAGGGACGGCGCGTTTAATGGGTGCAACGGCTATTATAAGAGGTAACGATGGAACTGCTCAGTCTTTAGCGGGTGAGTTGTATTTTGCAACGTCTGGAGATTTTACATTTGGTACTTCAGATGCGGCTTTATCAGCACAACAACTAGGTAATTTTGTTTTTGGTTTTATTGACTTTGAGGATAAAGATGATTCACCAGCCTTGTCAAATATAAAAATATCCGAAATGACTAAAGACACAAACAATACTCAAATATTGTTTGCACCTAGAACAGAAGCAATAGGATCGTCAGCTCCAAATATAGGTGCGGATGGATTTACTACTTATTACATGGCTTTTAGATCTACCGGTACACCTAATTTTGCTAGTACAGTTACGATAAACATGACAGATGCAGGTGACTTAGCTGCTCTTGGTACAGCTGTGTTAACAGTAGATACAAAAGATCCAAGAATAACAATGTCACCGGGTGACGTTTTAGTTGCACAAGATGGAGCTGCGGTAGGTACTATAAAAAGTATTGATTCAGATGTTCAAATAACTTTAACGTCTCCACACACAGCTGCGTTAACAAATAACGACGAGTTGTATATACAGTCACCAGTATCTTTTATATTAAACTTTGAATATTAAAAACAAATTAAATTAACTTAAATTAAATAAAATGGCAAAGAACACAAACAAGAAAATCAAGGAGTTGAAGGCTGAAAAACCTTCTAAAATTACAAACGAAGAATTAAATCAAGTACAATCAGTAATTAACGATATTAATAGAGCGCAACTAGAAGTTGGATCTATGGAAAGTAAAAAGCACAATCTTTTACACCACGTATCGGTATTGCAAGAACAGTTAGGTAAAATGCAAGTCGACTTTGAAAAGACTTATGGTACAGCTGACATTAACATTCAAGATGGTACTATAAATCACAAAGAAGATGTCAAAACTGATTAGAAAAATTACTGTAGGTAAAGACTATAAAAACGACGCTATGCATTATGCTGTTGGTCAAGAAGTTTACGGGGGACATACAATATCTGATATTATAGAAGAGAAAGATAAATATTCTATTTATATAAAGAAAAATAAAGATGTCTTACCGTGGAAAGACTTTAACAAGAATATGGCGGTATCTGTAGAATACAATCTAGAGTACTAATGAAAGCGCCCTTTGACTTTGTTATAGAGCCAAAAGGAAATAGATATAACAATACCACTAAAGTTGGTAATAAAGATCTTATAATTAACACTGAGGTTTATAACCATCAATTTGTAAATAGAGAAGCTATTGTTAAATCAGTTCCTACGGCTTTTGAAACAGAGATACAACCTGGAGATACTATTATAACACATCACAACGTGTTTAGGCGTTGGCATGACGTTAGAGGTAACGAAAAGAATAGTAGAAGTTATTTTGATGAAAACACTTATCTTGTAAAAGAAGATCAAGTTTTTTTATATAAAAGAAACGGAGAGTGGAAGGCTCCTAGAGGATATTGTTTTGTACAGCCTATCAAAGAAAGAAAACAATTAGGAGTAGATCAAGAAGAGTCGTGTATCGGTATCGTTAAGCATACTGACGGTTCTTACGAAAAAGGAGATCTAGTAGGATTCACACCTTTTTCAACATACGAGTTTGTAGTTGATGGAAAGAGACTATATAGAGTTATGACACAATTTATTACAATTAAATATGAATACGAAGGAAACGAAGAGGAGTATAATCCAAGCTGGGCAGAGAGCAGTTGAAGAACTGATTAAAGTCGCTAAAGAACCGATTGTAGATTCAGACGACGATATATCAGCAGATAGATTAAAAAATGCCGCGGCTACTAAAAAACTAGCTATATTTGACGCATTCGAAATACTTAACAGAATCCAAGAAGAAGAAAACTTACTCGAGGGCAAAGCACCTGAAGAGGCAGAGAAAAAAGTCTTTAAAGGATTCGCAGAAGGTAGATCTAAGTAATGTACAAGCAAAGTTTAGTTAATACAGTAGAACCCATTAAAAAGACCACGATTACCAGAATGAACAGAGGTAAGAAGTGGAAATATGGTTACAACAAAGAACACGACTTAATTGTGTTATCACACAATGGAGTTATAGGAGAAATTATAGAGATACAAAATTTAATTATAGCGCTACCGAAACCACCTAAAGAAGTATATAAGCATCCAAAGAATAAATGGGTTAAGCAGGACTATCCTAAAGAGCTCCAGAGGATCAAGAACATATTCGATTGGAGGAATTATCCGGAAAATAATAAAGAAAAATGGTACGATTACATAGATGAAGAATTCAAACGACGAGATGAAGGATTCTGGTTCACGAATAATGGTAAACCAACCTGGATAACCGGTACGCACTATATGTATTTACAATGGAGTAAGATTGATGTTGGAGCTCCAGACTTTAGAGAAGCAAACAGATTGTTCTATATATTCTGGGAAGCCTGTAAAGCGGACAAAAGATGTTACGGAATATGCTACCTTAAAAACCGTAGATCAGGATTTTCTTTTATGTCATCAGCAGAAACAGTTAATTTAGCTACTATATCAAGTGATAGTAGATATGGTATACTATCAAAATCAGGTGCAGATGCGAAGAAAATGTTTACAGACAAAGTTGTTCCTATATCAATTAACTACCCATTCTTTTTTAAACCTATACAAGATGGAATGGATAGACCTAAATCTGAATTAGCGTATAGGGTACCAGCTAGTAAGTTTACAAGAAAAAAGATCACAGCAAACGAACAACTTGAAGATATTAAAGGCTTAGATACAACTATCGATTGGAAAAACACAGGAGACAACAGTTATGATGGTGAAAAGCTAAACCTATTAGTACATGATGAAAGTGGTAAATGGGAAAGACCTGATAACATATTAAATAACTGGAGGGTTACAAAAACATGTTTGCGACTAGGTAGTAGAATAGTAGGAAAATGTATGATGGGTAGTACTTCAAACGCCTTAGATAAAGGTGGAGGAAATTTTAAAAAACTATACAATGCTTCAGACGTTACCTCACGAAATCGTAATGGACAAACAAAATCTGGTTTATATTCTCTTTTTATCCCAATGGAGTGGAACTACGAAGGCTTTATTGATGAATACGGATATCCAGTCTTCGATAGTCCAGATAATGATGTACTCGGACCAGACGGTGAATTAATTGATGTAGGTATAATAGAGCATTGGAACAACGAGGCTGAAGGACTTAAATCTGATAGTGATGGATTAAATGAATTTTATAGACAATTTCCAAGAACTACAGAGCACGCGTTTAGAGATGAAGCTAAAAACTCTATATTCAACTTAGCTAAAATATACGAGCAAATAGATTATAACGAAGGAATAGGCGCACAAGGTAATATAAGCACAGGAAACTTTCAATGGGTTAATGGAGTAAAAGATACACAGGTTATATTTTATCCAGATCCAAAAGGTAGATTTAAAGTAAGTTGGGTTCCACCTCAACATATGCAGAACAAGATAATTGTAAAAAATGGTATTAAGTATCCTGCAAACGAACATATAGGAGCTTTTGGTTGTGACAGTTACGATATATCAGGAACTGTTGATGGTAAAGGATCTAATGGAGCTTTACACGGGCTAACTAAGTTTAGTATGGAAGACGCTCCTCCAAACCACATGTTCCTGGAGTACGTGTCAAGACCACCAACAGCGGATATATTTTTTGAAGATATATTAATGGCTTTAGTATTTTACGGAATGCCATTGCTTTGTGAGAACAATAAACCTAGATTGTTGTACTATTTAAGAAGAAGAGGATATAGGGGTTACTCAATGAATAGACCAGATAGAACTTGGAACAAGTTATCTGTAACAGAAAAAGAAATAGGTGGTATACCTAACTCAAGTGAAGATATAAAGCAAGCTCATGCAGCCGCTATTGAAATGTACATACAGAGTCACGTTGGTCATTTAGGTGATGGGAATTACGGAAACATATATTTCAACGAAACACTAAACGATTGGGCTAGATTTGATATAAACAAAAGAACAAAGTTTGATGCGTCTATAAGTTCTGGATTAGCTATTATGGCTTGTAACAGACATTTATACGCTCCAAACGCTAAAATAGAGAAACAAAAGTTAAATATAAATATTGCGAAGTATACTAACACTGGAAACGCATCAAAAATAATAAAGTAAAATATGGCAGAGTCTGTTATAAATAATTATTTTCCTAGTCAAGTCGTAAGCGATGCTGAAAAGCTAAGTTATGACTACGGGTTAAAAGTAGCTAAAGCTATTGAAAGCGAGTGGTTTAATAAAGACCGCGGTTACAATAGATACGCTACTAATCAAAACAATTTTCACAACTTAAGATTATACGCTAGTGGAAATCAATCAATTCAAAAATATAAAGATGAGTTATCTATAAACGGTGACTTAAGCTACTTAAACCTTGATTGGACGCCAGTTCCAATTATCCCTAAGTTTGTTGATATTGTTGTAAACGGTATTGCTGAAAGGATGTATGATATAAAAGCTTACTCACAAGATCCTTATGGAGTAGCAAAAAGAACTGAGTATATGGAATCTATACTTGGAGATATGCAAACTCAAGAAATGAATGATTTTGCACAAGAAGCTTTTGGCGTTAACTTATACGAGAACGATCCAGAAACGTTACCAGAGTCACAAGAAGAGTTAGATCTTCACATGCAGTTAACTTATAAACAGTCTGTAGAGATAGCGGAAGAACAAGCTATAAACGTTTTAATGGATGGAAATAATTACGAGCTAATTAAAAAGAGATTTTATAGAGATTTAACTGTGTTAGGTATTGGAGCTGTAAAAACTGGATTTAATACTTCAGAAGGTGTTATTATAGATTACGTTGATCCAGCAGACTTAGTTTACTCGTATACTGAATCACCATATTTTGATGACGTTTACTACGTTGGTGAAGTTAAGACAATACCTATAAACGAGCTAGCTAAACAATTCCCACATCTAACACCAAGTGATTTAGAAGAAATAATACAAACAAGATCTGTACATACCAACGACTACCAACAAGGTGGCGGAAGATATAGAGACATAGACAACAACCAAGTTCAAATATTGTATTTTAACTTTAAGAGTTATATGAACGAGGTTTATAAAATGAAAGAAACTGGAACAGGAGCTTTAAAAGCTATTGAGAAAGAAGACACGTTTAACCCACCGGCAGATAAAGAAGGTGGATACGAAAGATTACACAGAGCTATAGAGTGTTTATATGAAGGAGCTATGGTTCTTGGTACTAGTAAATTACTTAAATGGGAAATGGCTAAAAACATGATGCGTCCTAAAAGTGATTTTACAAAAGTTAAAATGAATTATTCTATAGTTGCGCCTAGGATGTACAAAGGTAAAATAGATTCGTTAGTAAAACGTATTACAGGTTTTGCTGATATGATACAGCTTACTCATTTAAAGTTGCAACAAGTAATGTCACGTATGGTACCAGATGGTGTTTATTTAGATGCCGATGGTTTAGCTGAGGTTGATTTAGGTAATGGCACAAACTACAGTCCACAAGAAGCATTAAATATGTTTTTTCAAACAGGATCTGTAATTGGTAGAAGCTTTACTTCAGACGGAGATATGAATCCAGGTAAAGTACCTATTCAAGAAATAACATCTGGTAGTGGTGGCAATAAAATGCAAGCGCTTATAGGTAATTATAATTATTACTTACAGATGATTAGAGATGTAACTGGATTAAACGAAGCTAGAGATGGTTCTACTCCAGATGCTAAGGCTTTAGTTGGCGTACAAAAACTAGCAGCGGCAAATTCTAACACAGCAACTAGACATATATTAAACGCTGGTTTGTTTTTAACAGCAGAAACAGCAGAATGTTTGTCACTTAGAATATCTGACATTATAGAATACTCTCCAACTAAAGACGCTTTTATACAAGCAATAGGTGTTCACAACGTAGCAACGTTAGAAGAAATGTCTGAATTACATTTATATGATTTTGGTATATTTTTAGAATTAGCTCCAGACGAAGAAGAAAAAGCTATGCTTGAAAACAACATACAAATGTCTCTGCAACAACAAAGTATTAATCTTGAAGACGCTATAGACGTTAGGCAAATAAACAATGTTAAATTAGCTAATCAAGTTTTAAAGATACGAAGAAAGAAAAAAGCAGAACAAGACCAAATGGTTGCTCAACAAAATATGCAGATGCAAGCGCAAACTAATATGCAGACACAGCAAGC
>Ga0208919_1002232_pt1 | contig 10334 bp, 12 predicted proteins | sample 4_EtaG_FD_184076 | JGI IMG/M metagenome (GOLD analysis project Ga0208919, IMG submission 184076) | Marine viral communities from the Subarctic Pacific Ocean - 4_ETSP_OMZ_AT15127 metaG (SPAdes) (version 3) | ecosystem: Environmental > Aquatic > Marine > Oceanic | place: Pacific Ocean | collected... | reverse complement strand
TTACCTGAACAAGCCACAAAAGCACAAGGCGATGCTAGTAATGTGGCTGCTACTTTAAGAACTTCTGTTAATAAGCCTACACTACCTCAAGGAACTGCAGTTGTTCCTGCGTTACAAAACGTTCAAGCAGGAGAAACAGTAACAACATCAGGAGTTACAGGTACAGTTGCAGCTGCTACACCAACAGCACCAACAGCACCAACAATAGCTACACCTGGTAGTGTAACATCAACTCAAATAGCTTCACAGCCAGCAGCTACAGCACAATCTTACACAGCTAAAACTACTGGTACTGCTACACCTCAAGCAGTTGCTGCACAACTTAGTGCACCTACACAAACTATGGCTGCTGCTACAGATTCATTAACATCTGATGCTACTGTAAAAGGGCAACTAGGTAAATTATCAACAGAAATTGAAACAGCGTTACAGTCTGGTGGGCAACTACCAGCATGGGCTAGAGGTGCATCTAAAGCTACTATGGCTGCACTTGCAAAACGTGGATTAAGTCAAAGTACTATGTTTGCTGAAGCTATGGCTGAAGGCATATTAAATGCAGCAACACCAATAGCTGCTGCAGATGCTGACTCCTATAAGCAAATGATATTTGCAAATTTAAATAATAGACAACAGGCAGCATTAACTAATGCAGATAACTTTTTTAAGTTAGACGTTGCTAATCTTAGTAATAATCAACAAACAAGATTACAAAATATTCAACTAAGACAGAATACTCTATTGTCTGATCAGGCTGCAGCTAATGCATCATTACAATTTAATGCAACAAATAAACAACAAACAGATCAGTTTTTTTCAAATCTTTCTAAAGAAATAAATCAAAGTAATTCTGAAAGAACAGATGCAATGAAACAGTTTACATCATCAGAACAAAATAAAGTAGCAGCAACAAATGCAAATAATACAATAGCAGTTAATGAGGCTAATGCACAAAGAGAGTCCGCAATTAATCAATTTAATGCTAGCATAAAAGATCAAAGACAAAGATTTAATGTAGAAAATCAAAGAGTCATAGACCAATCTAATGCTACATGGAGAAGAACTATTAACACTGCAAATACAGCAGCAACAAATGCAGCCAATCAAACTAATGCAGAAAATTTATTAAACCTTTCTAATTTTGCACTATCTACATTATGGCAAGAGTGGAGAGATGAAGCATCATGGGCAAACACAGCAGCAGAAAATGAGAGAAACAGACAGCATAATATAGCTATGGCAGCTATTAATAGAGCTAATATGTTTGATACAAATGATCAAACAGCAAAAAATGATTTCTTTAATTTCTTAGGCAAGTTTGCAATATCAATTTTATAGGAGAATATATGTTTGATAAAATAGGAAAATCACTTAAAAAATTTGTTAAGTCAGATATAGGAAAAATAGCTATAGGTGTAGGATCTACATTTTTATTGCCAGGAATAGGAGCAAGTGCTGCGGCAACAGGCACTAGTCTTGGAGGACAAATACTTGGAGGAGCTAAGTCTTTATTTAGTGTGGCTAAATCTAAAGCAGCAGGAGAAGGACTACTAGGATTAAAAGGTAAAATAGAAAGTGCACAAGGAATAATGGGAGCACTAGGTGGTGGTAGTGGTGGATCATCCTATGGTGGAGGATCTACTGGATATAGATCAACAGCATCTGAAGGATTAACAACATATTCACCAGAGGGTGCACAAACAGTAAATGCACCAGCAGCTGCAGATTATAGTGCATTTTTAAATGAATCTATATCCCTTTACAATTATGCAGAAAGTCAAGGAAGGAAAACATAATAATGGCAAACGGCAATGATAATTTTCCTGATATATTTGATAGACCAGTGCCAGGACAATCTTTAACAGATGAACCTCAAAACTATCCTTGGGAACATCCTGCACAGTTCTCTGATATTAGAGAAGCAAGAGATAGAATATTTGATAACTTAACAGAAGAAGAATCAGTACAGCAATTACTTACTATGCTATCTGCTGATGTACCAGCAGAGGCAATAGTTAGAACTATACTATTTGCTGGATTTACAGAAGGTAAATGGAGTGTAGACTCAGCTGTATTATTAGCACCTGTAGTTCTTATGCAGGTTGTAAGTATTGCAAAGGCAGCAGGTATAGAAAAATTTAGAATGCTAATGGACGAACAACCTGATGATACTTTTACTAAATCTATGTTAAGAGTATCAGAAGATACAGGAGTAAAAGGAGTTAAAAAGGCTGCACAAAAAATTAAAAAAGAAACTGCGCCTGCAACAGGATTAATGGGTAAACCAGAGGGAGAAAAATAATGTCAGCATTTTATGCATTTGGAAGTGGTATGTTAGAGCAATCTTTAGAAAATAAAAAAGCTGCTGCTGAAAGAAAGTTTGAATTAGTAAAACAAATAGCACCCTATGCTTTACAAAATATAGATGATCAAAGAAAATTACTAGAAAAAGAACAAAAAACAAAAGATGCACTTGGAAATGTTTATACACAGCAAGAACAAAATGTTTTATATTCTTTAAACCCTAATCTTTTATACTCAGCAAACCCATTAGAAGATGCTCAATCATTAGTTCAAACTTTTGGTTCAGATGAGGCTAGTGCTATGGCTGCATTAAACGCTGCTGCTGAATCTGCTGAGTTTGATTCTGGTACACAAGAAAAATTAGAAAACTACAAAAATATATATACTAATGATATAGCTGGACAACTAGGACTTGGACAAAGCACTATAGATCTTCAACTAGGACTAAGAGGAGGTCAGCAAGACGCACAAGAACCTGCACCTGATATGCAAACTGTAGAGGGTGAAGCAATGCCTATGGAACAGCCAGCAGCTACAGCACCTCCTATGGCAGGTTTAGCTTTTGGTGCTTCTGGAGCAGATCCTTTTTTAGATACTGATGCAGGAAAAGTTGCTAAATTAGATTTTGCTAATACCCCTCAAAGTAACGTTATACGTTTTGAACAATGGCTACAAACCCCTGTTGATCAAAATGGTAATGAACTAGGCGGTTTTGATGAGCCTGGAGCAATGACTAGAAAACTACTTTATAAATTAGAAGACCAAGCAGATAAACAAGGCACAACAGTTGGTAGTGATCTTGCAATGGGAGAAGCAACTATAGATGTTGAAGGTGTTTTAGAATTAACTCCAGCGATGATATCAGATATACAAAATAGATTAGCAAGTGGAGATGCTCAAGCAATATCAGAAGCAAAACAAGATTTAATAGATGCAGGTATTCCTTACGCTGATAGATTTCCTGAATTAAACGATTATTAAATATGTCCATACTAAGAGATGAAATTAACAGACAACGGGCTGAAAAAGCTGGTATAAATTTTGATGATGACAAAGATGCAAGTTCATTACTTAAACGTAGAACTCTTCAAGAAATGGATACAAAAAATTTTACTAAAGCGGAAGCTATAGGGTTTGCATCTAGACTTGGTGTTACAGATACTGTAAGAGGTGTATCACAGCTCACAGGATTAGGTGCAGAAGAAAGTAAAAAAGAACAGTTGATGTTAAATCAACTAATGAAAAATAAAGAGTATGGTGGTTATGTAACTGCTGCATACTTTGGTGGATTAATGGCTGATCCTGTTGGTTGGGCAATACCATTTGCAAAAGCTAGAAGCATTTGGAAAATGGCAAAATATGGAATGGTCACTGGGGGTATTGCTGGTGCAACTGGATATGTAGATGAAGAATTAGATAGTCTAGTTGGTGAGGGTAAAATGACTAGAACTGAACAGACTATGCTAGGAGTTGTTGGTGGAGGCACAATAGCCCCTTTAGCTGGTGGTATAGCAAACGCTGTAAAAAAAGTTAGAGGTAAACCACTTATACCTCTTAGAGAAAAAGTAATACCAGAAGCAACTAAACCAGTTAGTATAAAAGAAACAGCTGCTGCATCTGATAGGTTTTTAGATGATGTAATAAACTCTAGCCCTAAAAGACCAAAAATAACTACAGATGATGTATCAAAAATTGGTAAAGATGTTAATGTAAAAGTAATTAATAATCCAGATGGAACTAGAACTGTATCTAAATTAGTTGATGGAGAAGACTATAATGTTAAAGTAAATAATTTAAAAACGTTATCTCCAGTTCAACAATTTTACAAAGATTTATATGAGGGTAATGAAAGTGTTATTGCTAGAGCAGTTATGCAAAATCCAACTGGTGCTATAGGTGGTGTTGCTGGTGGTTTAGCAGGATATGATAAAGGAGTTCCGTGGGGAGAAGCAGAAGATGATAGAAACACATTGGGTAAACTAACAGGTGCTCTTTTAGGAACTGCTATAGGTGCCGTTGCTGGAGTAAATGTAAAAAAAATACCAATGGGCGGTGGCGATAATTTAGGAGATATGGTTGGTCGTAATTTTATAGACCGATTTGGAATGCAACAAGAACTTAAAGATGGTTTTTTAAGACTTCGTGCAGACCAGGGTAATTTTTTTGGTAGAGTAGGTGATGTATTTGAAAGAATGCAAAAGTTAGGAGATGAAGAAAATAAAATTCTTTATAGAATGTTAGTAGGTGAAGTATCCCCAGCGTCTGCAAAGGATATAAAGTTAGCAAGTATAATGGATGGTTTAACAGATGAACAACAAATAGCTAAATTAAATAGCCTAAAAGAATTAAGTAAAGAAGGCAGAGAAGCCGTTACAGAGCTTGGACAAAAAATGGTAGACCATGGACTGATTGATGAAAGAACATTTAGAGAAAATATGAATACATATTTACATAGAAGGTATATACAACATGAAGATCTTGCAGATAAATATATTAAAGACCCTAAAAAAAGAGCAGCATTTACTGGTACATTTAGAAGAGCTTTTTCAGAGTTACGAACAAATGCAGATGAATTAAAACCTAGAGGAATATTATTTAAAGTTTCTCCAGAAGAATATGTAGATTTTTACAGCAAAAAAACATCACAAGATCACCTTAAAAATCTTGCAAAGACTATGGGGTTTGATGATTTAGCGTCAGCACAAAAAATAGAAATGAGAGTAATGAAAGAAGATGCTATGCACAAAGGCTGGGAAATTTTTGAAAAAAATGTAACAAGAATAAAGAAAAAAAGAAATGGCCAATTTGTAAAAGTTTTAGAAGATGGTACAGAAAAAGCATTTAAAAAAGGAGAACGATTACAAATAAGATGGCAGCTTACTAAAGCACAAAGATTAGCTATGGGAGAAATTGAAGATGCCTCTGCAGCTATGTTTGAAACTGGTAGATTGATGGCCAGTGATTTAGCAATAACAAAGTTTTATAATAATATTGGAAAAAATGTTGCAGAAAATCTTGAAGATTTAACTGCAAAAGGCTTATCTGCAAAGCAAATTAAAAAAAATTATACCTTAATCCCTGATACTTTAGTATCTGGAACTGAAATTAAAGCATACGGAGACTCTGCTGGTAAATATGTACCAAATGGTGTTGCATACGATTTGCAAGAATTTAATCGCTATAGAAATTTAATAGGTGGTAAAGGCAGGACTGACTTAACTATGCCAGGTACGGCAGCTGCAAAAACAGCTGAAGCATTGAAAGAACATCCAGTGGGTAGGGCATTTTTAAGAATGCAACAGACTTGGAAAAAAACTAAAACTGCATATAATCCTGCCGTTCACACAAATAATATAATGTCTAATTTTGTATTGTTTGATTTAGCGATAAAAGGTAATAATCTTGGTTCTGTTAATATAGGACAATATCATGCTAAATATTTAAAAGAAGCAATGAGTTCTTTAGTTAATAAAGATGGATTGTACAAACTGGCAGAAAGACAAGGTGTATTTAGTAAAGATTTTTTAATTCAAGAAACGTCTGAATTAAATGAATACTTAAATAAAATATATGGAAAAGCCTTTGATAATGCTAAAGATTTAAATGGTGCTATGGCAGGCATGATGAATGCTGCCAGAAAAGGTGTAGATACACTTTCCACTATCCCTAATGGATTAGAGCAATTATATAGAAAAGAAGATCATATATTTAGGCTTGCTATATTTAAACAAAGATTAGATTTAGCAAAAAGTGCAAAAGTCACAGATAATGTGATAGAGGGTGGACTAGAGCTACAACAAAGAACTGGTAGAATTTTTACAGATTTTGAACAAGATCAGTTATCAAAAATAATAAAAGGTGATGTTATAGATCTAGATAAGGCAGAACTAAAATTTGTAAGAGAAGTAGTTGATCATGCAACAAATCAAGGCATTAAATGGTTTATCAATTATGATATTCAAGCCCCAATGATAAATATTTTGAGAGGCACAGCATTACCTTTCTTAGCTTACACATACAGAGTTGTGCCTTTGTTGGCTGAATCAGCTGTTACACAACCTGCTAAATATGCTAAGTGGGCTGCTTTAGGCTTTGGTCTAAATATGATCGGGTCTAATTTAGGAGAGGGAGATGAAGAGGCTGAAAGAAAATTTATGTCAGAGAGAGATCAGCAAAAAGTTTTTGGTATGCCTTTTTTGCCTAACAGAATGGTTAAAGTTCCAGTAACTATAGGAGGAAATCCAACTTACATAGACATAACTAGATGGACACCAGGTGGTGATATATTTGAAATGAATCAAGGTGCAGGGCAATGGCCTGGATTACCACAACCTTTACAGCCATCTTTTGGTGGTGCTGGTGCAGTTATAACAACTATGGTTGGTTATGAACCTTTTACAGGACAGCCTATAGCTGGGCTTGGAGCACCAGGTTGGTTTGATTTTAACACTAAATTTCTTAATTTAGCTTATGAATTTATTCCTAATATTGCACTTATACCTGGAACATACGCAAATCAAAAAGTTGTAAGAGCGTTTCAAGATGCAGAAACTGCATATACAGATAACTTAACTCCTGTACAAGCTATACTAGATACTTTAGGTGTAAAACTTAAACCTGCTAATATAACAAAATTAAAAAATAGAAAGGTTGCAGAAATGAATAGGAAGCTAGAGGCTTTACAACAGCAGTCTTCAGAAATATATAGTAAGTATATTAAAAAAACAGCAACACTTAGAGACCCTACAGGTTATTCAAAAGAAGATTATTTAAGAGACATAAAAAAAATACAAAAGCAAAGAGAAAAAATAGTAAAAGAATATAAAGATATATTTACTTATGACTTTAACAAAAAAGAAGATGATCCATTAGAGAACGGATCTTGGCCTTTATTGACAGATGATCAAATAAAAAAAATGAATAACGATATATATAATTACATAGAAGAAAATAATATGGGAGAAATAAGTGGAGCCACGCAATAGTACAGAATATATAGTAATACACTGTGCAGCTACAAAAGCTAGCATGGATATAGGATTAACAGAGATTAGAAAATGGCACGTTCAGGATAATGGATGGCGTGACGTTGGATATCATTACATAATTAGAAGAAATGGAGAGGTGGAACTTGGTCGTAGCAATAGGGATACTGGCGCACATGCAGCAGGATACAATCATAAGAGTGTTTCTGTGTGCATGGTGGGTGGAATGGCTGAAGATAATTCTGCTGAAAATAATTTTACTGCACAACAATGGACAGCTCTTTTAGATTTAGTTAAACAATTAAAAGCAGACTATCCAGATGCAGATGTTATAGGGCATAATGAGATAAGCGAAAAAAAATGCCCATCATTTGATGTGCAAAAATGGAAAGGGGATAATCTAAAATGAATCCGTTATTATTAATTAAGCCACTACTTGGATTAGGAGGAGGTATACTTGGTAATCCAATTACAAAACTTATCACAGAAAAAACTGTCGGAGCTATTAGTCACAAGCTAGAGAAGGATAAGATAATTAAAGCTAAAGAGATAGAAGCTGCAAGAGATGTAGATGTAGCTAAGATTGGAGTACAATTAGAACAGGTACGACAAACACAAAACTCATGGAAAGACGAATGGTTAACCCTCACGTTTTCAGGAATTTTTATTTGTCATTTTATTGGACCACTACAGCCTCACATGAATAGAGGATGGGAGATTCTGGCTCAAGCTAATGACTATTATTGGGTCATTATACTTACAATAGTTGGTGGATCATTTGGAGTATCAACACTAAAGAAATTTAAGAAATGATTTGGGTGCTAACAGTAATGATGTGGTATGAAGGCGAACAAACTAGAAATACATATCTTCAAGATATACAATTTATTTCTGAAGATGCCTGTCAACAGCACTTATTTGATAATAAAGTAATGTTAGTTGATAATTTATTAAAAAAATTTAGAAATGTAGATGGAATGAATATGAAATCATTTGAATATTTTTGTGAAGGTAAACCTGTTGAATTGGATGAGGTATGAAAATAAGTGAAAACACCTCTATCTCAATGCCAGCTCGTAATCTTATCTCTATTATTGGCACTATTCTTGTGGGTGCTTGGTTCGGGTTTGGAGTCATTGAGCGACTTAATATTATAGAAACAGAATTGCAGTTAATTAGTAAAGACTTAGATGCTGCCAATGAGTTTATTGATGGTGTACCTAAAGGTGATATGGTATCCCCACAGATACAAGAACTTTTTATGTTGGTTGAATTTATTTCAAAAAACCAAGATAAACTAAAGAAACAGATGGAACAAGAAATACCTATGATACAGAAGAATGATATGACTATACAGTTTCATGAAGAAAGATTAATTAACTTAGAAGAAAGAAACGGAACTCACTAATGATAGAGATGGTTTTTGCAATGATGATGATAAAAGACGGTAACAAAGTCTTAGAGTATGTACCTACTGGGGGCATGAGTGATTGCCTGAAGCAAAAACGTGTTGTTTCCAGGCAGATTGGAGAAGAACAAGAAGGTATATATGTTCAATGTAAGGAACTAAAAGTAGAATTAGAAAATGATATGGGTCGATTAAGAATCGTAAGAATTATAGAGGAGTAAAATTATATGGTAGACACATTAGCACCAAAAAGAGTATTTACACAGAGAGAATTAGATAGAAGTTTAACCCCTTCTCCAGTGGCTGCAGCAGCTATGCAGCCTGATAAGAACGTTATGGGCATGGTTCCAGATCAAAAAATGCCAGCAGATCTAATAGGTCAGCAGTCAGATTTTTTAATTAATCCAGACATTGTAATGGCAGGTATGCAAGAGAATCAAGCTCCTGGAACTACAGAGAGAGAACAAACTATTAGATCTTCAGAAGAAATAACTGCTGATAAACAAACTGGAGAAAGAGCAGGTAGGCAAACTACTCAAGGATTAGCAGCAAGACCAGGAAATCCTGCACCAGTTAGTGCGGGCATAATGTATGCAAGTACTGGTGCTCAAGATGTTCAAATAGATAGACCTCTTGTAGTTGGTGAAAGAGGCCCAGAAATGATTGTGCCTACAGGTAAAAATAAATTTACAGTTTTATCTACTGATGATTTAAAAGGACTAATGGCTAGGGTAGATTTAGGCCCTAAACTTACAGATGATGAAGAGATGCAGCAAAGAGAAAACTATTTTAATTTAGGTAGAGATAATTTTCTTTCTTTAGATCAATATTTAGGAAGCTCTCAAGCGTTTAGTGACGCTCAAGACTAGCCAACATCTTTAATTTTATAAGGATCTGTATTTAAATTAGGCACTTTGTCCCCTTGCTCTCCAGCCAATATGCTTTCAAGATTTTTATGTAGATAGGTTATAGCTGCACCAACTATAGAATCTTTAGTTAGTGTTTCTGCTATCTCTTTAAAGCTACATCCATATTGCAATAATAAAGATGTCATCTTTCCAGATGCTCTTAGTTCTCTATCTAAAGTAGACTCAGTTGGTCTTACCTTAATCCATACAGCCATTGGGCTTATGCCTGTTGCTGACATAGAATAGTCTACTATAGCTAACACTCTCCTGTCATCAATCTTCATTCTAACAGTTATACTTCTCATTCTCATTGGGACTTCAGCTCTTGCCACGTTACTCATTATATCCTTTCTATTAATCTTTTAATATCGTCATTTAATTTTTGACTTGTTTCAATGCAGTGCTTGATGACACTAGCCAGTAGGTTAGCATAGAATACTTCATTTATATCTTCCAAACCATCTTTAATGTTGCTTGGCTGTATGTAGTCTAAGTGTATAGCTATCTGACTAGTGTCAGTCAAAGACACTTTCATGTTAAATAATTCTGAACTATTTTTTTGCATCGCTAGGTTTCGATACAAAGTCTGCACCTATCTTTGGATCAAGCTCTTTTAATCCTCTTGATAGTACTTCAATACCCTGTACTACTTCTCCATATGGTCTTGTAAATAGGTAGCGAAGTATGCTTTGCACTTGTGATCCAGATATAATATACTGTGTATCTGTAATC
>Ga0208919_1002231_pt1 | contig 10337 bp, 9 predicted proteins | sample 4_EtaG_FD_184076 | JGI IMG/M metagenome (GOLD analysis project Ga0208919, IMG submission 184076) | Marine viral communities from the Subarctic Pacific Ocean - 4_ETSP_OMZ_AT15127 metaG (SPAdes) (version 3) | ecosystem: Environmental > Aquatic > Marine > Oceanic | place: Pacific Ocean | collected... | reverse complement strand
TTGCGCAAAGTAATTTACATTAGGCAACTTACGTATAGAAAAGTTAAAACCTACCGGTGATAGGAATTGAGGATTAGTTGGTTGGTTTGATAATGTGCTCATGTTATTATTTATCTCATAAAAAAAGGGGCTCCTAAGAGCCCCTTAATCAAATTGAAATGTTAACTCTAATTTACATTAGGTTGTTAACAACAACTTTTCTGTAGTACTCATTTGAGTCTGCTGCAAGTGCACCAGTAGCTGCTAGAGCTGTGGTTCCACGTGCGAATGGGTTCTCAACTACGCCGTAACGAGTTTTGAATCCGATCTTAGGTTGGAAAGTGTTCTCTCCAACTGCACGTACCATCTGTAGCGGCACATATGGGCAGTAGAACAAGCCAGCATCAAATGCACTAGAGCCTTTATAACCGACTGTCATATAGTTGTCTCCAGCATATGGATCAACGTATACTCTAGTTCGACCATTAAGTACCCCTGCAAAGGTGCTACCTGTATCATCTACAGCTAGGTTGTTTGAGTTAAGTGCAGGCGTGTAATCAAGTACACCAGCCATTTGAAGTGCAGATGCTACATCTGAACGACAGATAACGATGTTACCTTTCCCACGTCTTGTTCCTCTGGCGATCGCGTTCGACTCTCTTTCGATAGCGAACATAAGGCCTTTGAACTTCTCAACCATCCAACGACCGTTAGAGTCTGTGTCAAGGTCGAATTTACCAGCAGTTGTGGTTCCTTCTTGAGCACCTACTTTAGCGATTGTACCAACAGTACGAACAAGTTCCCTGTTGATCTCGGCCAAGATTTCTGTAGACAGAATGTTTGCTAATTCAGTCTCAGCGTCTAAGCCATGGATAGCTTTAAGGTCTTGCGCTAGCTCCATTGTGTATTCAGCTTTAAGAGCACGTGACAATGCTGTCACAGCAATTTTCTCAATGCTGAATGCCATTTCTGGAATAGCGTTGCCTGAACCATCTCCCAAGCGCTCAGCTTGAGTTGTGGTCATACCAGACATGAAGTTGTACAGTTCTAGGTTAGATTTAGTTGAGTTCAAATAACCATCTGCAGGTGAATCTCCTAGATTCCTTGCTGCATCACCAATAGCTGTATTGGCGTGGTCATCTTTGTCAACACTAAATGCTGTGTTAACTTCGTTGTAGAATGTTTCTGTTCCTGACTGAGTAGAATAACGTGAACGCATTGCAAAGATCAATCCTGTTGGACCGGTCATTGGTTGTACGCCCATGATGTCATAAGCTACTAGGTTAGGCATTGCTCTACGAACCAAGCTAATTAAAACTGGGTCGTAAATATCGACGGCTCCATCACTAGCTGTACTTGAAGAACCGCCCATGGCGTTAGCCGGGGCTGCCTCAAGTAGGCTTTGTGGAGCAAACGATGCCTGCTCTCTAAGAGCAGTTTCGGTGTTTTCAAGTACGCAAGCTGTTACTTGGCGTTTATGCGGATCTGCGATTTCTGGAAGATCAGCGTGCTCAAGAATAGGCTGCCACTTTCTAACAAGCTCTTCATTAAATGATTGCATTTTTGGACTCCCTCCTATTTGGGTTTATTATTTATCTACGAATACTTCTTGAGATTGCTTTAGCATATGCAGCCATACTCGGGTCACCTACTTGCGGTACTTCCTCGTCCACTTCGACAGGGTCACTGTTAAGATCTTCTGCTACCGTAGCGGCTGTTTTTGTATTGAAGTAATGTTCTTTCAATAGATCAATCTTAGATTTATAATCTTCGTTGTTCTCATAGTCTATACCTTCTGAAAGCTGAGACAACTTGTCTTTCTGAGTCATAGTTAAGCCGTCGCATGCTTCGTTAAAGATTTTATATCTCTCTAACTCGTCATTCTCTTTCTTACTATCCATGTCTCTTTGGACTTGTTCATCTAACTTTCTTTCAAGCTCTTCTTTTTCACCGGTCAATTGACTGACAAGATCAATCTTCTCTTCCGGAATACTGATATAGTTTTCCTGGAAAAGGTTCTTGATACCGTCAATAAAAGTCTCGGCTACTTCAACCTTAAGCGCGCTTTCGATAGCTACTTCGTTTTGTGTCATCCACTCTTCGGCGACATATTCGAGATATTCATCTACGCGGTTAGTAAGGTCTATCTTAAACTTTTCTTTTTGCTCGTCAAGTTGCTTGTCAAAGTCTTCTTGGATATGAGCAGTAACCTCAATAATTCTTGAATTGATTGACGCTTCAAAAATTGTTTGAGCTTTCTCTCTCATTTCAGGAGATAGATCTCCCTCGGCAAAGATTTCACCAATTGCTTCTTTAGACTCAGCCTGTGATACTCTAGGAGCATCTACTTTAGGCATCGCATCTTTTCCATGCGATTGAGGTTTTGAAGCAGGTAGTTTATTCTTACCGTATTGTCCAGAAGCTACTTCGCCGGCAAGTGATTGCAATGTCTGTTTAGACATCTTATTCATCTTACCCATAACTTGAGAAATAAGGGCAGCTTTCGTTACTGAAGACTTTTGATCGTCTGAAGGCGTACTTGTGTCGCCACCAGACTTATCAGCTGAACGGGCGGTAGAACCTGTGCTTGTAGGCTCAGGAACTTCTGCACCTTTAATGACATCACCACCTGTGTTGTCAGCAGTAAATTCGTCTAGCTGCTCATCGCTGTCTTCTGTAGTCTCTAGGCTGGCCTCTAGCAAGTCGTCGTCTTCGACTACTTGTTCGATTTCTTTATCGGCCATGTTTAGACTCCTTTGTTTAAACTAGTTTAGAACGGAATTTTATTCTATTCTATGTTATTTATAAAAATTATAAACTATAAACTATTTAAAAACTTTTCGAACAGACGGATTCGCTGTTCGTTAAGTTTCCTAACGTCTTTAGTTCCCATTTTTTTAACTTCGTCCACAACTGACATAGTTTTAAAGCTGTGAGAAGCTGCATCGTAAACCCACTCAACTCCTTCCATAACTCCATTAACAAATGCGTCAGGAGCAGACGGGTCAGCAACTATATCAGCCGCAGTGGATAACATAAAGTCTGATTGCACTTCTTGAGCACCTTGTCGATCGCGTAGTGTTCCCATACCTCGAGAACTTACGCCAAGCTGCGCCCCTTCGTCAATTAGATTTTTTACGATCTGTCCATACGGAGTATCTAAGATTTTCGCTTTACCGACAAAGTTAGAACCATCAGGTTTCAACTCTTTAATCATATGTGATACACGTTCGAGGTTTATAGTAGGACCTTGTGGATGTCCCAACTCGCCGTATGCTTTATTCTTTTGTATGTATTCTTTATTATATCTGTTAGCTTCTTTAGCTAACACTTGACCAGGATACATTCTACCATTACGGTTCTTAATGTCTCCTTGCATGAATACGCCTTCAATGTAATAATCTTTCTTACCAGTCTCTTTGTTTGCTTCAAAGATATAATCTACTGTTTCTGTTAGTTCTGTAATAAGTTTCATTAGTTACTCCTTATCCAGCACTATGGTTAGATGTTTTTTGTAATTCTATTATCGCTGTGCTGTTCGCGTCAGAAAATGTTACGTTGATTGCTTGATCATTATTTGCACTGAGAGACATTCCCATACCTTTAAGATCCCAATCAAACGTAGCTTCCGAGTCACTTATGAATACTGTAGTTGTGTTTCTTTTGATTGTTAGAGTGCCCGCACCAGTGTACAAGATGCGAGTAATGTCAGCAGCAGTAACAGTCTCACCACCTGTTGCTAAATTAGCAAGTGATTTGTTTACAGAACCAGTACTACCTGACTTATAAAGTAATACTACTTTTCCTCCCCCAACGGATAGATGATTTGATAATTCTACAGCTGCCATTTGTTATTCTCCCCAGCCTTGTTTTGCAAATGCTAGCACTTTCTGTAGACCTTTGTCTGTAAGTACTGCTTGCTCAAACTGTTTTCTATTATCGTCATTTAAGTCTTCCCATAATGACTTTAATATTTTTTGTTCTTCAACATCTACTGCTGCATGTGCAAAAGGTAACTTTGATTCGTTTTGTGCCATCTTAGTAGCTGTGGCATGCATAACTGATTCGCTATCATCTTTACCATATCGTTTAATGAAGTCAGAAGCATTTTTCTTCATGCCTTTAACAATCGCTTCTTTCTTTTTCATCTGAGCAGACGACATTTCGTTTACTTCTTTATCCTGTCCCTCTTCTGGATCAGCAATACGTTTTTTCTTTTTTTGTTTCTTACCTGAGAACACCTCATCATTAGATCCACCTTTAGGTGTATGAGGGTAATCAGTTTTTTGTATTACGTGCTTGTCAACAAATTCCTTGTCGGCAGGCGCTTTAGGATCAGTATAATCTGACTCCTTAATTATCTGTTTTAGTGACTTCATTTGTATCTCCCGAGGCCTCCTTTGGTTCGGTGTCTTGGGTTGGTTCGTCAGCATCGAGTGCTTCTTGTTCTTCAGGGGTTAGTTCCAAACTTACGTCGTCTGGTGTACTATGTTTATTACCACCTTCTTCTGCACCGTCACCCTGTTCACCGGTAGGATCAAGACCCCCTAGTTTAGCTGCAACTTTTTGCCTGATTGATTCGACACCTTGGTTTATTTTACCAGACATCATCTGGCCAAACGCGTCTCCAAATTTAGCAGGTTTACCTGTAGAGGCAAACTTAATCAAGTCATCAGTTTTATATTCAGGCATAATTTAACTCCGTTATTATTTATTTATCAATTATAGCTCTTCTGGCGGATTTTCCTCAGGATTTTCATCTGTTTCTGAGTCTTCTCCTTCTTCACCTTCAGGCTTTGCTTCTTGACCAGCTGGTTCTAGATCTTGATGTATTGACCCTTCAGCTTGTTCGTCAGCTATCTGTTGGTCCATCTGTTCAATCTCTTCATCAGTCATACGGAGAATGTTCTTACGAGCCCACTTCTGTGAGAAGTAACGACCCATATAAGGATCAATAGCATTCAATGCATTAACTCTCTCGTTCATTATTTCATTCTCTTTCAATTCTGTAAAGTGATTATCTTCCATAAAGTCATAACGAATGTGATCTTTAATTTCGTTATACTCTTCAAGAGTCATTATTTGTTTCAGTACTAATTGTTTCTCCATTATCTTCTCAAACAATTGAGAGAAACGCATACGTGATCTACTAATGAACTTCTGGAACTTTAATTCGTCTCTACTAATCTCGGCACTTCTACCTAGAGAGAAACCAGTTTCTGGTTCTAATCTTGATACTGGAACATTAAGTGATCTGTATAATTTCTTTTGGAAGTATGTTACATCTTCCATCTCACCTAAGTTCTGTCCACCTGGCAATGTAGTGATCTCTGTTCCTCTACCACCTTCTCTTCGTGGTAGCCAGTAATCTTCTAGCATTGTCATAAACTTACGATCATCTCTGATCTCACCAGTCGATGCATTATAAACTAAACGGTTCTTATGTTTAGTCATCATGTCTCTTAGATATTGCTCAGCTTTCATCTTAGGCAAGTTACCAACATCAATGTAGAATATTCTACGTTCTGGTGCTCTTGATATCCTATAGATAACTGACGCATCTTCTAAGATACGTAACTGGTTTAGTGGTTTGATTGCTTTGTGTAAATGACCTAGGACAATTCTATTGTCCTCTGACATCAATCCTGAGGTGACGTTAATAATTGCATCACGTGCAATCTTAACTCCTTGCTCCCCAGCAGCTGCTGAAGGCGATCCACCTGGATATCCTGTGAAACCTTTTTCATTGTATATAAAATATTCATCTTTAGTTTTCTGTATTGTAACAGCGCCTGGTCCTTGTTGTGCACCACCGACTCTGTCTTTTTTAACTGTTCTAATTTTTTTGATCTTTCTAGGATCAATGTATCGTAACTCTTGTACACCTTCTGCAGGACTGTTACCATCAATAACTACATGATAGTATAACCTTCCATCGATGTACCAATGTCTGAAAACTTCATACCCTTTGTTACCAAAGTCTAAAAGTTTTAAACACTCATCAAATTGTTCCCTCAAAACATTCTTAATTTTTGGAGACGTGTTGACACTGTCCAGATTAATATCTAGAATCTTATGGTCTTCTCCATACACGATAGTTTCGTTGACGATATCGTCAATCGCAAGCTCGCACTCTGGCTGTAAAGCCATGCGACGATAGCGTGTAATAAGCTCTGCTTCTGTGCGGGTTGAACCTTCAAGATCGACGTAGGTTCCGTATGCGCCACCTTCGGCAACAACAACGGAACCTTCATCGTCGATTACTGGTGCAAAAGAACCTAAATCTTCTTCTTGCTTTACACCTTTTCTTTTAAATTCAAATCCAAATAACTCTGCCATTATATTTTCACCTTTTCAATATTGTATTAAGTACCACCGGCATTACCGGTAACGCCACTAACCTCCCAATAATCATATTGGAACGTAACTGTGAACTCTTCCATAGTATCAGTTGTATTCCAGTCTAAGTCAATAGGGCTTACTTCTGTTGGAAATAAACCATTGAACGTATAAGTTCTCAGTGGTAGACCAGTTTTACCATAATGTACCACACTAGCGTTAGCTTTATATAGAGCTGGCGATGCTGTAGAAAAAGCTCTCAAGTTTCCTAAGTGAGAGTTGATGCTATTGCTCCATTGCTCCATTGCGTTACGAATGATCATATCTTCATCATTCATAATTGTAATTGTCCACTCGGCAAATGTTCTGTCACCAGCGATTTTAACTTTCCTACCAAAGTAAGGAACTTCAATAGTTCCTAATGTAGAAGCAGGCATTTGCGCTGCTCTACACATGAAAGGAAGTTTCAAATCTCCAGCTGCGTTGACTGGATTAGTCAAAGATACCTGGAACAGTGAGGGGCGTGCGCCCCCAAGAGCCATCTGCGATTTGATTTCATTTATATTAAAAGCCATTTGTTAAGACTCCTTCTCTTTCTTTTATTTATCTTAGAATTGACCCGTTACTTCAGAGAATTCTACTCCAGATCTAACTGCAACAAAATTTAACTGAATGAAATTGATTGCTCTAGCAGGCTTGATGAATATATCTCCAACAAACTCGTTTCGATCAATCACGCTAGATGTATTGTTTGTCTCATCACAGATCACTCTAAAGTCATGAATTCCTCGACGGCCTTGTACATCCCTTAGGAATGGTTCAACCATGTTGCGGAATTGTGCTCTAGTGAACTCATCATTGAATTCAAATAGAGTGTACTTAGCAGCAGTTGCAATTGCTTTCTCAAGAACAATGAATAGTCTTCTTACATTGATTCTGTCAAATGCACTTGGTGCTTTTTGTAATGTTTTGTCTCCAAACAATAATGTTCCTTGGCCCGACTGTGTGATAACTGGATTAACTTTATTTTTATAAAGATGATCACGATCAGCCTTATCAGGACTATAAGCTAACTTGATAGAGTTTTTAATTACTCCTCTGTTATATCCTGCAGGACTGAACCATGGATCTCTTATGTCATCAGTTCTTACCATTAGACCAGCTATGTCTCCATTTAGTGGAACATATCTATATACGTCATTATATTTGTCGTATTGATATTTCCATCCACTATCTGCGATACCATATGAACTAGCTGTTAGTGATCCAGCAAATGTGGCTACGTCACTAAACTCTTTACCTGAGTTGTTAAATACGTCTGCCCTTTCAGGTGAACATACAACAACACAATCTTTTCTTGTATCAGCAATGTTATCTATTAAGTAGTTTGGCCATTGCTCTCCATTAGTACCACCTCTGGATAAACCAGCCATCATAATTGATATGTCAACATCTTCTGCATTCTTAAATAAATCTGCAGCTTGTTGTAGTTGACCAATTGCTATTGATGTTTCATTTGGGTTAGTACCATCTGATCCAACAACCAATGATCCGGAAAATGGAGGTTCTTGTTTAACGTAGTTGTTAAGATTAACAGCTGTATTTGTATAACCTTCTGCTGCTGTATTAACATTTGAAGTTGGACGAATATCAGCACCACCAACCCACAACCAATTTGATTGATTGTCAATTACGTCTTTGTAGTATATTGATTCGCCACTTTCGTTCTTAGCGTCTGATGCTCTTGATACACCTTCCCATACTTCTAGGATGTTGTCTCTAGTACCTGTGATGTCACCATCCTGGTCTAGTACAACTATATGAAGTTCATCATTAGCAGTATTGTTTGCTACGTTAGTTGAATAATCTGATTGACCAGGTGCTGCACCTACGTTATCTCTGAATTCCCAGAAACGTGTAATACCACCTGAGTTAATGTCATCACCTTGTGTAACATTAGCACTGTAGTCTGTTGATAGTCGATACTTGTCTGCAATAGTGATTGCGACATTACCTATATATGTTGTTGTATTGTTACCACTAGTATAAGCATTACTTGCTAATGAAGTAGCTCCAATCGCTGTAATCTTTGTTGTCTGATATCCAATAGTACTGTTACCTAGACGAACTTGATCACCTACTGTGAAAAATGTTTGGGCTTGGTTGATAACATTATTTGTACTAACACGAGTTGAATGTGCATGATGAGATGAAGTATCTCCAGTTTCATACCCTTTAGCTGTTAGCACTAATGTTTTACTACCTACTGCTGCACTAGCTTCAATACCATTGTTTGCATCTCCTGCAGCAAATGAACTATTTGTTTGACCTGTAAATGTACTTTCAAATGCTAGTGCACTATCACATACACTAACTTTTAAACTGTTGCCTAATGCTCCTGGATACTTTGCAATGAAAGCTGAATCAGCAGCGACAGATGACATTGTTTTACTAGCGTGATTTTCTTGGTTTGTAATTAACTCTACGTGAGCTGCATTACTAGCAGATACAGTAGTTGCCGGATTCTGCAGTACTGTTGCGTTTAATGCATCTGATGGTATAGCACGTGCTACAAATAACTTGTTACCATACGATAAAAAGTTTGCAGCAGTGAAAAAAGTATTGAAGTTGGTAGAATCTGGTTCACCGAATGTATCTACAAGCTCTTCTTCAGACGCTATTAGATTACGCTCTTCAGCTGGACCCCATCTAAACCAACCGGCTATTGCTCCTTCTGTGGTAGCAATTGCAGGTACAAGACCTGTAATATCTACCTCGGAGACATTTACACCTGGACTGACTTGAAATGCCATTATTGGTTCTCCTTTACGTTTCGACCGATTAAATTTTGTTTGATGATCGTTTAAAATCTGGTTTCGTATTTATTTATAAAAACCATGGGTTCACGAAAATAATTAAAACAATCCGTGAGTATTGTCATCTTCATACGGTGAATGACTAATTAAATTGTCACCATGCATGAATTCATCCCTGTCTTTTACAGGGGTTTGACCATCATCTAAGAAACCAAACGGTAAAACATCCTCCTCTAGTGCTTTCTCATTATCTTTATGTAAGCGTTTTCGTATGTCAATATCAGTTAATTCTTTAAAATATTCTTGGTTAGATAACCAAGCAAACAATACTAAACACATTACTAAGTCATCATTGTAGCCTTCTTCAGCCTGATAACTATTACCTTTAACAGAGAAAGCTGTTAATTCTTGTAATATATCAAAGTCATTTACTTCTAGTTTATCATTCTCTATAATAGTTTTTAGTGTAGCACAACCAACTCTTTTTAGTTGTTTTGTAGTTCTTACACCCAGCTGTTGATCTCCACCACCAAACCCAGCATTAACTATCTGTCCTGATCTACCTCTCCACTGTGCTGTCATTATATTTTCATACTCAAGATCGTGGTGTAATATATCTGCTACTTGTTGTCCTATATCATTAATCTCTATCAAACAGAAAGCATCGTTGTATTTTCTTGCTGCTTGTAGTATTACATTTGGAAATAACATAGGACTTATAACATTATTTCTAAATGTAGCCACAACCTGGTATGGTACAATACTACAATCTATTAATGTAAATGCAGAGTAATCATTACCTACACCTCTTGATACATCAACACATATAGCATATACGTGATTAGGTTCTGGCTCTTTAAATATTTTTACACTCTCGGCTTTATGTATAGGTTCATGAAATACCAATGCTCCTAACTTACTAGGATGTATAAGCGTATTGGATGAGCCCATAAACTCACATTCAAACTCTTGTCTGAATTGATCTTCACTGGTGTTCTCTATTGTTTGTTTCTTCCAAGCCTCATCTCTACCTGGAACATCAGACCAATGAACTTCAATAGCTTCGTATTCATTTCTGGATTCAATAGCATCTGTCCATATCTTATAAAATAAATTCATACCTTTAGGAGTAGATGTGATCATAACTCTTGTAGTATTACCAGATGATATTGTAGGATAGGTTGATGCAAAGAAGTCTTCTTG
>Ga0208919_1002230_pt1 | contig 10343 bp, 5 predicted proteins | sample 4_EtaG_FD_184076 | JGI IMG/M metagenome (GOLD analysis project Ga0208919, IMG submission 184076) | Marine viral communities from the Subarctic Pacific Ocean - 4_ETSP_OMZ_AT15127 metaG (SPAdes) (version 3) | ecosystem: Environmental > Aquatic > Marine > Oceanic | place: Pacific Ocean | collected... | reverse complement strand
CGTTCTCAGGTGCAGCCGATGTTGGTGGTGTACTTGCTGCAAGTATTAACAAAGAACACACCATCGCCAGCACTCCTACTACAACAACTTTTACAGTTGATACTGGTGACGCGGCCTCAAGCACGACCACTGGTGGCGGAAGCAGTGTCGTAGCGACCTACAAGGCTGGAGTTCATTACACGCCGATTGCTGCACTACAAGTTATGATGTCGGATGTAGCTAGGCATGTGATCTGCTTTGGGTGCAACCCAATAGGATCCAGCACTCTTAATCCATTGTTTGTCAGATGGTCTACTTCTGAGAATGCTGCTCAGTGGCAACCACTATCTACAAACAGTGCAGGTGGTCAGGAGCTATCGTCGGGATCAGAGATCATAGGTGCGTTAATGACACGCCAAGAAATTCTGATTTTTACCGACGTGGGCATACAGGCTATGAGGTACAGTGGTAGTCCTTTCTACTTCACGTTTTCAGAAGTAGCAAAAGGGATGTCTATGGTTTCTCCTAACGCGGCAGTAAACGCTAACGGGAGAGTCTTTTTTATGGACCGGGGGTCTTTCTACACCTACACAGGAACAGCACAAAAGTTATCGTGTCCAATTTTAAGCACGGTGTTTGACGACTTTGACGAAGAGCAAGCGTTTAAAGTTACCGCAGGATCAAACCCTGATTTTGGCGAGGTAATATGGATGTACCCATCGAAGTCAGGTAACGGGGAAAATGACCGTTACGTCATATACAACTATGAATCAGATGTATGGTACTACGGCACACTTGATCGCGGGGCGTGGAATCGTGCGGGCACAAAGGTATACCCACTAGCATCTTCGATTTTAAATCAAGAGTTAAGTGATAATCCTATTACTACCACCACAGACGCAACGAGTAATGTGTCCGTTGCCGCAACTGATCACGGGTTGATCGTTGGCGACACATTCCAGTTAACGGGTGCGTCTGCTACGGGTGGACTAGAAGCATTGCTTTTAAACAACGAGCACACGGTAGTGTCAGTAACCGATGACACCATTGTGTTTACCATAGCAGACACAGCCACTGCGGAAACGGCAGGTGGTGGTACCGTCATCCTAATCAAAAGCAATGTTCTTTACAGCCACGAGAATGGACACGACGACGATGGATCTGCAATGACAGCGTACATCGAAACTGGAGACATGGACCTAGGTGAGGGCGATCAGGTGTGGGCAATCAACCGGGTAATACCAGACTTGGTGTTCAGAGATGCGCAGTCTGATGATGAGGTTACGATCATCTTGAACGGACACAACTTCCCCGGTGATGCACAATCATCACTAACCTCAGCCGCTGTCACCTCTAGCACAGGGCAAGCCTTTGTACGCGCTAGGGCCAGACAGGTATCTATGAAAGTACAGAGCACAGGTGCGGGATACGGCTGGCGTCTAGGCTATGTAAGGCTAGACGGCAGAACAGACGGGAGACGGTAATGCCTTTAAAAACGTATCGACCGCTTAATAATGCACCTGAAGAGTATGAAGTTTTTGATGAAAGCATGTCGCGCAGAACCATCGAACAAAACTTCGATGATGTTAGTAGCGATATCAATGCAGTGAAAACACAAACGGATAAAGATAGCTCCCTGTCATTGCGTAAGTATCAATTCTTATTGCTAGGAGCTACCAATGGCTGATACATTAAAGGTACTGGGACAAGCGGCTCCTTCAGACACCAATGAAGCCACACTGTACACCGTGCCTGAAAACACGGTTACTACAGTAAGTTCGATTGTCGCCTGCAACCTCACAGGTAACACGCCGACGTTTAGAATCGCCGTGAGACCTGAAGGGGCTACCGTAGCAAATGAGAACTACATTTACTACGACAAGGCGATGACCGCTAACAATTCTGTTTTCACAATTATCGGCATCACCTTAAGTGATAACGATGTAGTCTCTGTCAGATCTTCTGCGGCAGACGAAATAGCGTTTAGCATATTCGGTGTGGAGACAAGCTAAGATGGCAATAGGTTTTCAGGGCTACAGAGGCATGCAGAAGATGCAACCCATGGGTGTAGGCAATATGCGCCGTGGAGGCATCGGTGGCCTTAGAGGCAACCTGCGCCAAGGTCTTAACCCGATGCAGATGGGGATGCAGGCACCACAAGGCATGATGCCCCCTCAGCAGTTTGCAATGCCGCAGGACAGAGGGGCGATGCGCCAAGGCTTCAATCCAATGCAAACGGGGATGATGGCACCAGCAGCCATGACGCTTGCTTCTCCAATGCAACCGCGACCGCAAGATATAGGTGGCATGGGAATGCCGCTGCAACAAATGATGCCACAGGAACAAGCCCTTCAAGCCCGACGCCTTGCACCGCAACAGTTTGGGCCTATGGGCGGGCCGGGCTTTGCCCAACCGCTATCTCCGCCACCGTCCCAGCAACAGATGCTAGGTGGACCACAGCAACAGGGTGGTCAGGCAATGGGTGGTGCCAAGTGGACGATGGAAATCAAGCCAGCAGAGGGCATGGCGACAGGGGGCATGATAGAGGGTGGAGGTTTTAATGTCCCACAGCCGCGCATACCAGAAGAATTTACTGAGGGAGTAGAAGTTCTAAACTTCGATTCTACTGCACCGCTACCAGAACTAGAAAACCCAAATATGATGACAGGGGCAGACATACCCGTCCCTGACATGCAAGAAACCAACGAGTTGTTAGATCTAATAGACGGAACCCTAGACTCTGGCATGGACACTACATCTGAGTTGATGGGCGAAGCTGCCTTGTCTGAACCTGCAATAGAAATAGAAGATCCAATGATGCAGGAAATGCCTATGGGCGGCATAGCTCAATTGAACATGGCAGGTGGTGGTTATGTGCCTATGGTGTATGCCAATGGTGGGTATATACCAGCCTATGGACTGGGCGGGTTTTTTAAGAAAGTTGCTAAGGGAGCACTAAAGCTTGCTCCTGTAGCCGCTATGGCAATTCCGGGCATTGGCCCACTAGCTTCGGGTGCTATAGGCGGACTTGCGGGGACGTTGTCAGCCAAGCTTGAGGGTCAGGACTTTGGCAGTGCTTTATCAAGAGGGTTGTCTACCGGAATCAAGTCATATGCTGGCAGCAAAGCTATTGGCGGATTCAAGGACGCTTTTAATGAAGGTGAAGGGTCGTTCTTAGAAAGACTTGAGGGTGGGCTAGGCGGGTTGAAAGGCGCATTTAGCACAGAAGACATTCTCAAAATGGCACCAATGCTTGCTCAAGCTGAAGCTATGGACCAAGGCCATGCAGGTGGTGCAGGTGGCGACATGACTGCTACTACCTTGATGCCGGGTGGCGGTGGAGGCAGACCATCGGGTGCTATGCCGGGCACTATTACACAGGTAGAGGCTCCGACAGCCGCCAGATACAATCTATTTGATCAAATTGCAGCAGACGCAGGACAGGCACGGGCTGGCGGTGGCCCAGTAGGTAGCTTGTATGCTATGAGACGCTTTGGCGGCGGAGAGATTGACGGCTACCGTATTGGTGGTCGAGTTAGCAAGCGAGGAAGACGAGGAAGGCGAGGAAGAGGAAGAGGAAGAGAGTCGTCACGACCACGTCGGTCGCCACGCAAAAACGTGAGGCCACCAACAAGGGCTCCTGTTCAACGCGCACAGCCAGTAGCACCGCCACCGCCTCCAATGATGGCTGCTCCTGACATGATGCCTGCTATACCAGACGTAATGCCGGTCGCGCCTCCCCCGCCTCCGGCCAGACCTGCTCCCGTTAGGGCTCCAGCACCTCCTCCTCCGATGGCACCCGCAATAGAGGACATGATTCCTGAGACTGTTTCTGCATCTCCGGTCAGGGCTCCAGAAAGACCAAAGGCTCCGCCTGTAAACAGGCCAATGGCTGCATTTCCTGATGCTATTGGTATTGAGGATGATGGCCCACCGATGATGCCTCAGCCTGCCGCGCCAAGGGCTCCGCGTAAAATGAGCCCAGAAAGGGAACGGCCTGTTGATATCCCAGTGGTTGGCGGCTTTATACCAAGTCCAGAGGGAGAACCCGCTCCGGTTGCGCCAGAGATAGAAGAAATCCTCCCTGCGACAACCGGCAGAGGTGAAGAACGCCGTAGAAGTAGGCGCGGTAGAGAAGGTGGCGAAGGTAGTGGCCGCATGGGTAGTGAAGGTGGTGGTGAACGCCGCGAAGAAAAAAGGTCTAGAGACAGTGGTAGGCGCGGTGAAGAAGGCGGCGAACTTGGTGGTGAAAGAGGTGAAACCACAAGTGGCCGTGCAAACATAGAATATTCATATGAAGAAGGGGGTGGCGACCGACAGACTGAAGAACAGAAGCGGATGGCGGAGAAGTTTGCCACCAAAGATCCTGAAAGCATGTTGACCTCTGGCCCAGACGAATCGTCTGAGATGGAAAACATACGAGCAATCGCACAGGGCAAACCAGCAGATGACATAGTCAGTATTGAAGGCACTATGATTGAGCCTGAAAATGTCAACGATCCTACGCCACCTTCTATTGTTGGTTATCAGAACCCTGCGTTGTTGGCGCAGAGAGATGCACAGTTAATGGCAACACCCGTTACTTACCAACGGCCTCCACCACCGCCACCGCCGCCCGTAGTACAGGGCACTGGGCTAGGGCTAGGGGGGGGATCGGGGACACCTGCGGAAGCCGCGCCAATTAACATGTTTGGATCCGGAGCAAGTCCGTCTGATATGCGCACTGAGGCTGATCAGTTTGCTGAGTCCAACCCACGCATGGCAGCAATGTTAGCAAGAATGGATGCAGAGGAAGCTCCGCTTGAAACGTATGTGCCGGAGCCCGAGGGCAAAGCTGAAGGCGGGTTCCTAGCAGAAATGCAACAAGATGAAACTGGTATGCAGATACTAGAGGCTGTTGCTATGGCCTTACAGGATCCGCAGGATGACGACAACGCTCAAACGATCCAGTCATTCCAAGAAGCGTTTGGAGATGAAGCATTGGCTGAAGTAGCGCAGATGCTTCAAGCAGGAGCGCAACAAGAAATGATGGCTATGGATCAACCGACCATGGCTCCGCCCTTAGCGAGGCAGAGAGGGGGCTTGGTACCGGGGGCAGGGGATGCAATGGTTGATGACAAGCTGGGCGTTGTAGACCAAGGCGAACCTACAGCCTATCCAATTAAATTTAGCTCTGGCGAGTTTTTAATGGCCGGAGATGTTGTAGCAGGACTAGGAAGCGGAAACACAGAACGCGGTGCTGCTGTGCTAAATCAATTGCAAGACGATGTGCGCATGGCAAGAAACGGAACGACGCAACAAGCTCCTCCAATTGACCTGAGCGAGGTATTGCCCGGTACATATGGTGAACAGTATGGATAAGAACATGCCGCGCTATCAGCTTGGCGGATTAATGACGACTCAAGAGCGAGCGAACAAACAAGTCAATCGTGATTTAGACAGAGACCTGCCCGTGCCGACACCATTTAGTTCAGGCATTGGAGGCCTTGTTCCGCAGGATCTCCTGCCATCGGACAAAAAAGCAAGACTTAAAAGAATGAAGCTGAACCGACTGGACAGTATGCGGACAAAGGTGCGCGAACAAGACCGTGACAGGGCTCGCCAGTTGCTTATGAGTCGTCGCAGAGAAGAAAAAATAAAAAAGCCGATTGCTCCAAGGCCAGCGCGTATGCGTCAAATGGGCATTAGGAGAGCGTCTGGCGGCATCGTGGGATTCCAAGAAGGTGGCGTAACCACAAGAGGCTACGCTCCGAGTACGCTACCCGCAGGTTACGGAGGCATGACAGCGTACCAAGGGTACGGGATGCCGGGTCAGTTTGAGCAACGAAGGTCTTATGTTGCGCCAGAGCTTGCTTCTCAGTATGCAGACATTACTCAAGCAATTATGCAGACCGGGACGAGACCCTATGAACAGACAAGATACAAAGGTCCACACCTCGCAGGGTTTACTCCGGAAGAAGAAGCTTACAGGGCCGCTGTAACCCGCATTGGTACAGGTGAGGGGCCGAGAGCTACGAGGCAAGCTGCGCAGACTATTAGTGAAGCGGCTGGTGGTATAGGTCAGGTTGCAGCAGCGGCAGGGACACCAAGCCTACTTAAAGGTGCTGATCTTTCACCATACGAGTCTCAGTACACACAAGGCGTCATTGACCCACAGATCAGGGCAATACGGGAAGCAGCCAGACAGCAGGCCGCCGAGTTAGGATCTTCGGCAGCACAGGCTGGTGCGTTTGGTGGTTACCGTCACGGACTACAAGAGCAAGCAATCGGTCAGCAAGAGATACAGCAGATCGGAGATGTAACAGCTAAGGGGGCAGAGGAAGCGTTCAGGGCTGCTCAGGCTGCACAGCAAAAGGATGCAGCGGCTGAAGCAGCGGCTCGCGAACAACAGATGTCAGCGTTTGGTAGGCTTGGCGGGATGGGTGCTTCGCAAATGCAGTTGGGTCAGCAAATGGGTGCTGATGAAATGCGCAGACTGCAAGCGATGCGCGGTGCAGGCATGGACGCAAGGAAGATGCAGCAAACAGCATTCGACATACAAAAGTCTGAGTTTGAAAAGCAGATGCAATACCCTGAAAAGCAACTGCAATTCATGACAGGAATGTTGGGCCAGCTACCATATCAGAACATTCAGACGGCGGGCACATACACACCACAGGCAGGTCCGATGTCCAGCATGATTGGTGCAGGCATCTCAGGTGTGGGTGCTGCTGATGCATATGCGAGACAGCAAGCAGGCCAGCCTCCTGCACCCGCTCCTGTTGCTGGCCCTACTGGTCCTAATGACGGGCAAAGTGCAGCAGCAGCACCTGTCCAGCAAACAACAAATAACGCTTTTCAAGGGGTTAACTTAGATCCTAATCAGATGAATCAAACTGCCCAGAACATGTTTGGTGGTACACCTTACATTCCGCCTACCGTAAACCGCTACGGTGGCGGAATGCTTTCACGGGCTGGTGGCGGGATGATGCCCCACATGATGGGTGGTATCGCGGCAAATAACTACGCTCGTCTTTTGAATCGCGGATAATTATGAACATTCTTGAGATCACAGAAAGCCTGAAAGATCTAAGCGATCAAGAGTTGGCGGGAGCAGGTGCGCCTGAGTACCTGAAACAGCAAGAGATTTCGCGCAGGTTAGATATGCGCAATCGCTATCAAGCGCAGCAGGCGCAGGTCGATGCAACTAAAACTGTAGCCGAAAAAAATCTAGAACAGTTGATGATGGGCGGGATCGCAGGTGCTGATCCTATGATGGGTCAAGAGGGTGACCCCTCTATGCAAGCGGGTATCGCAGGAGGGATGGGGGCACCCCCACCACAGGGTCCGCCAATGATGTACGGTGGAGGCATACTAGGGTTTCAAGAAGGCGACCTAATTGAGCCTGATCCCGATGAGATACCCGCAGAGCTTCAAGGGACTGATGACGAAATGTCTTTCCCCATAGATTCGTTTAATTACAAGCCCAACATGCAGGCAATGGGGACGCGAGTTCAAGACTATAACTTGAACATCGCAGATCTTACAGCCCAAGGGTTGAGCGATGCAGAAATTGCAGACGAAATGACACGACGCTCTTCATTTGAAAGTCTATTACAAAGTCGTCTAGATGATGCTTATGAAGACTACAAAGAGGAGTATGCAACCACATCCGCAGGCTTGCGAGATCCGGATGGTCACATGACCAAAACACAATTTACACAAGCGAATCCAGACTTTGCTATTCCTTTTGGACAGCAATTCATCGCCCCTAGCCAAAGACGTTACAGGGGTATTAGAACCGCAGCGGATGTAGACTTTGTACGAGACATAGAAGGCCAAAGCGGTGTCGTTAGTGGCGATTTAAGGTTGCCAAGTCAAAGGGAAAGCGAACGGTTTAGCGTAATGCAGGCTGATGCCGCAGCGCGTGAAGAGCAAGCAGCAGCCGCTGACGCAGTAGCAGTAGCAAGAGAAGCACTTGAAAGACAGAGAGGCACCCGCGCTCAAGAAGCTGCTATAAGAGATCTAGGTCTGGGGTCAGTTCAAGGTCTATACCAAGATGCTGCCGGAAGAATTGATGATGCCATGAAGTATGCTATGGACCCAGAAAATTATGCAGCAGCAACAGAGGCTCGCCAAGCTGCTGCTAACAAAGCCTTAGAGGGAGCGCAAGGCATCAATACTCTGGCTCAATCAAGAATGGAAGAGCAAGAAGGTCTGTTAGCTCAAGAGTTAGGACTAAGCAGGGAGCGTGTTGCGGAGCTTAGAAGCGAAATGGAGACGCCTGAAAGCATCGAAAAACGCAGAAGGGCTTCGTTGTTTAGTGCGTTAGGCGCAACGCTTATGGGTAACCCGAGAGAGCTTGGTGCTGGCCTCGAACGAACAACAGACAAGTTGTTAGACTTGGATGAAGAGATTGCAACCGAAAGAAGGACTGCGCTGACAGGCATCTTCGATGAGCGTAAGGCAGGCATGCAGCGCGAAAGAGCAGGACGTGGTGAGATTTACACTACAGAAAGCGGTGCCCTGACGAACCTTACGAATGCGCAAAATGCATTTGATAACGAGATGTACAACATGGCACAAGCTGAGGCAGACCGTAACGTATCTGCTTACACCAAGGCTGGTGATCAAATGGCGGCACTGCTAATGGATCAAGCAAAAACTGTATCTCAGTACATGCAAAGCAGCGCGGCTATGGATAACGAACTTGAAAAAATGCAGATACAAGGCAAGAACTACTGGGTAGATCCTACCAACTGGCCTAGGATTGATGAGATAATTGAGGACACTCGTTCGGCAGCAGAAAGATTTAAGGGTAAGGACAACGAAAGGTATGCAAGGTTAATAGCAACGGCTGATCAAATGGAAGAAATGAAGCTAGGTGCTGCGATACAGTCCGGCAGGGGAGTTGTAACAAGTGCTACAGAACGAACTGTCTCAACAGATGGGTTAGTGCCGTTGCAAACAGGCAACACCTCAGACACCCCTTCTTAGGGTAATCAGTAATGCCTGACAGAGTCGATTTGCCAGACGGCACATACATCGACATTCCCGATGATATGACCAACGAAGCTCGTATAGAGCTTCAAAAAATGATTGACAATGAGTTTGGAACGAGTCATCACCAGACTTTATATACAGGTCTACAGGGAGGCCCGACCCGAAGCAGTGCATCTAGTCCGATAGAAGAGTCTGGTGGCACAATGCTTGGCTCCGCATGGGAAGGCATCAAGAGCATTCCACGCGGTTTTAGGCAGTTTGGTCTTATGGCTGCACAGGGCTGGGAAGGCATCAGAACCCCTGACGAAGACACTGACCGCGAGAAAGAACTCAGGCAACGCATGGACGATCTTATGATGGAGATCGACCCACGCTATCGGGACTCCAACCTTGTCAATGTAGGTATGGGTCTTGGTCAGTTTGGTGCCATGATGACTATTGGCGGGGCCTCATCATTACTAGGCGCGGGAGCCGTAGGGGCAACAGCTGTCACAGGTGCAGCCACTGCACTTATGGGTGCGGGCGATCAATCCAGCAGGATAGCTGAGTTTGAAGAGTCTACGGGCCAAGACGTTAGCGCAGCCAAAGAAGTCATGGCTATGGGCATGGGCTTAGGCATTGGGCTTAGTGAAGTTGCTTTAGGACCGATGGCTAAATTTGGAAAAGCCATTGGTGTCGCTAAGAGAAGTGGCGCACCGCTAAGACAGGTCTTAGCAGATCAAGGGGAAAACGTCATTGAGCGTGGCCTTGTTGGGTCTGTGCTAAGACAGGCTGGGGAAGAAGCGTTACAGGAGGGAGCCGCAGGCTTTGCACAAAGTGCTACGGCTAGGGCTTTGTATGACGATCAAGCACTTGTTGGCGGTGGCGCAGCAGCACTAAAAGAAGCTTTGATTGGTGGTCAGGTAGGTGGTGTAGTCGAGGCGGGCACCAAGTTGTTTACACGGGCATATGCAGGCAGGACGGGTGCCCAGATGAGACGTTTGCTAGGCAGAAAGTACGAACAAAAGATTGCTAACGGTGAGTACAGCACTCAGGACATAAACGATCTTCTTCAAGATCTTGACGAAGACACTGAACTAGGTAATCGCAACCGGGAACTGCGCGACAGCGTGGTAAGAAGAGATGAAGACACTGGCGAGTTTGTTCTACATGAAGATGAAGCTGGGTTAATTGCTCAGAACAATCAAAAATTTGTAGAAGAAAACGACAGGCTGCACGACAAGTACCTAGACGGCGAGATAAGTTGGGAGACTTACAAGGAAGCGTCCGATCAACTAATTGAACGTAGTGGAAACCTTAAGCGTGAACTTGGGATACTTGCTGCCACCTACAATGCGCAAGCAAAAGGGTTGCTTGATCGTGGCCCCCAACAAATTACCCCG
>Ga0208919_1002229_pt1 | contig 10343 bp, 12 predicted proteins | sample 4_EtaG_FD_184076 | JGI IMG/M metagenome (GOLD analysis project Ga0208919, IMG submission 184076) | Marine viral communities from the Subarctic Pacific Ocean - 4_ETSP_OMZ_AT15127 metaG (SPAdes) (version 3) | ecosystem: Environmental > Aquatic > Marine > Oceanic | place: Pacific Ocean | collected... | reverse complement strand
CTTTTGATGACGCGCAGGAGACATACACTGCTCGTTACACAATGGAAACGATTGCTCTTGCTTTTAGCATTACCGAAGAAGCAGTTGAAGATAACTTATATGATAAGTTAGCTTCGCGGTACACCCGAGCTCTAGCTCGTTCAATGTCGCAAACAAAGCAGATTAAGGCTGCGACAATATTGAATAACGCTTTTACGGCAGGGGCTTCGGCCATTGGTGATGGAGTGGCTCTTTGTAGCGCTTCTCACCCCTCGTTAAGCGGCAATCAAAGCAACGTCCTAAGCACAGCGGCGGATCTTAATGAGACTTCTTTGGAGTCTATTATGATCGGTATTGCTGGTCTTACCGATGAAAGAGGCTTGAAAGTAGCGATTAGAGGAATGAAACTTTTGATTCCTAAAGAACTTCAGTTCATTACGGAACGAGTTTTAAACTCTACGCTGAGATCAGGCACATCAGATAACGACGTAAATGCCATGAAGAGTATGGGAATGCTTCCAGACGGTGCGGTGGTAAACCACTTCCTCACTGATACGGATGCATTTTTTGTCAAAACCGATGCTCCAAACGGCTTTAAGTTGTTTAACCGGACTCCGATCCGCACAGCAATGGAAGGAGACTTCGATACAGGCAACATGCGTTTTAAAGCGCGTGAAAGGTATGCCTTCGGAGTGTCTGACTGGCGATGTGTTTTCGGTACACCGGGAGCGTAGAGCACTGAAGCTAGAAGGGGGTCTAAAAGCCCCCTTCTTTTTATTTACAGCTTAATGAGGCCCTAACAGGGTTCCAATAGGAGTTCAGATGGCTAATCCACATTTTCAAAACCAAATACTTTGGGCAGGCAATAATGTTGCCTCCAAGGCAAAGAAAGACACCCCCATGTTTCTTCCGATCGCTTCGGATCAAACTTTTTACTGCTACAGTAATGATTTCTTCAGCTTCAATTCCGGCGACTGGACCATTACCACTACTGAAGCCGGTACGGGAAGCGCAACAGAAGCGGTTACATCGGGCGCTGGCGGGCAGTTGTTGATTACTAATGCCGCGGGCGATGACGATTTAGATTTTCTTCAATTAAAAGGCGAGGGTTTTTTAATTGACGGAGACAAAAGAGCGATGTTTGAAGCACGGTTTAAGTGTAATGACGTAGACCAATCAGATATTGTGATGGGCTTAGGTATTACGGATACTTCGCCTTTAGACACCACAGACGGGATATTCTTTCTTTCCGCAGATGGTGACGCTGGTTTGGACTTTTTAATTGAAAAAGACAACAGTGCAACAACCACAGAAGACGTTGCAACGCTGGCAGACGACACTTTTATTACGGTCGCCTGGTATGTTGATCCGAACGCTTCGCTTGTTTATTACTCAATAAACCATGCTGAACCCGTTGGTGTTGCAAACACCAATCTACCAGACAACGAGGAACTAACGGTTTCTTTTGGCATTCAGAACGGCGAAGCCTCTGCGCAAACGTTGACCATAGATTACATTACAGCTTTAGTCGCAAGGTAAAACGGAGGCTGTTATGGCAGACGCAGTAAATGTAAGCACCGTACAGGACGGTCCACGACACGCTGTTTTCTATCTTACGAACACTAGTGACGGTACGGGAGAGGCCGCCGTCACTAAGATAGATGTATCGGCGTTGTCTTCAAGTGCGGACGGGGACACATGTACAGGTGTAAGGATAGAAGAGGTTATTTTTTCTACCGTGGGCATGGGCGTGAAACTGTTGTGGGACGCTACCACAGATGTATTAATTGTGGAATTACCCCAAAATTACTCAGATACACTTGATTTTAGTGATATAAGTGGTCTTCCCAATTATGCGGGATCTGGTAAAACAGGGGATGTCCAGTTAACTACTGTAGGCCACACAAGTGGAGACACCTACGCAATGACCATAACCTGTATAAAAGAATACTAATGTCCTTGGTCCGGCTAAATGAATTTTTACACAGGTCTTGAAAAAGAGGTCAGTGCGGAAATACGAGAGTGGTCGTTAAATACGTTAGAACAGCCTAACCCCGCTTACAACAATTTCCCCGCCTGCCCTTTTGCCGCAAAGGCGTGGACCGACGATAAAGTAGGCATCGTTTTTAAATACGATGCCTCTTTCCAGCCCCTTTATTCTATTATTTCAGCGTACGACGATCGGTTTGAGCTCATTATTTTAGTGGACTTAGACTATGAAGTAGCTGAAGAAAAGTTCCACCAGCGTTTGGAAGGTTTAAATGAAGCCATTGCAGACGGGATCTTTATAGATAAAGACATATACCTGATGGGTTTTCACCCGGAAACAGAGGCCAATGATCTTTTGGACGACTCTGAGTTTGAAACAACCATAGATACGCTGTACGGCATGGTTTTTATCCAACGATTAAGTTTGCTGTGTAAGGCCTCTGAAAAATTAATGAGTAAGGGCTATTATAAGCGTGATCATGGTAATTATGACGTAAAGGCGATTTTAGCTAAACGTAATGAACTTTATAGGAGATTTAAAAGTGGGCGATAACAAAACATCACAGAGAAAACGTTTGGCGATGGGTGAAAAAGCGCCGCAAGGAAAGTCCCCTGTTAAATTACGTGGCGGCGGTATGGTTAAAAAAACCGGCGTTAAACGGATGAAAAAGGGCGGAAAAGTTAAATAAATGGCTACTTCAAGCTCAAAAGACTTCGAATTAGATGTTTCTGATTATATTGAAGAAGCGTTTGAACGTTGTGGGCTAGAAGTTCGCACGGGCTATGACTTAAAAACCGCTAAACGCTCCTTGAATTTAATGCTGGCTGATTGGGCCAACCGTGGTCTAAACCAATGGACGATTAAGCAAACGTCTATTACGTTAGCCACGGACATTTCTGAGTACCCCGCGGGAACCTTAACGATGTCTGTTGGGGCTAGTGGTAGTTTTACGGTAGGGGAAACAATTACGGGCAGTATAAGTGCCGCAACTGCAAAAATTACGAGCAAGCCCTCTACAACCAGTTTCGCAATTACCATACCTACAGGAACTTTTTCTAATGGTGAGACGTTAACTGGCGGAACAAGTGCCGCAACAACTACTTTATCCGCAGCCGTCGATTTAACGGACTTTAAGTCCACGATAGATTTTTTATCTGTTGTGATCCGAAGAGATGGCACGGATTTTGCGGCGGATAGGTTGAGTCGCTCGTCCTATTTAAATATACCTACAAAAACAACCACAGGAAGACCTTCCCAGTTTTTCTTAGACCGTCAGATACAACCCGTATTAAAAATATGGCCTGCTCCAGAAAATAGCACAGATGTGGTTATTTTTAACCGTTTGATGCGAATGGATGACGCGGACATTTTTACCAACAACATGGAAATACCTTTTCGTTTTTACCCTTGTTTAGCCGCGGGGTTGGCGTACTACTTGGCTATGAAACGTGCGCCCAATCGAATACAGCTGCTTAAAGAAATTTATGAAGAAGAGTTCGACCGGGCTATGGTAGAAGATCGGGATAGGGCCTCTTTTAACATCACACCTGATGTAACAGGGACTGTCCTTGCATGAGTAAGTTTGCTTCAGGAAAACATGCGTTAGGTATTTCTGACCGATCTGGTTTCGCCTATAGGTTAAATCGGATGAAAAAAGAGTGGACGGGCGCATTAGTTGGCTTTGATGAGTGGGAGGCAAAAAGCCCCCAGATAGAGCCTTTTCCTAAAGTAGACGATCCGCAGGCGTTAAAAAACCCACGGCCCGACAGAACCGAGGCACTTGTTATTTATGTTGGGGTTAGAGAGCCAATGGTAGAGGTTTTTATACCCACTAAAGCCTCCGGTAACGTAGGTTCAGTAACGGTAACTACAACATGAGCTATACATACACCACATTAAAGGCCGCTATTCAGGACTATACCCAGAATACGGAAACCAGCTTTATTAAGTATTTAGAAAATTTTATTAAAAACGCAGAGGAGCGCATTTTAAAGAATATTCAGTTAAGTTATTTCCGTAAAAACCAATCTGGTACAACCGCTAATAATAACAAGTACCTAGCTGTTCCAGGCGACTTTTTAGCGCCTTATTCTTTAGCGGTCACCAGTAGCAGCGAGCATGTTTTTCTTGAATTTAAAGACGTGGACTTTGTTCAAACCTTTAATCCGAATGCGGCAACTACAGGGACACCCCGGTTTTATGCCGTTTTTGACGTAAATAACTTTATCTTAGGGCCAACGCCCGATGGAGCATATACCGCAGAGCTCCACTATTACTACCGCCCGGAAAGCCTGACGCAAAGTAAATTTAATCTTACGGTAAGTAGCGTTACTGGAACGTTTCAGGCTTCCGAGACAATTACGGGGGGAACTAGCGGGGCTGTAACCACTATTTCTTCTATCACAAGTTCGACCGTTTTCAACATAATCATACCCAGTACTGATTTCACAGTAGGGGAAACTGTGACCGGGGCAACCAGTGGGGCAACCGGAACCGTGGTATCTACTAGTGCGGACACAACCAAAACCTGGTTAAGTGAAAATGCACCGTTAGCTATATTATACGGCTCTTTAGTAGAAGCCTATACGTACATGAAAGGCGATGCTGCGTTGATGCAGGAATATGAAAAACGGCTAGGAGAGTCAATTATAGCAATGAAACTTTTCGGTGAATCTAAAGAGCCTACCGATGAGTACAGGGCCGGTAAAGTTATTAGGCCGAAGCAATAATGTTTAGCGTAAGCGTAGAATCTGAGGTAGGCTGCCCTATAGTCGTTACGACAACGGACAGAGGCATGAATGCCGAAGAATGGGCCGAGATTGCGGTTAAGCGCATCGTCTTTATTTCTGCGGACACCCCGATGCCATTGCGTGAACAAGCCCTTGCGTATAGAGCTCAAATAAAGGCCTTGTTAGTAGATTACTTTCATAAAGTTGCTCAAAGTGAACGGACAACTATAAAGGTGTTGCTAGAAAAGCAAGGGCATTCGGACATAGCTAAAAATATAGAGGATATATAAATGGCAATAACACAAGCCATGTGTACAAGTTTCAAGAAAGAGTTGCTTGAGGCTAAACACAACTTTCTCCTTAGTGGTGGCAGCACGTTTAATATAGCGTTGTATACATCAAGTGCTTCTTTGGATGCGACCACAACAGCCTATACAACTAGCAATGAAGTCTCCGGTACAAACTACACTGCTAAAGGTAATAGCTTAACCCGTGTAAACCCTTCCACTAGTGGCACTACGGCCTTGACTGATTTTGATAACACTACTTGGTCCTCTAGCACTATTACGGCAAGAGGGGCCATGATTTTTAATGACTCGGTTAGTGGCGACCCTTCTGTATTGATCCTTAACTTTGGCGCAGACAAAGCATCTAGCTCTGGAGATTTTACGATTGCGTTTCCTGCGGCAGATGCCAGTAACGCCATTATAAGGATTGCGTAAATGTCGTTAGTTGTAGCAGATCGAGTTAAGGAAACCTCTACTACTTCTGGTACAGGTACGCTTACTCTGGGCGGTGCTGTAGACGGATATCAGGCTTTCTCTGTTATAGGGAATGGGAACACTACCTATTATGCGCTTATTGACGGCACAAGCTGGGAGGTGGGGTTAGGAACCTACACTTTAAGTGGCACAACATTGGCTCGGACAACAATACTGTCCTCCTCAAATTCAAACAATGCAGTAAACCTTTCCACAAACAGCAAAGAGGTCTTTGTAGTATACCCAGCGGGTAAGGCTGTTTATAAGGATGCGTCAGATAGTGTCACGCTTGGGGCCGACCTAACGCTTGGGGATGACCTGATCCTTGACTCAGATAACTCGGTTATTCATTTTGGTGCCGATCAAGATGTAACGTTACATCATGACCATAATTCAGGGCTTACGCTATCCGCAGGTGCTAATGCCACAGTATTAAATCTCACTTCAACAGAAGCTGGGTCTGGCGTGGGACCAACAATTAATCTTATTAGAGACTCTGCATCTCCAGCAGCTAGTGATCAGTTAGGTTATTTAAACTTTATTGGAGAAGATGCTGGCAGTAACCAAACAAACTATGCTCAAATTTTTGCAGTTATTACTGATCCTGGAAGTGGCTCAGAAGACGGTAAGTTATCTTTTTATACCATAACAAACGGTTCTTCAGTATTAAGTTTAGACCTAAGTGGTGCTGCTTTAACAGTCAGCGGCAACATCGTTATTCCAAATGCAGGTAACATTGGGTCTGCTAGTGATACAGATGCTATAGCTATATCTTCTGGTGGTGTTGTTTCATTTAGCCAAGTGCCTACATTCCCTGATGATACTATTGAAACAGCAGACATTCAGGACAATGCCGTTACGCTTGCAAAAATGGCAGGACTTGCAAGAGGTAAAATTATTTATGGGGATGCAAGCGGTGATCCTGCTGCACTTGCAGTTGGGTCTGCAAACACATTCTTAAAAACAGATGGGACAGATGTTTCTTGGGCTAGTCCGTCTGTTGCATTAGATGACATAGCAACAGGTGACGCAGCAGCTACATTAGCTACTAGTGCAGGAAATATTACGATTGATGCCCAAGGTAGTGACACCGATATTATTTTGAAAGGGACGGATGGTGGCGCAGATACAGTTTTTTTGACTGTTGACGGTAGTGATGGAGGAACAGCGTTATTTGCCCATGATGTTAAATTAGCTAATGATGGGGCTGTATTGGGATTCGGGTCAGGGAACGACGTTACATTAACGCACGTACACGATTCCGGATTAACGCTATCCGCAGGTGCTAATGCCACAGCATTAAATCTCACTTCAACAGACGATGGAGGTTCTGTTGCACCAACAATTAATCTTATTAGAGACTCTGCATCTCCAGCAGCTAGTGATCAGTTAGGTTATTTAAACTTTATTGGAGAAGATGCTGGCAGTAACCAAACAAACTATGCTCAAATTATTGCGGTAATTACTGATCCTGGAAGTGGCTCAGAAGACGGCAAGTTATCTTTTTATACGGTAACCAGTGGTTCTAATACATTAAGTTTAGACCTAAGTGGTACTGCTTTAACAGTAAGTAACAATATAGAACTAGCAAGTGATGCGGCGGAATTAAAGTTTGGTGCAGATAGCGACGTTACATTAACGCACGTACACAATACCGGGCTGTTACTGAACAGTACGATGGCGCTGCAATTTAACGATGCCTCACAATATATTAATGCTCCAAGCGCAACTGTATTAGACATAACCGCTACTGACGAAGTAGAAATTAATGCGACGTTAGCGGATGTTAATGCAAACTTGGATGTGTCCGGTACTTACACGGGTGGTGGCACGATGACCACTGGTGGAAACATTGTAATACCTGATGCTGGAAACATAGGATCGGCCTCTGACACAGATGCGATGTCTATATCTTCTGGCGGTGTAGTTGCTTTTAGCGCAGTCCCCACTTTTCCTAACGACACCATTGAAACGGCGGATATACAAGACAACGCAGTAACGCTTGCAAAAATGGCAGGGATAGCCAGGGGCAAACTGATTATAGGGGATTCTAGTGGAAATCCCTCAGTTATAGGGCCGGGGAATAATGCCCAGGTTTTAACCTCTGATGGAACCGATATAGCGTTTGCTGATGTCACCGCTTCGTCCTTAGCCGCAGACAATATAACGACAGGCGATGCCGCAGTGTCTATTGCGACAACTTCTGGAAACATCACAATAGATGCTCAAGCAAATGATACCGATGTCATTATTAAGGTGGATGATGCGGGGTCCTCTGTAACTGCGGTGACCTTTGACGGTAGCGATGAAGGCAACGCGATATTTGTAAATGACATTCAATTAAAATCTGATGGGGCTTTGCTTGAGTTTGGGGCTGATTTAGATACTACCCTTACTCATACGGACGGAACGGGCCTAACTCTCAACAGCACAAATAAGTTAACTTTTGGTGATGCCGCTTCTTTTGTACAGCAGTCGGGAGATGGTGTTTTAAGAATAGATGGCGAAGCTACCATTGATCTAAATGCTTCAACAGCTGTGACAGTCAGCAATGATCTGCAACTGGATAGCGACGCGGCAGTTCTCGGGTTTGGGGTAAACAATGACGTTACATTAACGCACGTACACGATACTGGACTGTTGTTAAACGGAACAATGCAGTTGCAGTTTAATGATGCTAGCCAAAATATAACTGCCCCAAGTGCGACTGTGCTAGACATTAATGCTACGGATGAAGTAGAGATTAATGCAACACTAGCCGACGTTAATGCGAATCTCGATGTCTCAGGAACGTATCAGGGTGGCGGGACGATGACCACCGGCGGCAATATCGTGATCCCTGATGCCGGGTACATCGGTGTTGCAAGTGATACCGACGCGATACAGATACGATCTGATGGAAATGTAGCTATTGGAGGGTCAGCCTCCGACACAATAGGACTGTATGTCCAGAACACCACGACTGGCGATATAGTGGGCCAATTTACCCAAACTCATATCAGCAACAGTACTAATGCAGTGCAAGTTACGCAAGCAGGGACCGGAGCGGGACTTTATGCACAAGTTGAATTAGGCACAAATTCAGCGGTTTTCGGGTTTCACAACTCAAGCAGTTCAGTCGGGATCGGAACACGCGGCTATTCCAAAAGTGGCTACGGGGTTTACGGACAAACCGGATCTAGTAGCTACGCCGGAGTCGTCGGCTACAGCGAAAACGCATCACAATACGCGATCCTCGGATACGCCAATACTTATGGCGTTTACGCGACAACCGTTACATGCGTTGGCGCAATGTCAAAAGGCTCGGGCACGTTTCGTATTCCCCATGGCCTAAGAGAAAATTGGGACCTTTGTCACAGCTTTATAGAAGGGCCGCAATGCGATTTAATTTACCGAGGTAGAGTGGACCTTGTTAACGGACGAGCTACCATTTCGATGAACACAAAATATGGAATGACTGCCGGTACATTTGAGTGGTTAACAAAGGACGTACAAACATTCACATCGAATGAAACCGGATGGGACGCTGTGAAATCTAGCTTTTCTGGTGACACGATCACGATTGAATGTCAAAGCACATCCTCGACAGACACGATTTCATGGATGGTAGTCGCAGAGCGCAACGATCCAAACATCAAATCATCCAGCATAACGGATTCGAATGGCGATCTGCTTATCGAACGTCCAAGTGACCCGCTGCCACCACCACCATCACCGCTATGATAGGAGACAAATTATGAAATGGGTTATTGATAGATTTAAAGAGCCGTCGAGTTACGCGGCAGCGGGAGCCGCTATTATGGGAATCGGTATGCTGACAGGGCAGAATTGGCTGATTTTGATTGGCATCGTTGGCGGGGTACTGGGCTTTGTGCTGAAAGAAAAGGGCGTGATCTGAGGTCCATAAAAGATGTTTACCTTACAGACCTTTTCGGAAAATGCCTTCGCAGGGATCGGGCTAACGGTCAATGTCACGGGCGTAGTTGGCACGGGAGAAATCCAAGGTGTCTTGGTTTGGGATAACATTGTTCCCGCTCAAGATCCAAGCTACAGCCCAATAACGCCTAGTCAAAGTCCAAGTTATGGCGCAATAGCCCCGGAACAAGATCCCGGATGGAAAGACATAGCAGCATAGGAACCTATTATGGCAAGCACATATTCAGCCAATAACGGCATGGAAAAACCTGCAAAAGGGGATTTGGACGGAACATGGGGGGACATGGTTAATGAAAACATGGACATCATCGACCGTGCCTTATCCGGGGTTGGCACCATAACGCTCAGTGGTACAACACATACTTTGACGACCACAGATGGCGGGGTAACAGACGGTCAATTTAAAGTTCTGGTACTAAGTGGCAGTCCTAGTGGAACAAACACAATTACCATTAGCCCTTCGGATCAGCAAAAATTATATTTTGTTGTTAATAGCAGTGGTCAGTCCGCTACTTTTACACAAGGCACGGGCTCTAATGTAACAGTCCCCAATGGCGGCTCGGACATTATCTATGCGGATGGCGGCGGTGACGATGCTGTCGTCACCAGCGTTCTTAGTAAGACGTTAACTACTGGGAACATTATTATTCCAAACGCAGGAAACATTGGTTCAGTGTCCGATACAGATGCGCTCGCAATATCTTCAGCGGGTGTTGTTTCGTTATCGGCCAACCTGGTTCTTGATAGCGATTCGGCTGTCTTGAAATTTGGCGACGATCAAGATGTTACAGTGACTCACAACCACAATTCTGGTTTAGCACTTAAAAATACAGGTACTAGTGCTAGTCCAGCTACGTTTGTGTTGCAAACAGGTGATACTGATGTTGCCGCCGCAGATGTATTAGGCAAGGTTCAGTTTCAAGCACCCGATGAAACTAACGGCACAGA
>Ga0208919_1002226_pt1 | contig 10345 bp, 8 predicted proteins | sample 4_EtaG_FD_184076 | JGI IMG/M metagenome (GOLD analysis project Ga0208919, IMG submission 184076) | Marine viral communities from the Subarctic Pacific Ocean - 4_ETSP_OMZ_AT15127 metaG (SPAdes) (version 3) | ecosystem: Environmental > Aquatic > Marine > Oceanic | place: Pacific Ocean | collected... | reverse complement strand
GGCGTGGGGGATCATCAAGGTCACTGGAAATCGCGGCTATGGCCCAATCTATTTGGTGAAATTGCCATTTTCCGCGTTCGTCGCCGCTAGATATTCATCGCGCTTAAACGCAACCCAAGGAGCCACGCCATGTTACGCAGATTAATGATGAGTGCCGCCCTTGTCGGCATGCTCTTCGCCGCCGCTGGGGCCCACGCTGAGCAGTTCGTCAGCGTGGGCGATTACGAGATTCACTACAGCGCGGTGAACAGCAGCTTTTTGACCCCGGAAGTGGCCCAAGCGAACAACCTCCAGCGCAGCGCCAACCGCGGCCTGGTTAATGTAAGCGTTCGCGAGCGCCAGGAGGATGGCAGTACCCGCCCCGTTAACGCCAGCGTACAGGGCCACGTAAGCGGCTTGACAGGCGCCCAGGAGTCGCTCAGCTTTCGCACCGTGCACGACGGCGATGCCACCTACCACCTGGCGCCTTTTACCCTACTCGACGATGAGAACATGCGCTTTGAGCTAAGCGTGCGCTACGACCGCAACGCCGCCCCCGAACCGGTGAACTTTATTCAGCGTTTTTATATTGATCGCTAAGTCAATCCTGTATAGCTCTCGACATGCCGTAGGTAGATTGACGCAAGGGCGCTGTAAACCCATCCTTGGGCGCTACTTTCGCCATCCATGGCGAAAGACCCTTGCTTACAACTACCCACGGCCGCTGGTCATAGGCCAACGTATGCAAAGCTTGCTCTATCTACAGCCGTACAGGCAGGCTACGGGTTAACCGCACTCCAATGGGGCGCTCTTGCTCCCGCACCACCTCAATACCATAGGCCAGCACTTCCACTTCGCTGGCCGAGGCCTCCGCTAGGGCTGCCGCGTAAGTCGCGTCAATATGGGCTGCGGCGGCCACGTCCGCTATACCTTCGTGGGCGACACAAAACAGCAGCACCGCCCGTTCGCCCTGCTCTGCCAGCACTCGCAGCGAATGCAGATGCTTGGTACCGCGCACACTTACCGAGTCCGGAAAGTAGCCGTGACCATCCTGCTCTTTGAGGGTGACCTGCTTCACCTCGATATACGCCCGCCCCCGCTCTGGGTCATCCAGCCTAAAATCGAGGCGGGCGTCGGCCACTTTCACCTCCCGGCGCAGAGTGGCGTAGCCTGCCAACGGTGCCAAAGCCCCCGCCTCCAGCGCCGCTTCCACGATGCGGTTAGCGCGGCCGGTATGCACCGAGGCGAGCGCCACCTGCCCATCCGCTTGGGGCAGCTCGATAAGCTCCCACGTCCAGGCAAGCTTGCGCTTGGGGTTATCGCTGGGTGACAGCCACACTCGGCACCCTGGCACGTTCACCGCCTTCATCGAGCCGGTATTGGGGCAGTGGGCGACTACTTCGCGACCATCATCCAAACGCACATCGGCGAGAAAGCGCTTATAACGCTTGATCAGCGTGCCCGGTACCAGCGCCGGATAAGACAGCATCACAGCCTGCCCACAAAGCGTGCAATCCGCGCCACCGCCTCTTCCAGCCGGGCCACATCATTGGTGAACGCAATGCGCACATGGTGTTCGCCGCCACGTACGGCAAAATCAATACCCGGGGTAATCGCCACGTTCTCCTCCTGCAATAAGCGCTCGCAGAAGGCCTGGCTATCGCGGCTGTAGCGGGAGATATCCAACCACAAATAAAACGCCCCCTGGGGCGGGAGATCCGGTGCCAGCCCCAAGTCTACAAGGCCCTCCAGCAGCACTTGGCGGCGCTCTTTCAGGGTTTCACGGCGCTGTTCAAGAACACCACGACACTCGGGCGTAAACGCCGCCAGGGCGGCATGCTGCGAAGGCGTCGGCGCGGCCAGAAACATGTTCTGCGCCAGCCGCGTTAATGGCTCCACTGCATGCTCTGGCGCCACCAGCCAGCCCAGGCGCCAGCCGGTCATACCAAAATATTTTGAGAAGCTGTTGACCACAAAGGCGTTGGCGGAGAGCGAGGTCGCTGAGAGCGGTGCATCGTCGTAGTTGAGGCCCTGGTAGATCTCATCGACGATGACCTCGCCTTCGCGCTCAGCGACCGCTGCCAGCACTGCAGAGAGCTGTTGCGCGCTCAACGTGTGGCCGGTAGGGTTAGAGGGCGACGCCAACATCGCTAGGCTTGTGTCCTCACGCCAATGCTGGGCGACCAGGGCAGCGTCCAACTGCCAGCCGCTATCTCGCCCCACGGATACCGCATCAATCTCAGCGCCAGCTAGCGCCATAAAGTGACGATTGCAGGGGTAGTTAGGGTCAGCCATCAGCACCCGCGAGCCGGTTTCGACTAATAACTGGCTGGCCAGCAGCAGCGCCCCCGACGCCCCGGGCGTTACCAAAATACGCGCAGGATCCACCGTAGCGTTAAAGTGCTCGGCGTAATGTCCGGCGATTGCCTCGCGCAGTGCGGGCAGCCCAGCCGCTGGGGTGTAGCGGGTATGGCCACTGGCCAACGCCTGCTGCCCGGCAGCGATAATGGGCTCGGGGGTAGCAAAATCCGGCTCGCCTACTTCCAGGTGAATCACATCGTGGCCGGCGGCTTCCCGCGCCTGGGCCATTTCCAGCAAATGCATGACCCGAAAAGGGGCAACGTGATCGACACGCGAATTCCAGGCCATAACGGCTCCTTCATCTAATCATTTTTGAAACTGGACAAATATTGAAAAACTAACTAAAACATGGCGCTAGTCATATTCAAGGCCAAACAATCGTCGATAGCTCACCATTATGCTTGCAACCCAGTCATTTTTCAGCTAAACAAGCATCCCTTTGGCGTGAGATCGTGACAATCGCTCATGGTCGATCAGTAGTCACATATGTAAGGGGCAGTCCCATGCCAGTAGCAGAAAAGAAACCGGAAGCGTCCAAGTCCTTCACTCCGTATGAGCCAGCGCCGGGTGAAGAGTATATGAACGAGCAGCAGCTAGCGCACTTCCGTCAGCTGCTGCTGGATTGGAAACAGGATCTCATGGAAGAGGTGGATCGTACCGTACGCCACCTGCAGGAAGATGCGAACAACTACGCCGACCCCGCCGACCGTGCTACCCAGGAAGAGGGCTTTAGCCTGGAACTGCGTACCCGGGATCGCGAGCGTAAGCTGCTCAAGAAAATTAACGAGACGCTAGATAACATCGATGATGATGATTATGGCTTCTGCGAAGCCTGCGGCGTTGAAATCGGCATTCGTCGTTTAGAAGCTCGCCCCACCGCCACCCTTTGTGTGGATTGCAAAACCCTGGCGGAACTCAAAGAGAAACAGCTAGGCGGCTGAGCACTAAAAGACCGTGCTACTCGAACGCGGGCACCTTAGGGTGCCCGTTTTTGTGAATGGCTTTTTGTGAATAGCTTTTTGTAAATAACCAGCCCCTCTCAACAATGACGCTACCATGATTGATTTTGCTCGCTACCGGGGGCGCTTTGCCCCTACGCCCTCAGGCCCGCTGCACTTTGGCTCTTTGGTCGCCGCCTTAGGCAGCTATTTAGATGCCCGCGCAGCCGATGGGCAGTGGCTGGTACGCATTGAAGATATCGACCCACCGCGCTGCCCTGAAGGAGCGGCGAGCACTATCCTTCGCCAGTTGGAAACCTTCGGGCTGGAGTGGGACGAAGCGGTAATGTGGCAGCACACCCGCGGCGATGCTTACCAACAGGCGCTTGACCAGCTTGTCCAACTCGGCCTGGCCTATCCCTGCAGCTGTTCGCGCAAGCAGTGGCAGGCGTTTGATATCTACCCCGGCTGGTGCCGCGATGGCGTTTGCGATGCGAGTAAACCGGTGGCCTGGCGGCTGCGCAGCGACCGTGGCGAGCGCCCTATCCGCTGGCAAGACCGGCTGTTCGGCGAGCAGCAGTTTGACCCGGCTGAACTAGGCGATGTGGTATTAAAGCGCAAAGATGACCTATGGGCGTATCAGCTCGCCGTGGTAGTGGATGACGCCGAGCAGCAGATTACCGATGTGGTACGCGGGCTCGATTTGCTCGATAACACCCCTTGGCAGCGCCAATTGCAGAGCGCACTTCAGCTACCGCAGCCGCGTTACCTGCATCTGCCACTCATTGTGACCGCTGAAGGGCAAAAGCTCTCCAAGCAAAACCTGGCCCCGGCCCTGGCAGAAGACGAGCAGAAAGTGCGCCAGCAGCTCTTTCAGGCGCTGGAAGCGCTTGATCAAGCGCCGCCACAAGAACTGGCCTCAGAGCCCTCCGCGACTCAGCTACACTGGGCGGTAGCGAACTGGTCGTTGGCACGTTTAAACCCAACGGCACACCGTTTAAATCCCTCTTCACCTCCAGTAGGAGATTGATATGTATGTCTATCGCATCATGCTGTTTTTGGTGTTTGGCGGCTACCTGCTCTCTCCGCTACTGATGAATGGCTGGAGCGACCCTGAGGCCGCCTGGTACCGGCCGTTTGCGATTTGGGGCGGTTTGATTGCGTTAACCCTCTGGCTGGAGCAGAAGAGGAAGCTTGATGAACGTTGAGATGCACGTTGAGATAGTCGGCGTCCTACTGCTTGGGCTGGGCTACCTGGCACTGCTGTTTGGCTGCGGTTTTGCGGTAGAGCGCGGCTGGGTGCCGGTGCGTATTACCCGCCACCCGATTGTTTACACCCTTGCCCTGGGTGTTTATGCCAGCGCCTGGGCGATTTACGGCAGCGTGGAAATGGCTGCCCACGCGGGGTTTGGCTTCCTCGCCTACTACCTGGGCGCAGCGGGCGCCTTCTTGCTCGCCCCTGTGCTACTGGTGCCCATCCAGCGCATCACCCGCACCTATCAACTAACGTCATTGGCGGATCTGTTTGCCTTTCGCTTTCGCTCTCGTTGGGCGGGTACGCTGGTCACCATCGTCAGTCTACTGGCGGTGCTGCCACTGCTCGGCATTCAAGTCCAAACCCTGGGCGAAGCCATCAATATCATCACCGCCAGCCAAGCGGGAGGTAGCGTTGCGCTACTTTTTTGCGCCGTAATTGCCGCCTTTGCGGTTATTTTCGGTGCCCGCCACAGCCAGTCTCACGGCCGCCACGACACTCTGCTTAGCGCCATTGCGTTTGAATCCATTGTTAAACTGCTGGCCATGCTGGGGCTCGGCGTGGTGGCGCTATGGATGGTGTTTGACGGCCCAGGCGACCTGCAGCTGTGGCTGGAGGGCCCTGGCGCTCTCCTCCAACAACAGACACCCAAACTTGACCCGGCCCAGTGGCGAATTCTCCTGCTGCTGTTTTTTGCGGCGGCGTTTATGATGCCGCATCTGTTTCATATCAGTTTTTCAGAAAGTCTATCCCGGCATACCCTGCTACAAGCGAGCTGGGCGCTGCCGCTTTTCCTGCTATTAATGGCGCTACCCGTACCGTTGATTTGGTGGGCCGCGCAATCGGTCAATCCCGACATACCCATCGCCGCCTATGCCGCCTACCTAATGACCGAACACTGGTGGGTAGGGGCGCTGGCGTTTATCGGCGGGCTAGCCGCCGCCAGCGGCACCATGATTATGATTGCGCTGGCGCTTTCCGGCATGGTGCTTAATCATATTGTACTGGTAGCGAGGCCCCCGGAAGCGCGCAGTGATCTTTACGGCTGGCTACTGTGGCTGCGCCGTGGGCTAGTGGTCGCTGTGATTATCAGCGGCTGGATGTTTTACCAGTGGGTAGGTCGCCATCATGGGCTTATCGGTTTGGGATTAGCCGCATTTGTGGGGATGGCCCAGTGCCTGCCTGGCATGCTGGCGCTGCTCTACTGGCCGGGCGCTAACCGTAAAGGCATGATTATTGGCCTCATCGCAGGCGTCGGCGTATGGCTATGGGGGCTATGGCTGCCGCTCATGTTCTCGCTACCCGTACCGACGCTGCCCTTTACCCCACTTACCGACGCTGGTGCGCCGGTTTGGTACAACGTCACGCTGCTCTCGTTAGCGGTCAATATCCTGCTGTTGATTGTGATATCGCTGTTTACGCGTATTTCTGAAGGTGAGCAGTCCGCCGCGGAAGCGTGCTCCGTCGATGCGGTTATCCGCTCCAAGCGCTTTCCACTGGAAGCCGCCACGGCGAGCGATTTTTCGACTCACTTAGCCCATGCCCTCGGCGATGAGGCGGCTAGCCGTGAAGTGAAGCGGGCATTGCAAGCACTCAATTTAACGCCCCAGGAGCGCCGGCCCTACGCGCTGCGTCGCTTGCGTGACCGTATTCAGGCCAATCTCTCGGGCCTAATGGGCCCATCGGTGGCACGGGATATTGTTGATCGCTATCTACCCTACCGCCACGACGACACCCCTGAAACCGACGATATTCATTTTGTCGAGAGCCGCTTGGAAGCCTACCGGTCACGCCTGACAGGGTTAGCCCGTGAACTCGACGGTTTGCGCCGCCATCATCGCCAAACCCTGGCGTATTTACCGGTGGGGCTGTGTGTTCTGGGCGATGATGATGAGCTGCTAATGTGGAATCAGGCGCTCTCTCAACTCTCGGGTATTAGCGGTGAAAGCGTGATCGGTTCACGTCGCGACAGCCTGCCTGCCCCCTGGCCCAGCCTACTCGGCGGCGTGCTGAAAACCACGTCAACACCGCTCTACAAACAGGCGGTCACGCTGCACGGTAAAGACTATTTTTTGACCTTGCACAAAGCGATTCTCAGCGGTAGTGACAGCCGTGGCGGCAGCGTTATTCTGATTGAAGACCATACCGAAATGAAATGGTTGGAAGATGAGTTGGTGCATGCAGCGCGCCTTGCCTCTATCGGTCAGTTAGCCGCTGGGGTCGCCCACGAAATTGGCAACCCGATTACCGGCATCTCGTCGCTGGCGCAAAATCTACGCTACGACACCAACGACCCCGCCCTGCTGGAGACCGCCGAGCAAATCCAGCAGCTGACCCAACGGGTCACCAAAATCGTTAACTCACTGGTTGGCTTTGCCCATGGGGGAAGCCAATCGGTACCGCTCCCTGCCTCACCTGTGGCACTTGCATCCATTAGCGAAGATGCACTGCACTTGATCCACCTCGCCCGCTCGGGAGAGGATGTTACCTTAACCAATGAAACGCCTGACGACGTGGTGGTGCGCGGCGATGCCCAGCGATTAACGCAAGTGATGGTCAACCTGCTGAGCAATGCCCGGGATGCCTGCGGCCAAGGGGGAGAAGTTCACATGACCGCAGGGCGCCACGAGCAGCTTGCATGGTGGCGGATAACCGATAACGGTCAGGGCATCGACCCACGAGTGCGCGAGCACCTATTCGAGCCCTTTACCACCACCAAGCCCGCCGGCGAGGGCACCGGTCTGGGCCTTTCATTGGCCTACCAGATTATCAATGAGCACCAGGGTAAAATAGACGTGGCTTCGCCACCCCCCGGACAGCCTCGCGGCACGGCCATTACGTTATGGCTGCCGCTTTACCAACAGGATGATCAGCCAACCCATGCCCAGGATTCTGATTGTTGAAGATGAAGCGATTATTCGCAGCGCGCTAAAGCGCCTTCTGGAACGCCACGACTATACGGTCAGCGAAGCAGGCAGCGCTGAGGAGGCCAGCCAGCTTGAGCTCGCAGGGTTCGACCTCATCATCAGCGACCTGCGTCTGCCGGGCGAACCGGGCACCTCGCTGATCGCCGCCGCGGCCCCCGTGCCAGTATTGATCATGACCAGCTACGCCAGCATGCGCTCTGCGGTGGAAGCGCTCAAACAGGGGGCTGTGGACTACGTTGCCAAGCCCTTTGACCACGCGGAGCTATTGGAGACCGTTGAGCGGATCCTGCACAAGCAGTCGATGCAGCAGAGTCCGCCCCCGGATATCACCGATGCAGGCGGCAGCCGGCAAACCATGATCGGCAACTGCGTTGCCATGCAGCAGGTCTACACCCGCATTAGTAAAACCGCACCGGCCGATGTCACCGTATTGATTCTTGGCGAGTCAGGTACCGGCAAGGAGCTGGTGGCACGCGCCATTCACCAGCAGAGCAAGCGCGCCAAGGCACCATTGATCTGCGTCAACTGCGCGGCGATTCCTGAAACGCTGATCGAATCAGAGCTGTTTGGCCATGAGAAAGGCGCTTTTACCGGCGCCAGCGCTGCGCGCACCGGGTTAGTCGAAGCCGCTGATGGCGGTACGCTATTTTTGGATGAGATTGGTGAACTACCGCTGGATGCCCAGGCGCGTCTGCTGCGCGTTCTTCAAGAGGGTGAAATCCGTAAAATTGGCTCGGTGGAAACCCGCCACGTCAATGTCCGCCTGATTGCGGCCACCCATCGTGACCTGCGAGCACTGTCAAAAACCGGTGAGTTCCGCCTTGACCTTTACTACCGGCTGAACGTAATGCAGATCGAGCTGCCGCCGCTGCGCGAGCGCGAGGATGACGTGCTTGAGATCGCCGACATTCTGCTCGACAAGGCGTGTAAACGCCACGAACGCACGGGCCTGCGTTTGTCCCGCGCAGCCCGCCAGGATCTGCGCGACTACCCTTGGCCGGGTAACGTTCGCGAGCTGGAGAATGCCCTTGAGCGCGGGGTGATTCTTGCCGAGGGGCATCTGATCCACCCGGATGACCTGGGCCTAGCGCCGGCCACCCCACGCCCCCATCCGTCCTCTGGCGCGTCCAGCACACCTGCTGCCAGTGGTGGCGGTGATAAAAGTGCTGAAGAGAATGAAGATGATCTCTCTTTAGAAGATTATTTTCAGCACTTTGTCCTCGAACACCAAGACCAGATGAGTGAAACCGAATTGGCACAAAAACTGGGCATTAGCCGTAAAAACCTTTGGGAACGACGCCAGCGGCTTGGCATACCGCGCAAAAAAACCGCCCGGCGCCCAGGTTAAGCACCTGGGCATTGCTATCCACTCGCGCCTCCACACCACTCCTACGACCATCGTCTAATATACTGATTTAAATAAGAAATATTCTGCCTTTCGCTACCCAGGCACTGTTACCTTCCCACACAACGCCGCGCACAAACGGCCGCGAAAGGGGTAACACTTCTCGCGCCGTAAAGTTCCGCAGCGACTTAAAAAACCCCAACCTTCTGAAATTTATAATTTATTAAATAGGTGGCACAGGGTCTGCAGTATTACTGGGTAAGAAAAACAAACTGGGCATAGCGCCAGGTCACCAACAAAAACAACATGACCTCGCCACAACCTGAGCCACAACAAAAACAACAGGGCCAGGTAGAGATAACGGTACTAACAAGAACAACAGGCTTGAATCTCATTACTTGCTTGCGCAGGCAACACAGGCGCAGCGAACAACAACAAAAGTTAGCAAGTGGCCCGAAAGGACGCGACGTGCAATGTGACTTGGCATCCTAACAACAACAATAGCTGTCAGTGTGTACACCCCGGCGCCAATAATAATACCCCGGGGGGAGAAAAGTTCGCGGTTGGATTATTGTTTTGAATACGAGGCGGTCGGAACCATCGTGATCCTTACGCCTACCGACTGCGGTGCGTATTCAGGGCGATGTGCCATCATGAAGAAAAATAGCAGCACGGACGCTGATTAATTGCTTGATAGGGGAGGCTCTTTTAGCCTCCCCTTTCCGTGTTTGGAGCCTGGGTTTAAAACCTGTGTTAGCCCCCGCCAGCGTCAAGTGCTTTGCAAGCCGCTACTTTGCAAGCCGCTCTTTGCAAGCCATGAAGGGTCGGCTACACTCAGCCACTCGTGGTTTATGTTCAGTACTCGTTTGAAGTGTTTTCTAACGACTATTTTTACGACCATTTTTTCGTACCTGCGAGTTGAAATCGTCGCATGTTTAAAGGATTTACCCGTTTCCTACACAGCCCGGGGGAGCAATTGAAAACCTTGCTTGATCCCCAAGAGAGCACCACCAGCGCCCTCACTCCGCGCAACATCCCTCGGTCAGAGCACCCTGTTTCTCGCCAGCATATTAGCGATGCCGCGTTAAAAGTGCTTTATCGCCTTAGCGGCGCGGGTTTCGACGCCTATTTGGTGGGCGGTTGCATTCGTGATGCGCTGCTGGGCAAGATGCCCAAAGATTTTGATGTCGCCACCAACGCCACTCCAGAGCAGGTTCGCGATCTATTTCGTAACTCGCGCCTGATCGGCCGCCGTTTTCGGATTGTCCATGTGCGCTTTGGCCGCGAGGTCATTGAGGTCACCACCTTCCGTGGCAAACCCCAAGACGAGCATGGCGACCACATTGCCCACCAGTCCGATGAAGGGTTACTGCTGCGCGACAATGTATGGGGCAATATCGAAGAAGACGCGCTGCGCCGCGACTTTACCGTTAATGCGCTCTACTACAATATCGCCGACTTCAGCATCACTGATTTTGCCAATGGTGCCGAGGATATTAAGACCCGCACCCTGCGCCTGATTGGCGACCCGGCGACACGC
>Ga0208919_1002225_pt1 | contig 10347 bp, 9 predicted proteins | sample 4_EtaG_FD_184076 | JGI IMG/M metagenome (GOLD analysis project Ga0208919, IMG submission 184076) | Marine viral communities from the Subarctic Pacific Ocean - 4_ETSP_OMZ_AT15127 metaG (SPAdes) (version 3) | ecosystem: Environmental > Aquatic > Marine > Oceanic | place: Pacific Ocean | collected... | reverse complement strand
AAAGACTGGATTTAATCTCAGAAAATGTAGGACTCGTACGCGTAGCGCGCTAGAATTTTCTATTCTACAACAACACCTTTTTCCCACTTCATTTCCGGCAAACCATTTTCGTAATGTTTGCCATCGAAAGTGAGAACCTGTTTTCTATTAGCACCCTTTTCATTGTAGCTTACATGCACCCAGCCACCTGCTGGATCGTCTTTATTATAAAATTCTAATATCAATTGATCAAAATCTACGTTGTTTTGTAGCCAGTAAGCGATCTTAATATTTGGTACACCCCCTATTTCAAAGTCAACCGCCTGGCCCTTTGCATGTTGCGACGTTTTTTTGCTGCCGATCGCTTCACACAGCTCCTCGGAGCGGTAGCCCGATGTAATAGTAATGGGTTTATCAAACTTAGCACGAACCGGTTCTAGTATTTCATAGCACACGTTCTCTAGGTTTTTAATGTCACCAGCTCCTGGTGAGTTATCAATACCCTTACGAGTTGCTGTCATTGATTTAGTAAACTCTTCGAGTTTAAAATGTTTTGATAGTTGCATGATTTTAATGTGACATTAACGAAAAAATAACATATGCCATACCACTGATTAAAGCACCAACAGATACTAATAGAATACTTTCTATTCTATTAATCTGTGTCTCTAATTTAAGAATCTTGTCATGAGTCTGCTTTTGCATAATCCTGCAGAGTTTTTCATGAGATTCTATTTTTTGTTGTGCGTTGTACTTAGCCATTAAGCAGTCAACCCCCTTGATCGTAGTCGCATAGCTTTTTCTTCGTTAGACAATAACGCTTCCTCTATTCCTGTCAAGCCAGTATTTTGATTAATATTACCAGGTAATGCTGATGTTTTAACTACTTGTTGTGATACTTCTGATGTTTCAACAGGTATATTAGGAGTAATAGAAACCCTATCATCTTTACCACCAACAACTCTTAATGGGTTAACAAAGTCTGGAAAGTCGGAGCCTTTACTAGTGCTTAATTGATATAACTGTTGAACAATATTACTAAGGGCTTCTTGGGCTTCTAGCCATGCATTAGGCGCTCCAATTTTCATAGCGTTTTTATATATACCAGTAATAACTTCTCTACTTGGAAAGTAAGGTAGAAAATTTCCTGCATAAACATTTCCATAATCTTTTTTAGACATCCTTGCTAAGTTATCTCTTAAGTTTTCGGGAGAAGTGCCTAGTAATTCTGCTGCGTTCATGTTAGCATTCATTTCTTTTTGAACTCTCCATAAAGATTGATTTGCTGTTATGTATGCATCAATTAGTTCGGCTGGATTAACTGGTCCTTCTCTTAAAGCTACTTTAGTAAACATACTTTTAGATTTTCTAGAATTAGCTGCATACTCTGCATTTTTAAATCTTAATGTTCTTGGAATATTTAATTTCACTGCTCTCATTCCCGCAATTCCTAAACCTTCGTCTAATAGTTCATAAGACTGTCCGTTAGCATCATACTCTCCAATCTTACCCCATTTCCATCTTCCTGTAGGTCCTCCTCCAAAAATTTCTCCCGTTTGAAGGGGAGTATCAAATCCTGTTGCAGCATAATCAATTCTACCCAATTGTTTTAAACTTCCTGGCATTTGAGCTTTAAGTAAGTGTAGAAAAATTTTATCTGCTATAACACCTGCAGTATCATTTTCGGCATCATAGATAGTGTAACCTTCTGTAGTTTTTCCTTTTCTTCCTAAGATTGGAAGCACATCTGCTAAGGCTTCTGTCCAAATAGATTCTGAAACAAATGGTTGAGCAATTTCTCCCATACCTTTTATAGATCCCAGTATAAAGTTATTCATAATAGCTTGATCATCTAGTTGACCATCCGCTACTTCGTTAACTGCTGTCTGGAAAGGTCTAAGTAATGTATCGTAAGCATTAGCATGACTGAAATCGACATATTTATAATCTCCTTCTTCCGTTTTAATAGGAATAATAGTAGAGTTTTTAGACCACGGAGCTACGAATCTTCTAATAGCTGCTAACTCATCTTCACTAATATCATAAACATATTGTGCTGCTTTAGTTACACCAATTGGAACCATAGCTGTGGCAAAAGTCATGCCCATTAAACGTTGCATACCAATGGATCTTAATCCTGGAGTTTTAATTTCTTTTAATGCAGTTTGTAAAATATTAGTTGAGGTTCTTAAAATTTCTGCAGGGAAAGATACAAAATTACCCACCGGCCATTTACGTAATTCTTTAACCCATCCAGAAACATAATCATAGTTGGGTACATTGTTTCTTACAATGTTTGCTGCCAGTTCATCTAATTGGTCATCAGTTATTTTTTTACCCATATTCTTATAGGCTCTCGCATATCTTGCTCTTTCTCCTAGGAAGGTAGCAATTTTCCAGAAGTCATCTTCAGCTGTGTAAGCATCTTCTGTCCATTTTTTTATTTTAGATAATGGTTTTAACATTCCTCTTAAAGCTTTGTCTTGTCCCACTACGGACCCAAAGTCTACATCTTTTAATAGAGCTTGTAAGTCTCCCATTCTAACATTGGTATTAACCACGCCAAGTCTTGCCCATTTTCTATATAGATCCGATTCAACTCGAGTGCCCAAGCCTGCTACTTGTAAATTTTTCCATGCAGAAGCTAACATCTTAGGAGTAATGGTCACCCCTGGCATCAGCCCATTGGCTACGGCGAACGCACCGGCACTTAAAAAGTTTCTTGCGTGTGTTACTGGAGACAAAATAGTTTTTGCCATTTGTGATGTTGCTTTAGGAAATAAAATTAAATTTCTGTAGATAGCACTGTTCATAAAGTTAGTAGTAGTCTTACCTGCAGCGGCTTCAATAGCATCTGCTACTCCGTTTAATGCATATTTTCCTGAAGCAGGATTAGCAATTCCTGATGACATGCCCACTAGATCAATTTTTCTGTACATATTTTCATCAAAGGAATCCTTTAGTTTTAATGCAACGTCTTCAACTTGGTCCATGCTTTCATAAAATAAGGGTCGCTTGCCTGCTTTAATTGCTGCAGCAGATGCAAGAGACATGTTGGTTAACAATTGATTTCTCCTTGTAACCGCTGATACTTCTCCTGTTTGAGAAAGAATAGTTTGAATCGGGTCCCTAGTTTTTCCTAGAATCTCATCAACAATTTTTCTTTTATCTCCTTTTAATTGAGAGATATCAAATTTTTTAGAGGTTGCTTTTTGTGCGATACTCTTGTTAGTAAAAAATTGAGGGACATCAATTAAAGCATCTTGGTTAAAATTTTTAGGGGGTCGTGCAGTTTTAACTATATTATTAATTAAAGTTTCTGCTTCTTGATAAGTAATAGGAGTTTTATTTTGTTGTGCAGCTGTTCTAAAAACTTTAATGGCTTTATCTATTACTTCAGTAGGCACTTTATAATTTAACATTGGAATTAAAGAACGATTTGAAAATACATCGTAGGTAGCACTAATATAATTTTTAAATTTATCTCCAAATAAATCTTGAAAGTCTTTGAAGGTTCCTTTTAAACCCTCAATTTTTAATTTATCTCCTTTTTTAATTCCCTTACCTAGAACGGTAAACATGTCTGCCCACTCTCCTCTCATTGCTTCCATCTGATCATAGATTGATTTGATCTGAGTACTGTCATAAGAAATTTTCTTTTTCTTTAAAAAATCTGTAGCTTTCTTTTTCTGAACTTTTGAAATACCACCCCAACCGATGTCTGTTTTTTCTCCGTATCTAACTGCTCCATTATCTAAAACAGTAGGCTTACCTGAAGTTAAACCATCGTTTAAAACATTTAAAAATTCTTTTCGATTGGCCTGAGCTGTTCGGTCAAAAATTCTTTTAGTCCAAGGAAAGATTGCATCAATTCTTTTATTTAAATTTCTTGAAACCGTTTGAGCAAAGTTAATGTCGGCATATTTTTTTCCTATAATTTCTCTTTGTGCTTTAAATAATTCAGGGGTCATCTTTCCTTCTTTTTTAAACCTACTTGCAAAATTAAATAACTTTTTATCAATTGCATTGTCAGCGTATCTTAATTTTTCTGTTCTTCCTGCAAGAAGGCCTAGTGTTTTACCCATCCCTCCTATTAATCCAGTAAACAAAGCTCCTTCAGTTCCAAATTTAATTCTGTTAGCTAATCTTTTAGCTGGATCTAAATCTCCCTCTTCATCTTTGTGAAGGCGTGTGGGTCCTCCTAATAATTCTCCAAAGGTTCCTGCTTGTTCCACATCACCTATAAAGATTCCTTCAGCAGTACCACCAGTAATAGCGCCTGCAGCAAACTTAGCTGCTCTTCCTTTATTATTTAATCTTGCTAATTTAGTTGCACTATCTCTTAAAATGTTTCCTTTATCACCGGTCATCGTAAAATAAGTACCGGCTCTTTTAGAACGTAATGCTTGAGAAGCTAACTTTTGTCCTACTTTAAAACCTATTCCTCCAGGAACACCAATGTTAACTAACATCTCAGTAATTTTTCCGGCAGTAGTTGCTCTTGCTCTTTCGTCTAAGGTTGTAAGATCGTCAAACCATTTTTCCACCTGAGCTGCTTTGTTAGTACCAGCTCCCATGTCGATAAGGGTTGCACCTAAAGAAAAAATTCCTTTAGGAATTTGAATTAAACCAGATCCAATTCCAGATAATACAGATTCAAATGTGCTGATGTTGTTGTATTTTTCTGCGTCACTAACGATAGACTCGCTTTGCTTAGCTAAGAGTTCGTTTGTGTCTGTGGATACACCCGCGTAAATAGGCATTATTTATTGAGTCCTCCATTACTCTTTCCAGTCATTAGCTTGCATGGTTCTCCACCAGTTATTTAACAAGTCTAACTCTGTGGCGGGATCATCGGTACCTTCTTTGTAACCAATTCTACCACCCTCTGCTTTTTTTGCATAAGTGTCAGCGCCTAGGCCATATCCTCTTGCATCTCCTCCAACCGTGCCTTCCCAAGTTTTTGGGTCTGTAACTTTATCTACTATATCGGATACTTGTACTACGTCCTCTTGCATTTCTTCCCATGTCCTTCCTGTTTTAACTAGTTTCTTATCACTAGAACCAGTACCCTCTGCATTGTTCTCGTCTAACGTTTGGCTCTCTTCAATAATTTTTTGATTGCCACCTTTAATATAAGCAAGAGCTTCATCTACAGTAAGAAAAGATTTAACAGGAGCACCTGTTGCCATTCCATTTCCATCATCATTAAACACATGCCACTGGTGATTAACTGGATCAAACCATGGTATAGTAGAGCTCATGTTATCAGCAATGTAATCCCATTTACCTTTATCTTGTTTCCATCTATCAACTTCAATTACTCCAACTGCTATTCCATCCGCTGATTTTCTTCTTTTAATGGCTCTCCCTGTAGCTAATCCTGGTGAATACGTATGTTGAAAACTTCCCGGAACAGCATTTTTTAAAATAGCCTGTTCAATCTCGGTAATCAGTCTAGCTAAAGGAATTCTTTTTAATTCTTGCTCCTTCCATTTTCCTGCTTCTGCAATCTCTTCTAGTTTTCTTTTGTGTGCTTCTTCAGCCGCTAGTCTGCCACCTTGACTTTCAAGGACAGCTAACTCACCTGTTCTTTCTAACTGTGATGCTTTTTCTTTACTTCCTCTTACACCGGCTGCTCCTGCATAAAGCATTTCTCCTATAGTTTTAGCAGAGCCGTCATCTTTGTAGGGATTTCCTAACTCAGAAAAACCTTGAGCAGCGTAACTGAAATCTCCTCTTGGATCTTTTGTTGTTTCTCTTATTTGGGAATAGATATCTTCATAAGTTGGACCATCCGCATATCTTTTTCTTGGCGTGTCATATGGAGACGTGATGCCAGTCCCTTGCGCCTGGAAACTTGAGCCTCCACGCTTGAACATAGGTCTCTTTAAAATTCTATTGTACATAATTAAAACGAGGTACTAAGACCAACTCCTCCATATGCATCAGCTTGTGCTTGATTCATAAGTGGATTTGGGTATGGATTTGGTACTCGTGCCTGTGTATTATCTCGTCCCATTCCTAACATGTAAGCTGCTGATAAACCTCCACCAATTCCTGTCGCTAGGGGTGTAGGTTGGAATGGTTGTGTCGGTGAGCCAGGCATTGCTCCTGCAATACCTCCGTAAATATTTGATACATCTTGAATTCTTTGCATTGGTAATTGGTAACCTTGTTGCGCACCTAGAGCTAACTGATTTAGTTTTTGTTGTTCTAGTTGTTGGCCTTCTGCACCTAGTGCTTGTAAAGCTCCAATGCCTTGTTGCTCTAATCCAGTTGTGAAGGTACCCATTTGTTGTAGGTTGCCTAATTGTTGTTGCTGTTGAGTTAAAGCTTGATTGTATCCTTGACCATATAGACCTGCTAGTAATGCAGCTCTGTTTCTGTCAGACTCTGATCGATATTGACCCATCTCAACGCCGTGTCTACCACCACCAAAAGCTCCAGCCGTATAAGCTTGATCAGAGATAGCTTGTCTTCCTCTGCCAGCTTGGATGTCATACTCTTGCATTGTTGTGTCTATGACTTCCTTTTGATAAGGAGACATAAAGTCTTGATAACCTTTAGATGGATCTAATAAATTTTGTTGAGAGATTTGATCTAGGTAAGGTTGGTAAGAAGCAATTCCTGTTGCCCCTTGAAAACCTGTAACCATTCCTGTGGCATCTCTTTGAATGTCACCCATGCCATACATGTCGGCAAGTCTTTGGGCTCCTTTTTGTTGAAAGGCTCCGGGACCTGCAACCTTTGGAAGCATTGCTCCAACGTCAATAGGAGTCCCTAGTTGCCCGATACCAGCTTTAAGTATCTCCTGACCATAAGGCTGTAGAGCTCCACTGGGTAATAATCCAAATCCTGCGGGCATTGTTGCCATTATGCTGTCATCCTTTTAGCTTGTGGTTGTGCTTCTAAATGTTTCATAGTGTCATACATTAGTTGCGCACCTTTATTAATACTTCCACCGCCTGCAGCTCTTACTGCATCGGCTGTCATTACAAATTCGTTTTTAGATAATCTTGCTGGTACATCATCTTTTTTTTCATACTCTCCAATTGGAACAAAGCCACCAGTCGTTCTATAATCTTTTTCTAATCCTCCTAGATTCATGATGCCACCATTATCTTTTTTAATTCTTCCGCCAGTAGCCATGTTGTTTTGATACTGCTCTATAAATTCTTCTTTAGATACAAACTCTTGACCTAATTCAATTTGTTTTAGTTTATAATTCTGGTAAAGCTCCTCCCATTCGGATTCCCAACTACCTTGAGAATACCCAATTCTTCCGCCTTGAGCCATGCCTCCGCTATCAATCATGTCTAAAGCAATGGTATAAATTTCCATTTGTTTGTCTTGAGAAAGATCGTAAAATTCTTTTCCATATTCTTCCTGTGCTAATTCTTCAGCTAACATTTGAGCTCTCCATCCTCTGTCTCCACCGCCAGCAGTTTGTCCTTCAATTTCTGTCATGCTATCAGTAACAACTTCTTCGTTAGGAGTTTTTAATATTGTTTCTTGGTCTGCTATTACTTCATCACCAAATCTATATCCAGGTCTTCCGCCTTGAGCTATATAATCTCTGTGTCTTGATACAGCTTGTGCACTTGTACCAATGCTTTCAGGAGTAATCATATTTAGTCCTGCAGCTTTATCTAGAATGTCTGCCTCTTCAGTATTCATAACTCCACCTATTTGTAATGCTGTTATCAGCTGTTCTAAGCTCCATTCCTCAGTATTTAGATTAGGAAATTTCTTTGTAATTGCTTCCATGAGTGCATCTTCAACTTCGTCTCTTTCAGGTGGTGCTGTTTCACCTGCATATCCACCAGGGCCATCCACTAATCCTCTTTTATTTGGCATTCCCCCGTGTCTCAAACCAATGATACCACCGTTAGCGTGACCTGCCAGAATTTGTCGTCTAAATTCTTCTATTGACATTGGTGTGGCATCAGGTTGAATTTCTTGTAGCTCAAAAACGTATTTATCATATTCGTCTTGCAACACTGGATCCGCAGAAGCCATCATAGTGTTTCCTTGAAGTCCCTGCATTGGTACATCACCTTTAAGCATGTCCATCCAGTCACCACTGTCGAAGAAAATTTCAAAATCAAATTCATATATTTCTTGGTTTATGGCACCTGAGTTCCATACATTCCATGCGCCCTCTCTAGGGCTTGCTGAACCTGGAGCTCTTACTTGCTCGCCAGTAACATCCACCCCTGTTTCCATTTTAAAACCCTCAGGAGTAATTACTTCTTCATCAAATTCCATTACGTCAACTTCGTCAGGTCCTGTTGCATATCTCTTTCTTTGTTTATTCGGGACGGACATTAATCCTCCTCTAGCTGCAACTGCAGTAAAATCTGTAACATCGGCTTTGGTTTGTGGGACTCCTGATACAACCATAGGGGTATAGTTTATATCAATGGCTGCTTGTGCCTCTTTACCTGCTTCGCTTACTTGTCTCATATAGTCATCATAAGCGGCTTGCTGCATCTTATTTTTCTTTTTTTGATCCTCGTAGGATGCGTATGTTCCTAAAGCTGCTATTCCGGTTTTAATTAAAGGCTCGTATTCTTGAGCTGTTTCAATCCACTCTAATATAGACATAATTTCTAATTCCTTACTGTGTGATTATATATGAAAATCGCAGGGATTTCGCCTGAACTTATCACTTTACTTGTTTTTTTATTCATCGTCAATATCTTATACCTTACCTGTATCAGCTCCTAGTTTAATGGCTGCTACTTTTACATGCACATCTCTTTTTATATGCTCTCGTTTAGTGTCTGTGGCTGGGTTATCTACATCATCATCAGCCTCTTTATCCGACATATACTCTTGACCTGTTTCTTTATTGGTAAGAGTTATTTCGACTTCGGGTTTAATATAATGGACTTTTTTACCATCAATTTCTTTATATTCACTGCTAGCTTCTTGTTCTATAAATGGCATAATTCTCCTATGATCTGCTCGTTTGTAGCACAGATGCTGTCATTTTTATAACATTTCCTGTGGCACATTGCATCTTTATTTTATCCCCGGCTTCGAGAATAATTATATTGTTAAAGGTTAATAAATCAATACTACCACTCGCATTAATATTGACCGTGTCCCATTCATAATCAGTACTGCCCGATGAATCATGAACCTTGATATCTACGGCTAATGCTCCACTATGAGTATTATATAATTTTATACTTTTAATCAGGGAAGTAGTCTCTGTCGGTGTTTCATACATATCATGATATGAACCAGCGGGGGTAATCTTTGCTTGAATATTTTTATATACGTTAGCCATTATGTTAAAAAGAAATTAAACCTTTCTTGATCTTCTTTGTCCGGTTGCATATAGGTAGAATTTAATTGTTCTATAACAGAACTAATAGCTCTATTAATTTGTCTTTGATTATCTTCGGTGTATTCTTTTCTAGGTTCTGGTAATCTTACTACTATTTTTGCCATTATCTTCTCCCATCCGCTTGAACATCAACTTGGAAAGTACCGTATCGCCAGTCTTCTCCGGCGTTTTCATTTGCAATTTGTAGATTAGCATATCGTCCTCTAGCTCTTGTATCAAATTTAGTTGAACTTGGTAAAACATTAAAAGGACTTAAGGTACTATCAGTGCTTGAATTAGAAGGATAATCTTTTACTCCTATCACCACTTTAACCGTACCTGTCAATGTTTTAAAATCAGGAATAAATCTTCTCATTGCCACAAAATATTCTCCCATCCCTTTATCCGTTTGAACAGCAAAGTCATAAGACCGCAGTGAAGAAGTTAATGCTGTTGTGCTTCCATTAGGATTAATTTGATCGGTACCTGTTTCCTGTTGAAAAAATACACTTTGACCTAGTCCTGTTTCTCCAATAATACTTGGAACCGTTCCTGAGGCTGTACTATTAAACTGGGTTGCATAAGGTTTAGGATAAACAATGGAATCAATCCATGTAGTTCTAATGGAGTTTGTATTAGTTCCCGTATACCATACTCCTGTGGGCAATTGAGTTTTTTCTCCATAATTATATACGACATATCTGTCATTGTAAGTTTCCCCTTGACTAGGGTAATACCAAATAACTTCAGTAAATAAATTATTGATTCCTGCAGCGACTTGTTGTCCTTTAGTAGTATCAAAGTCGCCATAAACATAATCTTCTACTGAGCAAGATAAAGTATTAACAGTACCATCAAAGGAGAAGAAACCATTATTTCCCATCCAATAAGCTACACCATCTATTTCAACCACGGCGTTTTGCCCAATAAGACCACAGTTGGTCCCTACTTGTTCAAAGCCAAAAGTGAATGGAGCTCCTACAAATTTCATAGAATACAAAGCGTTATCCGTCCAGATTAATATATTC
>Ga0208919_1002223_pt1 | contig 10372 bp, 8 predicted proteins | sample 4_EtaG_FD_184076 | JGI IMG/M metagenome (GOLD analysis project Ga0208919, IMG submission 184076) | Marine viral communities from the Subarctic Pacific Ocean - 4_ETSP_OMZ_AT15127 metaG (SPAdes) (version 3) | ecosystem: Environmental > Aquatic > Marine > Oceanic | place: Pacific Ocean | collected... | reverse complement strand
GGAGGCTGGGGCCGATGGGAACCTGTATTTACCCACGAAGCAACGATTGGCGTACTGCAAGTCTGCATAGGATCAATCCTCGCATTCGCAATGCGTCCACTACAACACTGAGGGAACCATGAAAGACCTACTAATAAAGCATGTTAAAATTGGAATTGGTAAAAAGGAAATCTCTAAAACTGGTAAGGGTGCAGCGGTGGGTGGAGTGGGAGCTATTGCCTATTCCCTTATCACCGACATGGGCTTTATGCCCGGGGCGTTTACTGCACCCGATGTAATACCCTATGTCGTCGCTGGCCTGTCGGCCGGCATTAATTTCGTGCGTCAGTTTTTCACTAACCACCTATCGTAAGGAGTAGTCATGGACCTTCAAGCACGCAAGGAAGAGCTACAAGGCGACTTATCGACAATGGAACAACGCCTGCACATCACTCAGGAGAACGCCAAAGCACTGACTGTCGACATACATCGTCTGAGTGGTGCCATTGCAATAATCGAGGAGCAGCTGGCTGCGGCGAATGGCAACACCGCCGAGGTAGTGGCTGAATAATGGCTGTAGTCGGTCCTGTTGCTGGTCCGTTTGGACTGTCGCTGGGCGTAGATGCGCAGTATCTACCCGTCTCGCTGGTCGATGCGACAGACGTTAAGACCTTAGAGACCGGTGTATCCAGCCCAACGATTCAACTGAGTAAGGCTGGAGGGGCCTATGGCAGCGCCTCCGATGGCACATGGGCCGAGCTGGGTAATGGCGACTATACGATCCGGTTGAATGCGACCGATACAAACACCGAAGGATGGCTGCTGGTGCGTATCATCAAGACTGGCACCTCGGCCGAGAGTAAAGTCTACGCACACGTAGGGGTATCCCCTGCCGATGAGCGGCGAGAGATGCTGGAAATTAGATCAATACACCGGGAGACAAAGTAATGGAATCGACCGATGACAAGCTCCACCAGCTCGACCTACAGCAAGTAGAGTGGATCACTAAGCTGGCTGCCCGCTTGCAAGACGATCTGAAGACTTGGAACTCGCTGACACACGTCATCGCTCTGGCTGAAGGCAAGCGAGACCACGAGCGCGTAGGCATGGCCGTCGATCAGACGGTGACCGATGAGCAGCTTGAAGCGATTGTAAGCCAGCAGGAAAAGATCTTACTGGCAGCGAAGGCTGGCATATTCAATACCAACAACACGCTCAAGCAGCTGCACGACCGACGACAAGTCACCATCGCACAGGCTCGTGAGCAGGAAGAATTAGCAGAGGAGGTTATCTGATGCCGTGGGGAGAAATAGCAAAAATACTGGCTCCGATTGCGGGTTCGTGGCTTATGAACCGAGGCGCTGGACAAGCACAAGACGCAGCGATGAACGAGCAGATGGAGATCGCACGGCGTCAGACGGCCTTGCAAGAGCAGCTGGCGGCACTCGACCTGCCTTTTCGTAAGAACTTGCTTGCTGCACTACAGAGCCGCCAGCAGCAACAACGGCCGCGCATGATGATGCCTCAATTCCGTCAGATCAACCCCTATGGCAACGTCAATAGGGTGCAGCCACAGCAGACAGCTAAAAGCAACCCTGCTCTATTCAACGCATTAAAGGCAATTACAGGTCCGCGCAACACAATGGTCAACCTGCCTGCTGCGATGCAATCGACTTCTAAATAGGTAACAACATGGCTTTTGAACTCAAAGGTGGTGTAATAGACTTACAGGAGCTGATGCCCCTAGAGGACAGGACTCGTCCGACTCTCTTTTATGACTGGGACAAGCAGCATTCTGGACAGGTGCCCGTCAATTCGGTTGAAGCAGCGGTAGATGGCCCTATCTATGATCTGAGAGCCTACCTTCAAAGCGACAAAGGCGCGTATGATGGCCCCCCAGAAGTAACATACAATGGCGAGCCTCTTGGCGCGGGAGATGTTACGCCCGAAATAGAGCAAGAATGGCAGACCTTTCTAAAAGTAGCGAATGATCATTTCCGTCTTTCGATGGAAAATCTCGATTACCATAAGACGGACGCTGGTAAGGGATACGAATGGATGGGTGGTAATGATGCTCCGGTTGACTTCGAGTTTTCAACTAGGGATCGACCTGATGTAGACGGCGTACAAGTTCTCTACGGGGGGGGGCCTCGCCTAACTGTACGAGGATTATACCGTCTAGGCGAGACGTTTATCACGGGATGGGACTCCACGACCAATGTTTTAAGAGTTAAAGACGGCCAAAAATCGGTCAAGAACGTAGAGGTAGACGTCGGCGATCGGATCTGGGACAGCCTCTTAGAACACGGAAATTCTTTTGCGACCTCTCATCCTGCGATTCAACAGCGGTTTCCGGGAGTTGCGGAGGGCAGCATAAGGCGAGAGCCAGATGGTTCGTACCAACTGTACGACAAGGCCCCGGCAGAGGGTGGTCAGCCTATCACTGACAGCCGATATAACAGCGATTTCTCTCCGATGGGCGTTGGCTCGGGGGTGTCTGCAACGCCTGGAGCGGCTGGCTTACCACCTACGGGAGCGGAGCTCTTAGCAACGACATTGGCAGAGAGACAGGGGGGAACAGGAACCACAGCGCAGCCGCCCATTGAAGAGTCAGCTCCGCCTGTTAGCACATCAGTAGAGAACGCGCGACTGATGCAGATGATGCTATCTTCAATGGGAGGGCAATCCACAGATCCAAATAAGCCTGTTGGCGATGCGGTTTTTGGCCAAGGGGGCACCTTTTATGTTGATGGAGTTGGCGCTATAGAAGTGGACGAGAACGGCGTGCCGCAGTACAACCAGTCTCAGATGAGGGACATCTTCAAGTCTTACCTGCGCACGCAGATCGGCAGCGACCACCCCGGCATCGATCAGTTCGTGGATGCGTATCTGGGCAATGAGACTACTGCGCCTCGTGGCGCACCTCCTACCAACATGCGCGACTGGGCTATCCAGCAGCAGCTCGACCGCATCCTGCGCGATAAGGGAGTGACCTCGGGCGATAGCACTTTCTCCAGCGAAGCCTCTAGCGGTGGCCTTGCGTCAATATCAGACACGGGCAGTGTTGGCAGCGGACTGGGTGGAGCATTGGGCGTCTTGGGAGATCTGGGCATGGGGGCCGGTGCTGGCGGTCTGGATCTCAGCGCGTTTATAAACAGCTTGCCCGGCGTAAGCGTAGGCGACTTAAACCTGCCTGACGTAGGCGTAGGCGACCTTGGGCTGCCCGACGTGGGTGTGGGTGACTTAGGACTGCCCGGCGTGGGCATACAAGATCTCAACCTGCCAGATCTCAGCAACCTCTCTTTTGCAGACATGGGTGGTATTGCTCCAGACCTCAGTGGCCTCTCCTTCGCAGATATGGGTGGCACCGGTCCCGATCTGAGCGGTCTCTCTTTTGCAGGTATGGGTGGTATTGCTCCCGATCTGAGCGGTCTTTCCTTTGCAGATATGGGCGGTATTGCTCCAGACCTTAGCGGTCTCTCCTTCGCGGACATGGGCGGCACCCCCCCCTCCCTGACAGCCGACGACATAGACATCAGTGGTTTGTTGAGTGGCCTTCGATCAGGTATCGGTGGCACACAGCGCCTTTTAGATCAGCTGAGAATCCCCAGCCTTGCAGGACTCACCGGAGGCATAGGTGGCTTGGAGCAGCGGCTGAGTGAGATGACGCTGCCCAGCCTGAGTGGTTTAAACACAGGCGTAAGCGGCTTAGAGCAGCAGCTCAACACCTTAAACATCCCATCGCTGGATGCTCTATCGGGTGGCATAAGCGGCTTGCAGCAACAGTTAGGCAATTTGCAGATGCCCGACTTAAGCGGCTTGCGCGGTAATATAGACGCTTTATCGGCAGCAGCTGGTGGCATCAATATACCATCACTGGCAGGGCTGAACACAGGCGTAAGCAGCCTCGAACAACAACTCAACACATTAAACATCCCCACATTAGACGCTTTATCCGGCGGCGTCAGTGGCTTACAGCAACAACTCAGTAACCTACAGATCCCTAACTTCGACGCATTGACCAGTGCTCTGGGTGGCGTTGAAGGCACTGTCGGTGGCATCCAGCAGCAGCTGGGCAACCTGCAGATCCCATCGATGCCCGACCTTTCGGGCCTTGGTGGCATCGAAGGGGCGCTGAGTGGACTGCAACAACGCATAGGCAACATACAAACACCGGCACGGCCGGACTGGAGCGGCTTAACACCGCAAGACTTTGGTCTTTCGAGCCAGTGGCTGGGAGGCATGGAGGGTGCGATTGGTGGGCTTGAGCAGCGCGTGGGCCAGATGGGCCTGCCCGACTTCAGCGGCACGAGCTTGGCCGATCTAGGATTAAACCTATCTGCTGGCGACATGGGCACTGCGCTGTCGAGTTACTTTGGCGGCGTAAATCCATTAGCTGGTATAAACGAAAGCCTTACCGAGTTACTGGGCAGGGACTTTGGTGGCGGTGACGTCTTCAATGAATATGTCACTAATGTAGAAGGCGGTGGTGGTGGTGCTGCCTTTGATCCGGTGGCTTTTGGTCGCGGGCTGGCAGGGAGTGCAGCTGCTCCTCATGGTTATGATTACCTCAACATGGGCTTCCTTGACCTGCTCAAGCAGGCACAGGCCCAAGGTATCGTAGGCCCGGGCATCGCTGGCGGTGGTGGCTTAGACCCCTCAGCACTACAGGCTGGACTGGGTCAGTTCTTTTTTGGTGATGACTATGCACCGACGGTAGGCCCCGGCGGCGTCTTCGATGACCTGGGCTTCTTGGGTGCTAACAATCTGGATGCTTTCCTTAACAATCAGTTCACGGACTTCCGCACGGGGCTGGGCTTAGGCGAAGGGCAGACACTGCCGGGCTTGATCGAGTCGTTGATACCGGCCCAGCCGCAGCTCGACCCCATGTTCACCGATCCCACACAGTTCTTCGACCAGCTCACGCAATCCTTGGAGTCGGCCGTCACGGGCACGAAACACACATTCACAGGGGGAGCAACCAAGCCGACGTCATGGTATCCCGATGAGGCTGCGACACCGACGACTGGTACGACGACAACGCCTGAAACGTTCACGATGGAGCAGATGCCTGCGCTGGACATGCCTGCCATCAACGACTTCACCGACTACCTCCGCTACCCGCTGATGGAGGGGCTGACAGGCGCGCTGAATTCGGCCAACCCGTTTGACACGCGACGTGATGCAATCCTTAAAGGACCTACCAGCGACTTGAACCGTCAGTTTGATGAGTCGCGGGAGAACCTCGTCAGTCGCTACGGCACGATGGGCATGATGGGATCGCCCGCCTTCAACCAGCAGATGCGTGAGCTGGAACGCGACAGGGCACAGGGGGCCGCTAACATCGCCAGCCAGTTTGGTATGGAAGCAGCACGGTCTGACGAGACGATGCGACGCAACAGGCTCGCCGACGTGGCAAGTGCTATGACAGGCGAGCGGCAAGCGACACGCGACGACATGATGTTCCAGAACAACCTACAGCGACAAGCGCAACAGGACTACAATCAATACTTGGCTCAACAGCAGGCAGCTTACATGGGACCGCAGTCGTATCAAGATGAGGGCTTGCGCTTGGCCTTGGGTGGCATTGGCAGCAACTTGCAGCCCGCTATAGGCAGTTCTTTGCAGAGCTTGGCAGGTATCTTTTCCGGCGCAGGCAATCAGATTTCTAATAACAACAACACGCTGGCTAATGCCTTTGGCAATAAAAACGGCCAGAAAGGACTATGGGGCTAATGTCACTCTCACTTGGTGGTGGGTCTTTTATCAATGCGCTGATGGGGCAGGCTGGTAACGTAGGCCAGCAGCGACAACGGCAACAGGATCAGTTGATGCAGATGATGATGCAGGGCTTTGTGCCTAACGAAGCCTCGCAACAAGAGGCTCAGGGTAAGGGCCTGCTCTCGCAGTTGATTGGACCGACCGGTGCGCTGCCCCTACAGTCGCCCAAGCCGATGCGTCCGACCGACTTCGAGATGGCACCGTGGAACCCGGCCGAGGTGTCACGGTTAGAGCGCGAGGAGAGAGGAAGACTGCAAACGGAGAAGCTTGAGCATAACAAGACTCTACAAGAGGGCATGAACGAGGCTGAAACTGAGCGCGCCAGAGTTAGGAGCGAGCATGAGATTGCGATGGCTAAGATACGCAGAGATCATGAATACGATCTGCAAAGCGCAGGTGATGACAAGGCCAAGGCTCGGATAGGACTACAAAACGAGCTCAGGGTTGCTTTAGAGGAAATGCAACAGGCCAATAAGCTAGCAGAAATAGCAGCTAAAGCAGAAGCCGCTGGCGTTTCAGGGCCTAAACAATGGAATGAAGTTCTTACTACGATACAGACCGTGGACACGATGATGCAATCCTTGATAGATAAAAAAGGATGGTCTGGCTTTTCCCCCGAAAACAAGAGAGCTTACGAAGCCTATCAAAAAGCTCGACTAGCGTTAATAGAAAAGCTACCTGCGGGAGTGTCCGCTATGGCAGAGCTCTCCAATATCCTTAACGCACCCGATGAGGGTAAGGACCCTTTGGATGAAAAAGTGGACTATCCAGCGGCGAACGATGCTATCAGCAGTCAATACAGTGACAAAGCCATTGGTGTTCCAGGGTTATTCTAATGAATCTTTCTGATAAAAAGAAACAGGCTATCGCTGAAGTCTTTGCTAAGTACCCGGGCTATTACAACGACTTTAAGAAGGCATTGGAATACAGAGGCATGTCGTTTGACGTGGATGAATACCTACCCGTCGACTGGTCTTTGGAAGGAGAAGAGGCCACCAAGAGTGCTCTTGAGTCGTTGACATTGGGTCTTTATGACCCCGGTGAGCGCGACCCAAGGGTAGGTGACATAGACATCCTCGGTATGAACCTTTCTCCCTCCGGCATGGCAGGTGCAGTAGCAGGTGCTTTGCCTACTGCCTTGGCAGGTGGGTATGGCGGTGCTGCCGCCGCAGCGCGTATGGGCGCTGGCGCCGTAGGCAAAACAGTGGGCCGTGTTGTTGGTGGTGAGGCAACTCCCGGCTTCATCGAAGGCTTGATCAAGAGCGGAGGAGAGCTGGACGAAGCTCTCAAAATGGCGGGTATATGGACTGCCACTGGCCTGATGCTGGAAGGTACTGGCAGGCTGGCTATTAAAGCCTTACGCAAGCGCAAGGACGGCAAAAAGCTCACCAGCGACGAGACGCTGGCATTAGACGAATACAATCGGGTGGCTGGCAATGAAGGTCTTGTCCCTGTGAGGACGGGAGATCCCTACAACTGGGGCATCACACCCGAAGAGATAAGCACCTCGTTGGTGCCAAGACGCTCTACGCTACCTGCTGGGAGGACGTCTTCTGCATTGCAAGAGGCAGGCCCTTCTACAGTCGCAAGAGCAGAAGATGTCAGAAGAGAAACTCCGAATGTTGGTTCACCAGAGATAGAGACAACTTCACTGGCAGAGCCTTTTCAGCCCATGCTGAAGGGGCAGGTTCAAGAACAAGCTTATGAAGAATTGCATCGGTTTACTAGTCAAGTCTCTGATTTAGCTCAAGATACTTTTAATCGACTTTCCTTGCGCGTTGATTCCCTTGATCAAGCTACTGTCCAATTAGGAGGTGGCATTGACGATCTTATCAACAGCATACCTCACATAACTCCAGAGCGACAGGTTGAATTACGCGAACAAATGGCCGAAGTATGGCGGTCTTTGCTGATAGCTATTGACGAAGGCAAGCTAGATCACCAATCCGCTAACATCTTATTTAGGAGCGTAGGCGATGGATCTATCGGCTCAGAAGATGTACTAGAAGAACTCGGCAAGCGACGTCCGGCAAGGAAAATACCTCTCCTAGGAGATGCTGAAGAAGGCACTGAGAAGCTCTGGCGAGAGGGTTTTGGCAAGGATGCTCCTGAGATACGCGGTGGCGTAGACCTGCCTGAGCCTCCCGCTACAGGCGCTGATGCAGGGCCAGCGACTGAGACGCAGATCTCTCGCATCCATGAGATCACGCAGCTCCTCAAGCGCGAAGGCGATGAGTTTGCCATGCCGGGACCAGACGAGGTCCGTGGCTACAACATGCGCGATGCGCGTAGGATTGAGGTGCAAGCCAAGTCGCGCCTTTCCTTTATACGGGGCAGGAAGCGGAACCAAGCACTGCATAATTTGCAACAGGAAGCTGCCGACCCCGATGGCACTAAGAGGGCATGGGTCGACAACCCCCCCTCTGATATGGACGAAGCTCAGAAGGCTGTCCACCGGGAGCTTAAGCGCAAGCAGAAGCTGGGCCGTGTCGTCTATGACGATGCAGAGGTGCTGAAGGAGCCAGGTCTGCCCTACTACCTCGGCATAGTGCCGAACATATCCCGCTGGGGCTTAGGGTCTAACCCCGTGACTAAGGCTATTGTCGAGAAGTCGATGCACATGTTCGAAGACATCGGCAGACAAAAAGCGGCTTTCTGGAAACGCTATCAGGCAGCAGTAGAACCTCTGGAAGCAACTCGTATGGATCGTGTCTCGGCAGCAACAGGCCGTCAGGAGGCGCGGGAGGCATTAGAGGAAGAGGCACGACTCAAGGGACTTTTAGTACAAGCACTGGACGGACGCGATACCAACCGCATCCTTTCAGAGCATGGTGAATTGGTCCCTATATATAATGAACTACGTACTATGTTCGATGAGTTAGCCGACAACATCGACTTACCTCGCTCTGAGCGTATATCGGCGTACTTCCCCCATATCTTTGGAGATGACACGGCTCTTTGGAGGGCCATGCGGATGAGCAACGACCTTGGTGGTCGTGCGCGTTTTGCTGCTAAGTACCTCCCAGAGGAGATCGCCAACGAGATACCTGAAGGCCGGTTCTTCGGCTCTCTTATAGAGCGTAGAGGCACAGACGCTGCCTACTCTGAGGATCTGGATGCCGTCATGTACGCCTACATGCACGGCGCGATAGAGACTCCGCGCTTCTCAACCTTCCTTCGTGATGCTAACGAGGCGCTTACCAAGCTGCCAGAGGGACAAATGAGACAGTCTTTTGCAGACTGGTCTAACTACGTGGTAGGTCGGCCCTCTGAGTGGAAGAAGGCACAAGCCCGATGGTGGCAGCAGAACGAGACGTTTAACAGATGGGTCGATAACGCCGTTGAGTGGTTGGGTGACAGCGAGACGAAGGGACTGCTTGAGCGTAGCCGTAAGGGAATGCTATCGCCAGATGAAGAGAAACTGGCACTCGACTACTTCGATAAGTTGCTGACCGACGCCAATCGATTCACCAAGGAGGGCAAGATCAAGGGACGCGACGTCAAGCAATACCGCGCTCATCTCGCCCTGCTCGTGGACAACATGAGGGCATCACTGGCATCGCCTACGGCAAGGCCGGTTGTACTGGAGAAGCTCTATCAGCTCATGGTGATCAACAAGCTGGGTTTTTCCTTCAGCCACATGATGACCAACTTCACGCAAACGATGACCAACACGCTACCTAAAGTAGGACTGCGTTACGTGACCAAGGGAATGCAGCGGTATTCAGGCGACAAAGCCAATCAATTTTCTAATGGGCGCACCGTTGAGGAGGTGCTGGAGGAGTCAGGGGTCTTGGCTGACATCCCCGAGTACCGTGAGTTCTTCGGTGGACGCAAGCACGGATTCTTGGCTGACCTCGACAAGGTGGCCTTGTCTCCTGCTCGATTCAGCGAGGACTTCAATCGCAGCGTAGCCCTCCTAGGACGATACGAGCAGGCCATTGACGAGGGCATGGATCATGCCGCAGCCTTGATCGATGCCCGTAATCTGGTCAGGGAGACACAGTTCGTCTTTAACAGGGCCGGGACAATGCCGCTCTTCCGCAACCCCGGCATCCGTTTCCTTCTTATGTTTAAGTCGTATGCCCTGCATCAAATCAACTTCTCTGCCGAGCTGCTGCACGATGCTATGAAAGGCGACAAGGAAGCACAAGCTGCCCTCTTTAAGCACTTGCTGGCCTACGCCACTCTTGCTGGCGGTACTGCTGCCGTCTCAGGGCCAGCACCTAATCTCAGGCAGCAGACTGAGCACCCCCTCATTGGGTTGGTCTCATCCGAGAGTCCGTTGGATGCGCTGGGAGGCCCGCCCAGCGACATGCTGCTGGAGATGCTGCAAGGCAATGTGACTCAGGGCCTGTCCGAACTGACTGAGCCATCTATTATGCGTAGGTACGGCCGAGCTACTGAGAGTGGCGAATTATCGCAGCTTTTGGGCCTTAAATCGCAATGATAGGTGTCAAATAAGGTGTCAGGCTAGCGCAAGTCACTGTAAAACAACGGCAGGCATACGGTTTCACATACCGGAGGTCCGCAGTTCAAGTCTGCGATCGCCCACCATTAAGAAAGGCCCCAGAACATCGGGGCCTTTTCTTATTACCCTACTATAGTAGTT
>Ga0208919_1002222_pt1 | contig 10377 bp, 14 predicted proteins | sample 4_EtaG_FD_184076 | JGI IMG/M metagenome (GOLD analysis project Ga0208919, IMG submission 184076) | Marine viral communities from the Subarctic Pacific Ocean - 4_ETSP_OMZ_AT15127 metaG (SPAdes) (version 3) | ecosystem: Environmental > Aquatic > Marine > Oceanic | place: Pacific Ocean | collected... | reverse complement strand
CCGATCACACCGTCTGGCGCAAAATGGACCCCGACGGAGACACCGATTGGCAGTGCGATTGTCCCGGATTTGGATATCGGGAAAAATGCCGCCATATCGATGCAGTAAAAACCGCCATATCACACGGAATCAAGGAATGGGTATACCAAAATGACAACCGTTTCTAATACTGAGGAATTAAAAAATGCACTCGCCAAACTCGACATCCCCAACATTGTCAAAAGAACCGTCTACAACAACGTGGTCTTGGGACGCACCTACTCAAGAGACAACCCCTCCAACACCATTGCTATCCCCGGAGCTGGAGAAATCGTTATTACCGGGAGACTCTATGGAAGCTATCAGGCCGCTGGAGTGGAGCGGGCTAGACACCACGACCACCGTACAGCTATTGTGCGAGCTGCGCACAAAAGTATTGAAAGAAACCGAGAAAGATACTCGGTTCCTATCTCAGACTATGCCGGAGTGGTTTTACGCACTCAAGCTATTACTGACGGGACCGTCGTGGCTCTCGACCGAACAACAGCAGCAGAGCTGGTCACTCATTCTTCTAGCAATCAGAGAGATATACACCGACGTCAAGAGACACAACGAAGAAACAGCGACAAAAGACGCGACGAGAGAGTCGATACTGCAATCCATGACCACAGTGGAGATTCCCGCACCGCCCCCGATCAAGATGAGCGACGTAGCGATAAGCTCTATGCGACAGGCGCAACTTACCTATTGTCAAAAGAAAAAAGTGTGGACCGGACCAAAGTCGCATGATACGGACCACATGGCAAAATATTGGGCATCCAAACAAGGGACGTTTTTATGAATGCTGTCTATAATGAAAACGATCCGTTTGCCGCAGAATGGCTAAGACAACTTATCTCAATGGGAGAGATTACAGATGGAACCGTTATCGAAAAATCAATCACCGATCTCACCGCCGACGAACTCAGAGGATATTCTGAAATCCACTTTTTTGCAGGAATTGGAATCTTTAGCCGCGCATTGCGCGACAGTGGTATCTATGATACAAGATTCGCCCCATCTATTGAAAATCCCTTCCTTACCGGATCATGTCCCTGCCAACCATTCTCAACCGCCCAAACAACCGGTAAAAACTTTAAAGAAAGCCTTGCCGACAAACGGCATCTCTGGCCACACATGCACCGACTCATCGAAGAATACAATCAAATCAATGACTACCCTATTCGGCACATTGCTGGTGAACAGGTGTCGCAAAAGAAGGGACAACGATGGTATTACGAGCTTGTACAACCTGCGTTGGAAAAAGAGGGTTATCTCACCGACGCAATATCACTGGGCGCACATAGCATCCACCCGTCGGCACACCAAAGACTCCGACTCTACTGGGCAGCGCATCGATGGATGGAAAACAGTGCGGAAATCGGACGGAGAAAGTGGGCCGACAAAAATCCACATCAACAACACGGGGACAGCAGTGCGGAAATCGGACACAACAGGGACGGAATACGGACTGTCACTGGTGTCGTTAGTGCAAGTAGCGGGATGGCCAACAGCCCTAGCAAGCGAAACCGGGGAGAAAATGGAAACAGTGTTGGCACGGAAAGCGGGGCAAATGAAATTAGGCACACTGGTGCAACGAGCGGGATGGCCGACAACAGTAGGCAGGGACTACAAGGACGGCACGTCGGAATCAGCAGACATACAGGTCAACGAGAAGGGGAGAATAGTCAGGAAATCATTGACAACAGGGAGGGAACACGGGATACAATTAGGGAAAATAGTATTTGCAACGCACTGGAAAGACCACACACAAATAATGATCACAGCACCGGAACCAACAAACAAATACGATACGTGTACTGTACAGATCTTAAGTGGCGACCGATATCAACTGAACCCGGCGATGTGCCGATGGTTGATGCAGATACCAAAATCATGGGACGTCGCGGCACAATCAGCGGCTATGGCAATGCAGTCGTCCTCCCGTTAGCAACAGAATGGATTAAAACATATGTAGAGACGTTAGAGGAAATGTATGAAACTCGACTGCCAGACTGAACGCGGCCAACAATTTATTGCCCGGGAGCGCACCATAGCGCACTGGCTATCCAATCGGACGGGACTGCCTCATATAGAGACACCTGATCCATGCGGCATCGATGCAATATATGGAAAAGATCAATCGCTCTGGCTGGTTGAAATACGCTGTAGGCTCGGACTATTTTTAGTAGGCAATAAAGTGTTCCAGAAAAGTAAAAAATTATACCACAACACAATACTGGTCACACACGACAAAATCGAAAAAGCACAAAAAGCCGCGCGGTATATGCACGGTAAATACATACTGATGATAAATATTGGATCCGGGCATATTCTTTGGTGGGATCTAACCAAAGCACAACTCACCACAAAATCCACTGTAACGCGGGCCACATGCAACGGTGGAACAGCGCGACGAATCAATGCGTTTATACCTCTAAAAGACGCAACTATTACACAGGGGCCAAGTGGTTTGGGTAGGGACTTTATTGATCCGACTAAACCCTACGTCCCGGGTTGACATAACATATGATACGGATACTCACTGACGTAATCGGCGGCTATACTACTCGACCTGCATTATCGGACGAAATGACGGCTCATCATGTATATCGCGCACAATATTACAACGACAACGAGTCTGTAAAAACACTCATCGAAGCAAACATGAGATGGGCAAAAACCTACACCAAACAATTTGCCGATTCGCGTGAGATTTATGGCCAGAAAAATGAACTACTATCCGCCGCCGTACTAGCACTACTGGACGCCATATACAATTTTGACCCGGAAGCTGATACCAAATTTTGCAGTTATGCAAATTATCGCATGGACTACCGACTATCACAAGCATTGCACGAAATGTTATCCGAGTCTGGACCACGCATACCACGTAGTGCAGTAGCTATTATTGTACAGGCAAACAAAAAACAAGCCGAGATGGAAAAAGAGCTACAACGATTTGTGCCGCTCGATGAGGTGTGCAACGCAATCAAAACTACAGACCATATGCGCGATGCTGTAGTGCAAAAATCAATACGACAAATAATCCCATACAGATCAGCCGACGCAAATTTAGAGGAGGTCATCCCGGCAAACCAACCAGCTATAGATGACGAAATTAACGACGCGCAATGTGTGACCATGATAGACCGCGCCCTCGATAGGATCCCGGCTCAAGCATATTACATACTATCTGCTAATCCCGGTGACAATCTATCTACTGACGGATCTACCCTACGCTCGTTAGCTGAGACAATGGGTATCAGCCACGAATACGTCCGACACCTACGCGAACGCGCAAAACAAACATTGTATCGACAACATCTTAAAAAGGGAAATTATTTTGATAACCGAAAAAATTGAAACAACAGTAGCATACAGAGAGTTGTGTGTAGCCGTGCTGTTACAGGCCGTCACGGATCTTAAAAAAGCATTAATAGTAAAAGCCAATATTAAAGACCCGCGTCAACTACGAAAAGCTGAACACATAATACAAGAAACCTCCCGCTTCTTACGCGACACCAATAGTCCATATCATCAAATGCTGAACGTAGATCCACACATATACCCGGAACTCGTAGACAAGTTATTGGGAAATTTTGCTGAATGACATATAAATCAGTAAAGGGTTGGACCACCGTATCGGACCAATCAGTGCGCGTATATGCACGTAACGAAATGGCAAAAAAAATGAACCGACTCGTGATACAAATGTCTTACGACGATTTTGAGGACGCATTTAAAAAATGGGAAAACGGTACCTACATACAGGACGCATTCCCCAAATTATCACCACCCGAACGCGACTACCTAATGACCGGCATAACACCGGATCAACAAAAAGAGTTGGGGATCTAACCACCAAAACCAATGTTATCCAGCTCCCCCGGATCGAGTTGAGTGGACTTGGCATACAGCAACGACATACGTGGCGTCGAATGCCCAAGCAGGGCCATGAGCTTACTTAGGTTGCCTACCTCTCGCCAATAATTGGTAGCCAGTGTATGACGAAACCTATGTGCATGGACATGATTAATCCCGGCACGTTGAGCTGCACCTTTGAGAGTCATCTTAATATCTTTAATCATTAAAACCAATCTCTTGTCAAACTGATCTGGTTTAAGCCGGGCCATTGCTGAATTTGGCAGTTCGCTTACCGGGAATGATTTCATCTTATGTAACTGTTCAAGTGCAATCGGATTAAGCGGCAACCATCTAATCTTCTTACCTTTTGTTTTTTCAATACAATACCGCCGTTCTTGCCAATCAATATAATCCCACCGCAGTTTGCGTAGCTCCCCTATACGTAGTCCAGTATTTAGTAGCAACATTACTACAAGTTTTGCATATGGGTGTAGTTCATTTATCAATGCGCTACATTCGGATTCGCTCAACGGCATAATTGCCCGCTCTTGGACTTTTTGCCCCTTGAACGATTCAACAGGATTAACTGCCAACAATTTCAACGGATCAACTGCAAACTTGAAAAACACATTAATAACTCGTAAATGCCTATTGTATGTAGACCCTGCAACACGCTGATTTAGCTCACCCATATATTTGCCCATACCAGCAGATGTTATTTTCGATAATTTGATCGATGGTCCAAAATACTGTACTAGTTCAGATAGATGAGACTTTCCGGACTGCCATGTAGACGGAGAGGTCCAGTTTGTATACGACCTGCAAAACTGATCGTAATATTCGCCTAATATAATAGTATCAGATAATCCGGTGTGCTTGTCTTTGTGTGGGCGTTTAATTAAATCTTTTAAATCTGATAATGCCGGGATAGGATATACACTGATTCGTCGATTAATATCTAATGCCAATATTTCGGCATCCGATTCACTGTAACCTTTTAGGGACCATCTGACAAATCGTTCAAAATGTGTGAATCCAACATACAGTGGTCGCCTCGAGCTTTCTCCCTGTTTACGCTCATACAAACGCACATTGCCAAAAACTTTAAGTAGACGCAAATTGCAACTTAACATGCATTTCTCCAAAACAGTGCAGAATTTAGTGCAGAATTGAATACTATTAAAGTTTGCACATGAAGAAATGCTTATAAACAGGAAATGCCGCTTTAGCTCAATTGGTAGAGCAATTCACTTGTAATGAATAGGTTGTGGGTTCAAGTCCCATGAGCGGCTCCACTGTCTAACCTGTTGCAATATGACGGGTTGACAGTTTTTTTTATAGCATCCATTCCTCTGTAATTAACTTACTCAACTGTAAATAGTGCAGAATTCAGTGCAAACCTTAATTAAATTTCAACATATATAATAGTATTAGATAATCACCGCAAATAAAAAACCCTTGACTATTGTCGTCAAAACAACGACAATTAAGTATCAACACAATGGATTGCGAATCGTTCGCGTCCACCACCACGCTCAAAAGGACACTCGCCATGAACACCGAACAACAGATTGACAAGCATCCAAATGCAGATGAAGTAAAAAAGACGTTTGAAAAACATCAAGCAGTAAATATAGAATTTTATATTTACACCGATAAATACCTCAATTCACCAGATGGGCAATCTTACATATCCGCTGACAAGGATTGGCCATACGAAACAGATAGTATAGAGTTCTCTGACGTGGATTACGACATGACAAACAAACATGGTGACGAATACCCAGATGCGATCAAAGAATTCTCAATGGCCTATTTTGATTTGGTAGCTGAACGGTTCCACGCATCAGAGGGAATATTGATTGAGGCAATACACGGCTACATCAAGACATTACCAGAATATCAACAAAAATGGAAGCTGTCAGAAGGCTGGATGCAGGTTAACGCTAAAATTGAAGATGGTAATCTACTGGTCATAATGAGTTAAGTAATGAGGATAAAACAATTCACGCACATATACGACTCCCATACCGTCGCTCAACTCACGTCCCGGTCACGCGATTGGATCAACCGTATCGCCAAGCGAGACGGGCTGGGTGTGATGGTAGGGAATCGGTATAAGTTCACTGCTGAAGAAGTTGAGATAATCAAGCGCACGATTGCTGACGGCAAGCGCGGCAATCCTAATTTCAAGAAACAATAACAAAAGGGAGACAGGGTTTACGCCTTGTCTCCCTTATCTACATATAGATCCTGTAGTCCTACCTGTGCATCAACCAATCGTTTAATCTGCATCCTAACAAACATACGTTCGTCTGGATCCATTACTGGCCACTGTATTAATGCCAATACTGTGTTGGACAATGTTTGCGCGTATGTACTAGTGTCGTCAATAGGTTGATAGTCTGGTTCAACTGGAGCCATTACGTCGTCGTTCATTGCGCTCTCCTCAAATCTATCTGGATATGTTCAGCGTAATTTTGCGTCGTAGTTTTGACAAACTGTTTCGACAAATCAACCCACCAAGCCCCTTTAGGTCTCGGACTTTTCCCTGTCTCATGCCACCACCCATTACCATCACCGGAAAACTCATCCTTGTAGCTCGGGAGCTGTAGATGCCATTGCGTATCCTGATACAGTCGCCCCTGATCACTGACACGTTCGCGCTGGACCTCCATCATAAACGACTCGTGGATATGACCTGATGCAATAATATCCGCATCTGGCCACATGATAGATCGACGATTTACGTTCAGACTACCCCGAGTGACTACACCTCCCCCGGTCCCATGCGTATACGCCAACCGAACCGTTCCAAACGCCTTCTTTTTTTTCCCCGGGCGCATAGGACGGAAATATATCCACCCGGTATAGCCCATCGGTTGAATCGTTGTGTTACCTCGAACGGATAACTCGCGGATACAACACGATAATAAATTCAGCTCTGTGTATTTTTCAATACTCGTTTCGTGATTACCTTCTGCCCACCCTGCAATATTTTCCGCATATGGCTCGAGAAAATCGCACGTCTCCTCGATCAGCGCATTAAGGTAATCGCTACGTTTGTATTCCGGTCGTATCCCTGATTTATTGCCACGCTTGTCACTACGGCCCTGCATAGCATCAAACCAATCACCCAAAAAAAACACGAGCGAATTAGTCGCCCGTGCTTGTTTCAAATGTTTCTCTAATAAATCCCGGTCGCAATGAGTACTATCAAAATGCTGATCGGAAGCCAAAAGTATGGATTGATTCCAATTATCTCCTCCACCACCAAATTCGGCACACACCACCTTTTCAGCCATTCGACGAACTTCGACATTCTGCATACACCCCCCTATTACGAGATAACTCTATCCAAACTTTCCCGAGCCTCTAATGTCTCACGAACTACAGTTGCTACCTGTTGCACTATATATTCAGCTTCTTCCGGGGTAATTTTGCTATCCGCCGCAGCCTCCTTATAGCGCGTCGATAAAACCGACAAAGCAACAAAAGCATCACTAACCTCCCTGTATGCCTTTTTAGCGTTGGCTATACGTTTCGCTTGCCGACCAATCAAAACCCCTGCACCTGTAATACCTGCTACGCCCCCGGCTAACGCACCAGTGACATCTCCAAAAATCTCAAACATTCGTATACTCCTATAATGGTAGCGGAGACAGGTAATGCTCCTGTTTCTCTCGGGAATGAGCCGAGCGATTTACTTTTAATCTACTCCGCGTATTATTTAGTTACCGCTTTCGTCGGTCTCTGGTGGACCATTGAGCGCAAAGTCGATACCTTTTAGACAACCCGTTATCTCACGCAGATTCGGATCAGCTCCCAAGATTTGGGCAATACGCTCATCTCGCTGTTTTTCCAGATCCCCTTTAATCGTTTCCATTTCCGTGCGTGTTGCTCCAGCCGGAACCGTTACTGGTTTATTTCCATTCTGTTGTGACATAGCTCCCCTTTTGTTTTTGTTTTTGGCCACTATCGACCTCTACGTTTTACTGCTTTTTTCTTCATTTTTGCTTTTGCTTTTTTTGCCGCAGCACGGCCCTTCGCGTCGTAACTGTAACTCTTTCCCCCGACTTTTGGCACACTTACACCTCCGTAGTTTATCCTTCATGTAACGCTCTGTATAGCGCGGAAAATAAAATCGAAAATGACATCATTATTACACCGAACACTGCCTCATGCTCAAAAAACCCGGACCATGACCGCCCCCCGGGGAACCCATCCACCTTCCAATATTCGTAGAGAATTGCTGTTGTAGTCCCGGCCCCGGCATTCCACATACCCGATTTTTGTGCGGCTTTTGTGGCTTCTTGTTTTTTCGACATCGTAACAAGTCGGCTACTGATTCGCCTGTTCGATTTTTTGAGTTCGTCGCGTTCGTGTTTGTATTCGCGTGTTGCGACGGACGTATTTGATAATTGTTTTTTTAGGTGATCAACTTCAGCTCGACATTCGTTGTAGAGCCGCTCTTGCTCTATGCGTGATCGAATGAGTTTTGTGTCTTTGTATTTTCCGACCATTCATAATCAACTCCCCTCCAGTATTGTGATCCGCGCTTTAGCTGCATCGAGTTCAGTTTTTAGCTCCTTGACTGCATTAACCAATGCCCATCTGATTTCACCTGCGTCGAACATTCTCAGGTCAGTGGTTTCGTTTTCATCGCTTTCGTTCATTTTTGCAGAATATTGGATCACTGTATCAGGAAATACCTGCTCGACTTCTTGGGCAATTAATCCGACATAAGTTTTATTATCGGCTGATGTATCTGCCTTGCCGTTGTATTGATATTTGATTGGCCTTACGTTTGAGTTGCACAACTCAGTTAAACCAAGCGTATACTCACCTACTACGTTTTTGAGCCTTGAATCTGACGAAGCCGTCCAATCTCCACCACCCGGCTTTCTGGGCGTAGAAGTTCCTACACTAAATGCAGTACCGCCAGACGCATAAAAATCGACATTACCTGACGAATCCCAATATGATAGCGTAGTCCATGTAATAGCTGCGTCAGCCGATCCTGACCCTGCTCCATACCATGTATGTGTTCCTGATTGTTGCCGATAGCGTGACGCATTGTCACTGCTAATATATTTATACGCAGAAGAATCGTAATAGACATTTGACCACCACTCACTGTTCGTAGAATGTCCATCTTGTCCACCAAAAAACGCACTCTCGCACTGGATACCTGTCATGGTAGTATCAAAACCTGCTGATGCTCCATCGACTGATAATATCTTATCGTCGTATCGTAGGTTTGCTTCTCCAGCCAGAGCATTTGAGCCTGTCACCGTCGGGATAGTCGTTGCAGTCGAACCACTTAGACTCGCCCCACCAGAGCTTGCCGTAGTCCATGACAATGCTCCAGATCCGTTTGTCGTTAATACCTGATCTGCATCTCCATCCGTGTTTGGGAATGTTAGTGTTACATCTCCGGCAAGAGCTGGTGTAGTTAATGTGAGTTTGTGCGCTCCGTCATCGGTGTCCTCATACAGTTCAATTTTACCCGCTGACGTTGCACCGTTACCCACTGCGAGAGTCCCTGTGACTGTCGTTGCTCCAGAATTTAACGCACCCGTTGTTGTAATTGTTGATGATCCTATATTGATATTGCCAAATCCAGAAGTAATACTTCCAGAGTTAAGCGCACCCGTTGTTACAATTGAACCGGACCCAGCTATTGGTGAATACAGCGCAGTTAGATTGGTTCCTCCGACGGTGATCGAGTCACTTTCTAATACCCCATTGATATCTACATTGCCCTCGATATCCAACGAGTCTGCCGAAATCTCACCGACAAATGCCAGCTCCCAGCTTGTTGCTGTTGCATGTGGCGTTATTGTGACCCCACTAACAAACGTCCCTGCTGACGCTATATCATTACCAAACGTCAACACTCCACCGTTAGCTGCGTTGATCTTCCAATCGTCACCGGCATCCGCACTTGCATCGGCTGACAACACAATCGAAACAGGCGCATCGTTGACACCTGCTTGTATTAACAGCGAATCGTAACCCGCCTCATCGTATTCTATTTTTATATCATCGTTCGATCCAAAAACAATCTCTTTACCGTCGGCCATTGTAATGCTATTGGCTCCGCTCAGATCGTTTGCGTCGGTGACTATGATCCCGCTATTAATACCTGTTTTGCCACCAGTACCATCAAATCGCACCAAAGCGTGGTCCGTGCTACTACCCGGACCGGAGAAATCTCCACCACCACTACTGACGGCGGCCCATGATAGATTGCCTGACCCATCCGTTTGCAGATAGTAGTTGTTTGTAGGGCTGGTAGGCCACGTATAGGTATTACCGCCACTTGTTAGCTTTAGGTTACTTCCATCACTCGATAGATATTCTCCCCCGGCATCATACAGATATAACTTATCAACTACCTTAACATCCCCGTCTGCAATGTCGAGCGCGAGTTGACCATTCGTCCCGGTTATCGTCAACTTTTCTTCTGACGCATCCCATGTAAAATTA
>Ga0208919_1002221_pt1 | contig 10378 bp, 8 predicted proteins | sample 4_EtaG_FD_184076 | JGI IMG/M metagenome (GOLD analysis project Ga0208919, IMG submission 184076) | Marine viral communities from the Subarctic Pacific Ocean - 4_ETSP_OMZ_AT15127 metaG (SPAdes) (version 3) | ecosystem: Environmental > Aquatic > Marine > Oceanic | place: Pacific Ocean | collected... | reverse complement strand
CTTTACCAATGGCTACACTATTACTTCCTTTAGTATCAGCTGTCAAAGCATTATGTCCAATAGCTGTGTTGTTAGATGCAGTATCAAGAGCATCACCTGACCCATAACCAAAGAAAGTATTATTATTACCTGTTGTTATAGCTGTACCTGCAACTGAACCTACAGCAGTATTTCCTGCACCTGTGGTGTTTGCAAATAAAGCATTATATCCTAATGCAGAATTATTATCTGCTGTAGTATTGTTATATAGTGCTTGAAGACCTACTGCTACGTTATTTTCACCTTCCGTGTTTAATCTTAAAGCATTTACTCCAAGAGCAGAATTATTACTTCCAGTAGTGTTTTCTGTTAAAGCATTATAACCAAATGCAACACTATAATTACCTGTTGTATTAGCATCTAAAGAATACATACCTACAGCAGTAAGTTGTGTTCCTGTGGTGTTTGCACCTAAAGCACTTCTTCCTACTGCAGTATTTGATGCTCCTGTAGTATTTGCTCCTAAAGAACTATAACCAACTGCTGTATTATTGTTTGCTGAAGTGTTAGCATCTAGTGCGTAATTACCTACTGCTACGTTACTTCCTCCATTAACATTTACTCCTAAAGCACTTACTCCGATACCTAGGTTATTTGAACCTGTAGTATTAGCATCTAAAGCTAAATATCCAACTGCTACGTTTGAAGCACCTGTAGTGTTGGCATATAAAGCATCTTTACCCACTGCTACGTTACTTGAAGCTGTAGTGTTTTTATTTAAAGCACGATGCCCTACTGCGACATTATTTGTTCCAGTAGTATTTGTTGTTAAAGATGATGTGCCAATTCCTGTGTTATCACCACCTGTTGTTGTTGCGCCTAATGCACTTTTGCCGAATGCTGCGTTATTGTTTGCTGTTGTGTTGGCATCTAAAGTGTAAGCACCGACTGCTACGTTGGATACTCCTGAAGTGTTTGCGGCTAAAGCAGCTCTACCAACTGCTGTGTTTTCACTTGCTGTAGTTGCTGCACTTAAAGTAAATGCTCCGATAGCTGTATTTGATGCACCTGTAGTAAGTGCATCTGCTGCACCATATCCAAATAGAGCATTATTAGAACCTGTTGTTATAGCTGTACCTGCAACTGAACCTACAGCAGTATTACCATCACCTGAAGTCAAAGCTGCAAAGACATCAACACCTAAACCTGTATTATTATCAGCAGCATCTATAGTACCTGTAGCATTATCTCCAACCATAATAGAGTTAGTACCAAAGGTTTTAAAGGTAACACTAGAAGCAGCAGCTACATCTTCCCAAGCTATACCACTTCCTGTAGAAGTTAGTACTTGTCCGTCAGAACCTTGTGCTCCACTAACTGTAATGTTGTCGAGTTCTACTGTGCCTGTTACGTCTATTCCTGTTGAGGTTGTTTCTAGTTTTAGTGAACCTGCATGATATAACTTAGATGCACCACCATCTATTGCTATAATCATGTTTTGAGAATCGGCAGCGTTATTAATTACAAAATTAGTTGCATTAATTGTTAGGTTTCCTGTACCTGCATCTTTTATATAACTATTACTACCATCGTGATAAATCTGTAAGTCAGAACCTGCTCCAAAGATGGCTTTACCATCATCTGCAAAGTAAGCATCGTTTCCTAAATAAAGGTCTTTGAATCTATAATTAGCAGTCCCTAAATCTATCTCATTATCATCTCTAGTATTGCTTAACATTGGTGCAATATTGTCACTACTAAAATAAAGACCTGCTTTATTAGTTGTACCTGATACTGTTAAGTTGCCACCATTAGTACCAATACTTCCAACTGTTGCTCCGTCTTTTCTGAATACGGCAATGTCGCCATCGTTACCAGTTCTATTTAAAAAAGCTACAGTACCTTCATAACGAGAAGCTGCTAACCAACCTGCTTCTGATAGAGCAATTCCATTATCAGCAGCACTTCCAGCATTGTTGTTATATGGAGTGTTATCAGTAGTCCCCACCAACAAGTTTCCAGAGCTATCAATACGCATGGCTTCAGAACCATTAACATCAAATGCTAGTGAGTTTCCGTCATGTCTATAAATAATTCTGCCAACAGTTGCAGAACTAGCATCGCCCAACAATATTTCACTTGTACTTAAATTTCCACCTAAAAGTTGAATTTTACTTGAATCATAGGCGTTTGAAGTATTTGATTCAATTTTTAGTGTAGCTCCCCCTGAAGCATCATAAATGTGTAGATTTTTATCAGGTGAAGTATTTCCGATACCTACGTTTCCTGTTTCATACTCAATTGTAAATCTTTCATTAGCTCCTCTAGTTGTATCTGATGATACAATAGCAAAATCTGCTTCAGTAGACCCCGCATGTCCTATTTTCCAATCTGTATATGCGTCACCACCAAATGTATCAGTAGTTCCTCTCAGAAACTCTATTTCAGTTCTAGGTGAAGATGTTGTATCAGAATGTATTCTAAAACCTGCTGTGCCTGAAGTTGTTTTAACTTCTAGTTTTTGTTGTGGCGAATCAGTTCCAATACCAAAGTTTCCAGAGCCATCGATTCTGGCTTTTTCAGCATCACCATTATTTTTAAAGACTATCCCTGTACTACCTGCAGCATGCAATTCGGTTGTAGTTGATGTAGCATTTAAAATTAATTTGGTAGTACTTGCTGCACTTCCTCTTAATTTACCGCCTGTTGAAAGGTCACCTGTAACGTCTACACCTGATGAGGTTGTGGCTAGTTTTGAATTACCATCGTAACATATTGTGACTGCACCATCTTGTACTGCTGAAATCATATTTTCAGTATCAGCAGAGTTTCTTATTCTTACAACATTACCGGCAAGTCTTAAATCTCCTGTACCAACTTCTTGAACAATACTATTACTTCCATCATGGTAAATCTGTAAGTCACTTCCTGCACCAAACTTTATTTTATCACTATCTGGTAAAAGTATATCACCATTAGCATCTGTTGTTACAGCTTTAGAAGCTTCTGTAGTTCCTAAAGTAGTTATGTCTAAATAGTTTAACTCAGCAGCAGTTGATGTAACACCATCAAGGATATTAAGTTCGGCAGCAGTTGACGTAACTCCGTCAAGGATGTTTAGTTCTGCTGCTGTACTTGTAACTGCTGTACCATTTATAGCAAGTGTATCTATTTCAGCAGTACCATCAACATAAAGGTTTCTCCATTGTTGTGTAGAGCTTCCTAAGTCATAAGTATCATCATCGTCTGGAATAATATGTGAATCTACGTCAGCACCAAATACAACATTGTCTGCAGCAGAATCACCAAGAGTAAGTGTTCCACCATTAAAAGTTGTTGTTCCAGTTACTGTTAAGTTACCACCTACAGCTACATTACCTGTAGTGGTTATTGAATCTATGTATGCATCTTTGAAGTATAGTGAAGATGTTCCTAAGTCTACATCACTATCTGTTACGGGAAGTAAAGCCCCGTCTTGTAATCTAATTTGTTCTACTGCAGAAGAAGAAACTTCTACATAAAATCCCCATCTATTGTTTGTACTATCTACGACAATCTTGTTTAAAAAGTCTAAGTCACCGATAGTGTGTATGTTACCACCTTGTCCTGCTGTACCATCGTGTCTGTGACCAGTAGAACTTGCACTACTTGAACTATATGCAAACGCATTGACTAGCTGATTATATTCATTATTAAATAACGCAGCAGTTATAGTATCTCCATCTGCGAATGAACTTTGTCGTGTGTAAGTTTGTGCCATTTATTATCTCCTGCCTGAAGGTACAAAATTTATGTAAAGACCATTAATGGTATATGGTGCTTTTGTATCTTCACTTATTATTGTAAAATTATTACTGTGTCCACTACCTTGTAATGCAACTCTCACTAAAGGACTTTCTGCACCACCAAATATGTTTGTATTAAATAATGCATCGCCAAATAATGAAGGTGGGTTTATTATTCCTAAATCAAATAATTCAAGTGGTTGAGGTATGTCTGTACTACCATAATCAAATTTAACTTGAACATTAGGTTCTACGATACCTTCTGCACTTGCAGAAACTTTTAAGTAATGTAAAGTTTTTAATGTTCCTAAATCTCCATAATCGTAATCTGGTGTAGCATAACGTGCTAAAATATTTGAACCATCAAAGTCATTACCAGAATCATGAACATGGACATACCCATCAGTATCACCATGATAGTATTGTTCAACACCATTTTGGTCAAAGCCTGAACCTATTTCAGTTACTTCTATTCCTCTTGTTTCTGACCATTGAAATCCATTTGGTCTAAGTGTTCCTATAATACCTCTTTGTGAAGAGTTTTGTATTGTTGTATCGGTATAAAATAATCTATATTGAGATTTTTCTCGTAAAACAATACTAGATATTATATAGCTATTTATGCTTTCTGTCAAGTCCGTAACTAAAGGTTGTATCTCTTTACTGACTGTACCTAGCTCAACGTCACCAATTCTTGCTGTACCGGCTACTGTTCTTAGTCCATCTGGTGCTAAAAATATTAAGTCACCACCAATCTCTTGAATACTATAACCGCTTAGACAACCTACGTTTTCGGTGATAGGGTCAATACGAATATTAGAACTATCATTTATATTGACAAGCTTGTGTATACTATTTTCTGCAAAGACTATTAAATCTTCACGGAAACCTTTGATACCTTCTACTTGGTCTGATATAGTTACTGAACCTGCACCAGAACCTGAAAAGTCTGTTGCATCATTGTATACGCTATAAAAAACTGTATTTAAATTATCTTCGACTCCTGCAGCTATTAAGTGATGGTCATGTATAGTAATATACTTAACATGCTTTGTGCCTGTAACTGTTATCTCTTCAGCAAAAAATGTTCTTGTTGTAAGAGCTCCAGTACCCTCCATACGAAAGGCATATAATTTATTTGCACCATCAGCTATAATAACTTGACCATAATCAAATGTAGCTCCTTCAAATAAAGCAAACTGACATTGAGTTTGCCCTGTTCTTGCTAATGCACTACGTCCTGTAAAAGCTGTATAATTATCTCCACTATTTGAGACAGAACTTCTATTTATTTGTAACCAACTTGTTCCTGTATTACTAAAATAAATATTTGTACCGGCTGTTACAATAACTCCATCAGCATATGGAAACACGCCAAGTATAGTTGCTGTACCTCCTGTAGGTTGTACTGCACTTCCTCCTCCATACTTTGCAAAACCATTAATACGTCTGTATCCACCCTCTGTAGATACTTCAAAGTTTTTGAGTTCTCTTGCTACACCGGGAGTTCTTAATAAGTCTATTGAGTTAGCAGACTTAACTAATCCTCCATCACAGGCAACTGTATATGGTTGTGATGCAGGCATATTTAGAAGTATCTCCTATCATCCCCTACATATTTAGGAGCAGGATTAATTAAATTAGACTTCATTTGCCTCATGCCCTTTTTGTAATCATCTAAAGCAAAAGCTGCTTGTTGTGGACTTTCTTTAAACTGCCATACATAATATCTAGCTCTAGCAGTTATTACATTAGAGTACTGGTCAGGTAATACTATTTCATCTCCAAAAGCTGACAAAGCTGTAGGTGCATTATACGCATAAAAATGCACATTGTATGCTTTATCAGGTATAGGACTTAATCCAAACTTACGATGGTCTGGACTACGAATAACGTATTTTGGTTCACCATATTGTTGAGTATCTGCATCATCATCGTTTTCTGCATCTCTCAAATATCTGGTCCAATCATCTAATGTAATAAATGTTAATCCTCTAGAAGTATAAGGAGTTGTTTCACCACTTACACCAATAGTAGTTAAATAAAAATCATCCCAATCTACAGATGCATAATCAGTTGTAATACTAGAACTTCCTGATTTTAAAGTGTACCATCTAGTTCCGGCTGTAGTTGCTACAGTTACATTACCATAGAAAGGGTCTGTACCTCCACTTGCTGCAACTGCAAAGAATGGAAGTTGAGGTTCTTCATTTGCTATATCGTTCAAAGCTTTATTAATAGAATTTTTAACAAAACTTTGTATTCCTTTTGCACTAGCAAAGGATGAAGATGTTAGTTCAATCTCGTTAAGTTCTCTAAGAACATCGTTTGTTAGTGTTAGGAATGTTGTAGCCATTATTTTTTATGTTTCTTTTGAATTGCAAAGTTAGCTGTAAGGCTTGCACCTTTATGTTTTACAAACTTACCAGTGTGCTTCATTAATTTATATTCTTTACCATCTTTCATCCAATGGTATCCTTTAGGGGCTTTGACTTTCATATTAACAAGGTTTGGCTTTTTTCATTCCACCATCTTTATACATAACTCTTTTACCACCACCATACGCTTTTGTTCTAGGTTCTTTTTTCTTTTTTCCATAATGCATAATATATCTCCAAAGTTAAAAGGTGTAAGGGGGAAGCGAACACATGATTCCTTCCCCACTTACGAATTGCTTAGTCTACTACGTAGAAAGCAGATACTAGAGCTTCAGGTCTTAGTACTTCCGCACCATAAACGTGAAGACCTCTAACTATATCACCAAATGAATCTGGGTCACGAATGACTTCAGTTGATGTTATAGCTTGAGCAGTAGCTGTAGACGATATGTGTCCGGCTAATACTTTACCAGTAGCGTTAGACGTACTAGCAACATTATTAGATTTGTACATATCAAATCCACGTAATTTACCGCTTGATACTAAACCATTTCTCAATGATCCTTGACCTGCGTTGAAGTCAACGGATAGTAGTTTAGAACCAGATTGTGAAAGCTCTTCATAGAATGAAGGTGGTGCTAAGAACCATCTTCCTTCTTCAGGAATGCTTTGATCATCTAGTAATCTAGCCATTCTAGCCATAAGGTCTAGAGCGTCTACACCAGTTCCATCAGAACCTAGAAGGTCTACAGAATTAGTAGCGTGAGCTAGAGTTGCATCAGCAGTAGAACTGTCTGAACCGATAACGTGGTCAGGTGAGCTTGAAGATACACCTGCAAACATTTCAGCAATAACTCCTGCGTCAAAAGCATCTCTCAATGCATATGCAGCAGATGAACTAGCAACTTCTTTGAAGTTCACGTGAGACATTGAAGTTTCAATATCATCAACGATGAATTTAAAAGCGTTTGCTACATCAACGACCATAGTTAGTTCTTGGTCTGTTAATGCTGTTTTAGTTACGTCAGCACCTCTTTCATATTGATAGACGGTGATTTCCGGTTCTTTAATGATTCTTACAGTATCTCCGAAAGCAGAAATTTCTCCTGAGTAATCAGTGTTAGTGATTGCTTCCGCTACCGAAGCTTTTCTGAAAAAGTTTAAAACCTTTTTAGAATAGACTTTCGGTAAGAAGAAGGAGTTAGTTTGACCGCTTACGGAATTACCAAAGTTACCATTAGTATCAGTTGACTGTTCAAAAAATTGATCAGATTGATTAAATGCCATAATTATTCTCCTTGAATATTATTAACTTTGTTATTATATAACCCTGCCTTCTTCTACAGCTTTGTCGATTTCTTTTTCAAGTCTATCGTATTCAGCCATAGGTAGGGCAGCGATTTCCTGTTGTGTCCAAATCTTTGGTTGTTTCTCGTCTACTGTTGTAGTTTTTGTTGAAACCATATCAGCAGCCGATCTCCTTTCCGATTTGTTTTGGCTTGGTTTTACAGGGGCTATACCGTTTTCCATTTTAAAAAGATCAATGGCTTTACTTGCAAGAGATGCATTATCAGGATTATTATAAATCCATCCTTGTATTTCTTCAGGTTGAGACTCTGCCCACACATGAAATTGATCACTATTACGAAGTTCTTCAAAGTCTGGATGTTTTGTTATCAAGTCTTTTTCAGCTTCTCGCTTTAGTATTTCCTTTTCACGATCTTGTAAAGCATCAAGACGTTGTTGCAATGAAGCAACTTTATCTTCACTTTGCAAGTGAGCTACAGTTTCTACCACTTCATAAACATCAGGGTACTCAGTTTTGAATTGTTCTAATTCTTCAGCAGACTTAGGAGCTTGATACTCCGGTCTATTTGCTGTAGCTTCAGCTATCAATTCTTGTTCTCTTTGTTTAAACTCAGAGAGCCTTGTATCATAATGCTTTTTCAAGTCATCATATCTTTTTTTGTAATTTGGTCTGCTATAAGCTTTATCTTCTTGTTCAGGTTCTGCTTGCACTTCTTCTGAACTTGATTGAGCTTGTGGCTTTTCAAAAAACAATCCTTCCGCATTCTCGCTATGTTTTGGCATTACATCATCTGTATGCCAATCCTTTTTAAGATTGTACGGGTTAGGCGTTGGTTCTACAGATTCTTCCTGTATATTTTCAACTTCTGCCATTTCTTTCTCCTTTTAGGGCTTGTGCTTACCTCAAGGTAGCCTATTCTAAAAACGTCTTTTTAATTAGGGGCTTGATCTAACAAGGTAGCTAAAGGTTATAAATTCGGTAGGGGTTACTGACGTAAGTAGCCTACCATTGTTTTAGCTTCTAACGTATGGTCTGGTAGAAAGCATAGACTTTTTAAGTTCATCACCTACTAAATCTTCTTCCTCTTTCATCATCGCTTCACGACCTACAGTTTCTTTCGTAACTCTAATGTCTTGCGTTTGAGGTTCAGGTTGAGCTTTATAAATAGTCTCTTCTTCTTCCATTTCACCGCCATTAGCCATTTGTTGTCTTTCATCTGCAGCAGCTTCTGCATCTTTCATCATAGACATTAAATTGTCTGCTCCGATTTCCTCAGTTGCTTTTGCAGTTATGACAAATTCCCCATCCGATAGCCTTGCAGGTATCGAATCGGACTTACCAGTTCCCGGACCTTCTACAGTTCCAAAACCAGTAAATTCTGTTGCACTCTCGACTACTTGATCGAATATCTCACTTAGTTTGTCGTCTTTTTCGAGAGCATCTATTAAATAATTTCTATCTTCATTAGACAATGTTTCCTCAACAACATAGTCTACATAATCTTCTTCCATCTCTTCGTCAGGTAACATTGGTGTTTCTTCTCTACCTAACATCATTTCCATTTGAGTATTTACATCTCCACCTTCTTGTTTTGATGCTCGTAACATTTTAAAATCTTCTGAATCTATTGAGCCACTATTGTTTCTGTCAAGTTTAGCTTGTCCTCCAACTAACATAGTAGCTCTACCTGTTCTAGCTCCTAGTGGATTAGCTGCTTCTTGTTCAGGTCTTTTTGCTAATACTTCTGCACGTCTTGCTTCAAATCTTTTAGTTCTTTCTTTTTCTAATGCATTATCAATTTCAGCACTTGTGTACAGACTACTTGAATTTCTTTTTAATCTTGCTAAACTTTTATCAAGTTCTTTTTGCGGAAAGTTATTTTCTTCTCTATCTACTTGTGCACTAATAGACAACAAAAGGTTTTCTTGATTTGCTTGTCTTTTTTCTTCTTTAGTTTGAGTCATTGCCATTATTTTTCCTTGGCTTTACCTATATTAATTGCAAACCAATCAATAACTTTATAAGCTTTTCCTACTAATTTATCATCAGCAGGTGTAGGGGTTAAAGCAGCAATTATTGAGCAAAATGAAATTACCCAAGGTACTACAGTTACTATTGTAATTATTGTATTTATAAAATCTATCATAATATTTCTTCCTTTCTATTAAGTGCTTCGTCTACACTACTCTCCAACTGCTCTAGGTGTGCCAGAGAATTCAGCTTCCCCTGACTGCGGAACATTTCCAATTCCGATGTTGCCACCGCCAGTACCTGTAACTCCAAGTTCTTGAGGTGGTTGAGGTACTCCAGTAGCACCGCCCATTCCTTCTTGTTCTTGACCAGTGGGGCTAACTTGCGAGCCTGATTCTTGTCCAACATTATTTTGCATTCCTATTATTTGTGCCATGATAGCAGCCTCTTCTGGATCATTGAGTATTTCATCAGGATCAAGATCAAGACTGTAGGCAAGTTCACTGATTAATTTAGACATCTTAACAAATGGTGCAATAGCAGGATTTTGTGCAGTTTGTAAGAACGTAGTTAGTCTTTGTGACCTTACTTCTTTTTGCATCAAACTATTTGTACCAGTTGCATTAACTTCTAAATCACCTACGACTCCTAACTTATTTTCTAAGAATTGCATGTTCCATTGGAAGTATGCTTCTCCTAAAGGTTTTAATAAGAAATCGTCTAAGTTCTTAATAACAGTTTTGATATTAAGACTTGCTGCACCTAATAACATAGACATTCCTGATGCAGTTCTTGTCATACTTTGTACTCCTGTTTGACCATGAGAGTAACTAGGTATGCCTGTCTGTTCATCAGCAAGCTGTCTAAACTTGTCAAACATCATCATATTTTCAGTTGATGTGTTTGGAAACTTAACTCCGTGTATTGCCTGTCCGGGCATTCCTGCTTGTCTGCGA
>Ga0208919_1002220_pt1 | contig 10379 bp, 12 predicted proteins | sample 4_EtaG_FD_184076 | JGI IMG/M metagenome (GOLD analysis project Ga0208919, IMG submission 184076) | Marine viral communities from the Subarctic Pacific Ocean - 4_ETSP_OMZ_AT15127 metaG (SPAdes) (version 3) | ecosystem: Environmental > Aquatic > Marine > Oceanic | place: Pacific Ocean | collected... | reverse complement strand
AAAATGAAAACTGTAATTTGTGACATAGATGGGACGATAACAAAACATATGCATGCGGGTCATGGAGGCATTTATAATGAACCACATGAGGTCCTTCCAGGAGTAGTTGAGAAGTTTAGAGAATGGGAAGCACGTGGTGATAGAATTATACTTATTACTGGCCGAAGGGAATCGGTAAGAGAAATAACCGAGTCTGAGTTGAGAAGGTTGGGTATTCCTTGGGATACTTTACTTATGGGTCATGCAGACACTGGACGTATACTTATAAACGATATCGGACACAGAGGTCAAACTAAATGTCATGCGATACCTGTAGCACGTGATGGTGGATTTGAAGGGACCAACTGGAGTATATGTGGACTATAAATTTGGCGTGGAATGTAGATTGAATATGAAAGTAGAATTGATAGATAAAATGGGATCGGATCTCAGTGTGGTTAATGCCGCACGAGTATCGTTTGGTAAAGAACACACAAAAATGACTGATGGTGATACGAAACTTATTAACTATCTTGCAACTCACGGTCATTGGTCCCCATTTTCACACGCAATGTTGCAGTTTCGCATATCGGCACCTATCTTTGTTGCACGGCAGTTAGTCAAGCATCAGGTAGGTTTGGGATGGAATGAGATATCCCGTCGATATGTAGATGATGATCCAGAGTATTATTGGCCTACCGTATGGCGAGGAAAGCCAGAAGATAAAAAACAGGGAAGTAGTGAGGAGGCCATTACTTGGTTGGATCGGAATATGAGAGTAGGTAGTGCAGTTCAGGAAGTTTATGAACTAGCAGATGAAACCTATAAACGCATGCTTAACGCGGGCATATGCCCGGAGCAAGCCCGTATGGTACTTCCACAAAGTGCTTATACGAGTTGGTTCTGGAGTGGTTCCCTATACGCGTTCGCTCGGGTTTGTAACCTGAGATGTAAGGAGGATGCTCAAGAGGAGACAAGAGAACTTGCTTGGCTTATTGATGAATATGCCAAACTAGCGTTCCCAGTTTCTTGGAAAGCATTAAGGGACTAATGTCAAGAGGCGAGAATACATAAATATAGTATGCTTGTATGAGAAAGCAAGTAGATTCTTGTGTATTCTTTTTAATGTGTCTGATATTTTCATAACAAAAAAGTACTTGACTTTTGCGTTGAATTGTTATATAATTATAGATACTTTTTGAAAAAGGAGAAAAACTAATGGCTGATATTATCACAAGCGTGAAGGGTTGGATCAATAAGATTTCGGAAGTAGCAGTAAGTCTTATCGCCCTTGCAGTAGTACTTCAGGTACTATTTGGAGCGGATTTGATCTTTCTACCTGTTGATGTTATTGGAAACATTACAGGCTTGGTGGCAACACTGGGTAGTCAAGGACTAGTTGGCTTAGTCGCTATTGGCGTTATTTATTGGATCTTTACAAAACGAGACTAATAAATAGTAATGGTAGTTTGGTGGGTGGGCCTCCGGGCCCTACCACTTTTATATAATGGCAGTAATACAAGACAAATACAATACACACAATACAATACGAGGTAAGAAGATATGAGTTTTAATGCTCTAAAGAAAAGCTCTGGGAAGTTCGATAAACTACAGAACGAGCTTGAAAAACTAAACACCCCAACAGCAACGTCATCTTTTCAGGATGACAGGTTCTGGAAACCAGAACTGGATAAGTCTGGCAATGGTTATGCCATTATCAGATTTCTACCCCAACCCGCCGATGAGGAACTTCCATGGGTCCGTCTTTGGAATCATGCGTTCAAAGGTCCCGGTGGTTGGTATATCGAAAACTCACTCACAACTATCAATAAGAAGGACCCTGTGTCAGAATATAACACAGAACTTTGGAATAGTGGTAATGAGTCCGATAAGGACATCGCTCGAAAACAGAAGCGAGTTCTAAAGTACTATGCTAACATTTATGTCGTAAGTGATGCAAAGCATCCCGAGAATGAAGGCAAAGTGATGTTGTTTAAGTTTGGTAAGAAAATCTTTGATAAGATTACCGAAGCCATGAACCCCGAGTTCGCTGATGAAGAAGCACTGAACCCCTTTGACTTATGGAAGGGTGCTGACTTCAAACTGAAGATTCGTAAGGTAGATGGTTACTGGAATTATGATAAGTCAGAGTTTTCTGCTCCATCACAACTGTTGGAGACAGATGAAGAACTTGAAGCCCTCTGGAATAAAGAGTATAGCCTTAAGGCATTTACTAATCCAGACCAGTTCAAGTCTTATGACGAATTGAAAGAAAAGTTGAATCGTGTGCTTACCGGTTCTGGTGTAGGTAGTGCTACTGTTTCTGATATTACTGAGGCTCCAAAGTTTAATAAGACTGAGGATTATCAGGAGCCTATCAGTGCAGAGGCCGATGAGGATACTATATCATATTTTTCTAAACTCGCTGACGAGTAAAATAGTACTCTTAAAACTTTTAAAGAGCTCCTACGGGAGCTCTTTTTTTTATATAAATAGTATTTGATATGGCTAAAACTTTAGATGACTATATACAGGAGATAACTACACTGGCAGAGGATAGAGATATGTCTATGCGTTGGTATAGGGATCAGGTAAGGGCGGTAGTACCTAAAAGTTTTAGTGAGAGTAGAACAACTGGATTAATAAGAACTGGAGACATTCAACAAAGGCCTGCATGGGGTGTGTTAAACCTATATGGTTATGATCCCAAGCATGAAAAAATACTAGAGTATTATGATGTATTCCCATTGACCATACCAATAGAAAAATTGAGAAATGGTTTCATAGGAATAAACTTACACTATTTAAGTGTTCCTATGAGAATGAAGTTACTTACAAAACTAATGCCTTTGACAACAGAGAATAGAATTATAGGTTGGCGTAGGGTGTCTAGGTTCAGAGAAATAAAACCTTGTGTTAAACGATATCTAGGTAGTATGGTGAAAACAGCATTTCTTCCTATTATAGAACAACAGGAAATGGAGTTGGCAGCGATGATGCCACTTCAGAAATTTAGAAAGGCTAGAGAAACTAAAGTCTGGGCCGACAGTAGGAGAATGATAGCATAATGTCAACTCAAACAATGACAACATTTACCAGCATGATTAAAGATGGTAGATACTCAAGAGGTTATGATTATAGAGTTCTGGTTAAAAATGCTCCCGTAGGTCTTGGTAGGGCGTGGGAATTTGATTTACGTTGTGAAAGTATATCTTATCCGAGTCAAAATATAGAAACAACTCAGGACAATATCCGACCAGGTCCCATAAGAGACCACGCCTTTGGTGTGAACTATGGTAGTGTGTCCGGAACATTTTTAGACGGAGACCAACTAGAACTAAAGAGATTCTTTGAAGATTGGCAAAGAACAGTATTTGACCCGGAGTCGTTCAAAGTAAATTATTATAACGACTATGTTGCGGATTTAGAAATATCTCATTTTAAAATGCACGACAGTCAATCTGAGACTGTTACACAAAAACCAGTATATCAAGTATTGTTGAAAGAGGTTTTCCCTAAAACAGTTAACCAACTAGAAGTTGGAACATCAAACGGAGATTTTTTAAGAGTATCGGTGGAATTTCAATACCACCATTGGACAAAAATAATATAATGGAGAAAAATTATGGCTTTACCAAAAATTGCTGCGCCGCAGTATGAATTGACAGTACCCTCAACAGAAGAAACAATAAAGTTTAGACCGTTTCTAGTAAAGGAGGAAAAACTATTATTGTTAGCTAATGAGTCAGACGGAGAGGCAGAAATGATTACGGCCGTTCGCCAAATCATTACAAACTGCACGTTTGAAAAAGTAGACCCAGAGGCGTTGGCGTTATTTGATTTGGAGTATATCTTTTTGAAGATACGAGCCAAGTCAGTAGGAGAAGTAGTAAACTTAAAACTACTTTGTGAGGATGATGGAGAAACTTATGCAGATGTATCTATCAACCTTGACGAAGTAGAGATTGATTGGAATGAGAAGCATACCAGTCATATAGAACTGACAGATGATATTGGTCTGATGATGCGTTATCCTCAGTTTGACCTTATCAATGCCGGGGGTGCCGAAGGTGGAGAAACAGAATACATCTTTAAGATGATAAAGAATTGTATCAACCAAGTATACGAAGGAGACACTATTCACGAACGGTCTGATTTTAGTGATAAGGATTTAGATGCCTTTATCGAAAGTTTAACGTCCGAGCATTTTCAAAAACTACAAGAGTTTTTTGAAACAATGCCCAGACTACGACATGAGGTAAAGTTTAAGAATCCTGTAACAAAGAAACAAAACAAAATGACATTGGAGGGAATGCAAAGTTTTTTCGAGTAGCTCTCTCACATGATAGTTTAGAAAATCATCTGAGAACTAATTTTGCCATGAAGCAACATCATCAATGGACTATAACAGAGTTAGAAAACCAGATGCCATGGGAGAGAGAGATTTATCTTACATTATTGAGTCAGTGGGTTGAAGAAGAAAACAAAAAGCAAAGGGGTCAAAATGGGTGAAGAAAATCAAGTATTAGTAACAGAGAAAACATACGAGGTCAATAAATCAGACTTCTTAACAATACAGGGATTTGACCAGAGTAAGACTTGGTACAATCAGACTGCTGGGTTCATGGATACTTTACGATTGATCCCAAGACTGTTGATGATATGTTATGGTTATATATTCTGGGTGTCAACACAATGGTTCATGGCACAACCAGACCCAACCAACGCACAGGCAGCGTTTATATCTACTATTGTAGGTGCCGGTGCCGCATGGTTTGGTTTGTATGTTGGTAGTGGACATAAACCTGCATCGAGTAAAAAGTAAATGGCTAAGAAAGAACCTAATATCGCTGATCTGTTAGCAGCAATGCAAAAAAATCAGCAGGTCGAACAATCTCAAGAAAATCGACAGTCGGACAATGCTCATGCAGATGCTGTGCAGATAAAGGGGGGATTGGATAATCTCAATAAGACCTTTACATCAAGTCTTGGCGACCGACTTGACAAGATGGCAACAGAGCGAACACCATTTGAAACAGTAGAATTGTTGGATCAGATACGGTTGGGCGTTGATGGTATGAAGTTGTCTCTTGGACAACGATTCGGTAGGTTCTTTACTAACTTTTTAGGCATCATGCCAAGTCTTGCTGCTCGTAAGGCAGCTAGACAAGCAGACCTTGCTACAAAACTTGTTGCGATAGATACCCGAACTATAGCTGAAACTGCAATTGAACAACTGGATGCTATGCGGGAATCTTCAGGCCTGAGTAAAATAGCATCGGATAGAGATGACAGACGAGCCAAAGCTATTTTTGGAGCAAAGGGTTTTTGGGGCAAACAGTTTAGTAGAATGGGTAGTGGTCTTAGTTTTATAACACGCAGTGGCGGTAAAGCTAAAGAAAAAGAAAATGAAGAACGGAGACATAAGTCCAGACATATAACATTACTTGAAGCGATACTTGCGGCTCTTGGGGGCAAAGCAGAAGAAGAAGGTCCGGAGGATGGTGGACGTCCAAAAGGTAAATGGGCTAAATGGGCCATGGCTCTTAAAAAACTAGCAATGATAGGTGGTATACTTATTGGACTAGCAATAGCACCATTTATTTTCTTTGGTAGTTTTGTTAAACAGTTGGGAGTAGAAACAAAGGCTATTGGTGCTTGGATAAAGAAAACTGCCCGCTGGGGTAAAGGAACATTTTTCGATCCCATTAAAAATGCTTTCAATAGAATAATGAAAGTTGGTGGATGGGCAGACGAATTCAAAAAAGGTTTTGATGCTAAATGGAAAAACTTTAAGGCTCGGTTCACACCATCGAGTCTGATGGGTGTTTTCAATCGTATGAAGATGCGGTTGAACGCTATGAGGATGGGTGTTAATACAAGTATAGATGATGCACTCAAGACCTTTCAGAAAAGTAAGGTAGGTGGTAATGTCTCAGGTGTATTTTCTAATCTGAGAGGTAAATGGAATACTGCTCTATCTAATCTAAAGACAGCTACAAATAATGCAGCGACCAGACACACTACCAAGATGGCCGGATGGGGTCAAGCATTTTCAAAGAGTCCAGCAGTAGCTAGACTTGGCACAATGTTTAATGCACTCAAGGCCCCATTCATAGCAGTCCAAGAATTTCTTACTGGTAAGAAAGTAGCGAAACCGGCTGGGATGCCTCCTATGCTTGCAGGTGGTGCCAAGAGCGGTGGCATTATGAAAGTAGTTAGTGGTATTAGTGGTTTCTTTAGGACGGTTGGTGGTAAGATAATGGGTATCCCTGGTGTGTCATTAGTGACAAAACCAGCTGCCTTCCTTGGTAGAATGTTTGGTAAACTGTTCTGGCCCATCACAGCGATATTCGCTATCTTTGATGGTGTAAAACAGTGGAAGACTGATGAAGGGTTTTCTGAAGAAACTAAACCAAAAACTATTATGGGTAAGATACGAGCCTCAATAACACGGGCTCTAGCTAACCTTGTTGGTATGTTTTTAGATATGCCTAAACAATTGATTACTTGGATACTGGATAAAGCGGGTTTGGGCAAAGAAGAAAAACGCGTTGGTGCGAGAGGTGCTAAAGTAACAGTAGATGCTCCTTGGATGAAAACACTGAAAGAATTTAGTTTTTCTGATTTAATATTTAAGTTGGTGTGGAAGGTGGGTTCTATCCCTGGCATGATAGTCAGTTTTATAGGAGACTTGTTATCAGATCCTCTTGGAACTATAAAAGGCATATTCAATTCACAATGGGTTAAAGACCACATCTGGGATTCGGGACAGCAGGCAAAGCCTGGCCCGAAGGGTGCTAAAGGTTCGCCTATGAGACTGTTTGGTATTCCATTAGTAATGCCATCTTTCCCAGATATCAAGTGGCCTGATTGGGGTGGAATCTTTAAAGCATATATCTATGATGGCGATCCACAAGACGGGTCGACTGTAAAGATATTTGGTGTATCTCTTACATTCCCATCACTACCAGATGACTTTAGTTTGCTTGACCTATTACCCGACTGGCTGAGAAATCCAAAAGAATTCTTTAGTGGCTGGTTTAAGGGAGTTAAGTCGTTCTTTGGTTTCGGTGAGGAAGATACTCCCGAGGCTATGGAAAAACAAATGGCTGCTAACCAGGCTATTATTGATAGACTTTTGGCTAAAGAAAAATCTGGTGCAACAGAAGCGTCTATTCTTGAACATGGAACGAAGGGTCTAAAGGGTCTGAGGACGTACCGGGGCGGCAGCGAGGTCTCTACACTTATAAAAGCAGTAAGGGAAAATGAAAAGTTAGCACAAAATATAGAAGATATGAAGGTTGGTACTAATACTAGCCTTGGTGTAACTCTTGTTAATTCCGCAGGCCAGGAAATTCTATCTAGAGACTTTTTAAGAAATGGTGCACTCGCAGGTTCATTAGCTGTGATGTCAGGTGGGGCCATGGCCGGTGGCGGTGGTGGTAACCTAGCAGTAGATTCTAGTGTATCGAATACTGCGGTAAGTGTTACTGTTCCTGCTACTATTTCAGATCCTACAACAATGATGGATAGTCAAGACCCAGGACCGTGGAGAGCTAGATACTAATCCTTTTTTGGCTCTGGAGAGTCATCATAGAATTCCATATAGACATCAAAATTTATTCTGCCTATTGTATAGGGCATAGTTCGGATATGCCCATCCCTGATGATGAGAAGTGTTACAACGTCATCAGGTGATAGGGTATTCATAATTTCTTTCAGGTCGCCTAGATAGTTTATTGGTATGCCATTCAAAGCAATAATAACATCAAAGTTTCTAATGCCGTGATTATAAGCATAGTCATCTTTTTCTATTTCGGTTGCTATTAGTCCGTATATATTTGTGGGAAACTTTTGTTCAGGATGGAGTTCTATTAGTTGATTAATATACCATTGGTTTAAACTTCTCACTCCCATTTTCATTGCGGAGTATACTACTTCCCCAGTATCTTGCATCTGTTTTACAGATTCGTGTACTGTATCACCACGAACGGCATAGGCTACTCCTGTCCACTCACCCTTGGGTGACATAATGTAAGTATTGATGCCAACAATCTCACCATCAGCATTGACTAGAGGTCCTCCGGAGTTCCCTTTGTTTATAAGAGCGGAGTGCTGTATAACATTAACATAGGGTGTTATCTTACCCGGCCTATTCAAATGATTGATGGTCCCTTTTGTCACTGACCATTGTAGTCCCATAGGGTGTCCAATAGCAGTAACTTCTTCCGCCAACTCAACTTCAGTATCTATATTGAGATATGGGAGGGGCAGATACTCCTCAGGCATATTGACTTTCAATAACGCCAAATCGGCAACAGGGTCTATACCTACAATCTCTGCATCATAGTAATTTAAATCTTCGGGGTTATAAAAAAATATTTTGGGTTCGCTTCTATGTATTACATGATAGTTGGTGACAATAAAGCCATCCGGACTAATGACTACACCAGACCCAAAACCAGATCCCTCCGATGTCACCATTACGGTGGCATTCAGAGCTTTGTTTACATCTTCAGGAGTTATAGATATAGCAGAACAGCTGAACACTAACAAAAAGGCAAATAAAACTTTTCTCATTATACTATTTATAGTCCAAGGTGATCCTCAGTCATAATCTGAAATTCCATATTACGCTTTTTACAGTAAGCAGTAGCAGATTCCCATTTGGCTTGGTTCTTACCCCATTCTCTAACAGCGTTATACCACGCCTTTGTTTTACGTTTGGGATTAGTTTTGGGTTGCTTTACCTGTGCCTTAGGCTTTACTTCAATAATCCATTCCTTAATACTACCATCATGGGCAATCACTTTAGCATAGAAGTCCGGGAAGTAACGATGCACCTGACCATCCAAAGGAGACCTATAGGGTATAATGATTTCTTCACTACCCCATTCGACAACCATTTCGTTTCGGTCTAGTTGTACCATAAGTTTCCTTTCCCACATACTCCTATAGATAATGTTTCTCACATTACCTCTATACTTTTTTGGGTTGCTAGGTTGGAACTTACCTTTGTATGCTTTGTGTCTTTTCATTATAAATACTTATAACGCGAACGGAGGTGGGTAATGGCGGGCAATGCTCAAAGGACTTTTCCTAACATTTATAACAAGGCGGGTAATGTACCTTTACCCATGATAGGGTTTCATGCGATTAAAATAGCAAATGACTCTAATGTAGCTGAACTAAAAACTGAGAATACTGGCCAGTGGGCATGGTTACCTGTCCCACCTGAAGGTATATCTACACAATACCCTCAAGGATGGGATGAAGAAAATGCCAGTGCCACTGGGTCAGGCATATCTCAGTTGTATGCTAAATTCTTTGAGTCACGGGGTGGGAGTAATCTACCTCCCAGTCAACGAAGTAATGCAGATATAGATAGTGTATCGGGTGTTGCTGGTACTCTGGTAGATGTTGGAGTAGAACGAGCAAAGGCAGCTTTTGGGGCAGGCGCTGGTATTAACCAACGTGTTCTTGAACAGGCATTTATATCGTATAGTGGTCCTGGTTATAGAAGTCATACCTTCTCATTTAGTTTGAAACCTGAGTCCAAAAAAGATGCAGAATCTATAAAGGCTATTGTTCAGTTTTTTAAGTTTTATTCAGCACCAGAACTACTTAAAAATACTGGTGGCTTGGTAAGACTTTATAATACACCTCACCTGTTTACTATGAGAATCTTACCAACACGCTTGAGAAAGAATATGTTTTTGTTTAAGGCTTCTGCTTTGACAGACTTAACAGTAAAGTATGGTGGAGAAAAGTTTAACGTGACTGTAGACGACCAACCAACTTCAGTAGATTTGAGTTTGACTTTTAAAGAGATGCAGATATTGGATCAAGCAGATGTTGTAGCTTCAAATCAGGGTACTTTCTAATGCCAGAATTTTTCTTTAAACATTTTCCTACGATAGACTATGATCCCACAGGGGATAAGAATACTAAAAGTATTAGAGACATTTTAATTCGTGTAAAGATAAAAGATGCTGTGCGAGGCACAAAGGCAATATTCTCCAAGTATGATGTAAAGGAAGGCCAACGCCCAGAAGATGTTGCATACGAAGAATATGGTGACACGGGACTACATTGGATTATACTTATGATGAACGAGATGACTGATCCTTATTATGACTGGCCAATGGGACTGAGAGACCTAGAGAGCTATGTAGAGTCTAAGTATACAGACGTTAATGCAACACACCATTATGAGATAGCACAGTCCTCTGGAGACACCAATACAAAGATTCACGTGGCGGCCGACACAGTAGGCGCCACCGCAATAACTAACTACGAATATGAAGAAGCTGTGAATGATAAAAAGAAACAAATAAGATTGTTGGACTCCGGTTATATAAATCAGATAAAACGTGAATTTATAGAAGAAGTGGATT
>Ga0208919_1002219_pt1 | contig 10379 bp, 15 predicted proteins | sample 4_EtaG_FD_184076 | JGI IMG/M metagenome (GOLD analysis project Ga0208919, IMG submission 184076) | Marine viral communities from the Subarctic Pacific Ocean - 4_ETSP_OMZ_AT15127 metaG (SPAdes) (version 3) | ecosystem: Environmental > Aquatic > Marine > Oceanic | place: Pacific Ocean | collected... | reverse complement strand
GTAAATCCGGATGGCAATACGGAGCTCAGGGCGAGTTCTACACTGGCCTAAGTGCCAAGAAAGACGCCATCAAGCAGGGAGTGTCTATTGATGGACCAGAAAAGTTTTCTCAAAAAGCTATCGAGCAAAACATACCTTTGGATACGAAAGACGTTGAAGCTGTCGCAGAATGGATGTCCGACAACGGATACGACAGAGCGGCTTTGATTGCAACGACCTCTGTTCTTTTAGAGTATATCTCATCAGGCAAAACCAAAAAAGAGTGGGACAAAATTGACAGAAAAGAACTCAAGCATGATACCAAAAAAGAAAGAAAAGAGCATGAAAAAGATGCTATAAAGCAGGATAAAGAAAAAATTAAAGATCTAAAAAAAGACGAGAAATACGATAAGAGGGACGCCAAAAGCGCTTCCGATGAAGAACAATATCGTCAAGACAAAAAAGAAATTGATAGCGAAACTCTCCGTGAGCAACTTAAGCATCACAAAGACGCTGTTAAAAATCTTGAAAGAGAAATCAAAGATCTCAAAAAAGATAAGCGTGAAGACCAAAAAGACATGAGAAGAGAATAATATAATTTATATAAGGAGAAAAGACATGCCTAAGATCGGAGATTGGTTGCGTAGAACTGAAAAGCCCCTTGAGGGAAAAGCCCCCTTTGACTGACACGATTTTTCTGTTGCGCAGGTTGCGCACGTTGACGAAGAAGGTGTTCACGTAGAATTTGCCTGCAACTGTATGACATTTGACGGAAGCAGTGCAAAAATGTGGCACAATGGAGAATATGAGTCTTTGAATGCTGTATCTTACGAAAAATGTAAAAAAGAACACGATGCCTGCTGCCAATTCGACAACAAATTGGAAGTTGAATATGCCACCTAGAGAGTTTGAAAATATGCCACGTAACGAAGGAGGATACGTTATCGAGGAAACAAGTAATAAATTTGTTATACTTCTTTTAGTGGTAAATTTAATTACTACTCTAGGTGTAGGATATACCGTATACAAAAGTGTATCCAAGGAGTATAATATAGCAATAGAGACTCCCGAAGAGGACAAGAAATTTAAAGAGAATGTCTATCGGGGTCTTTCAATGATAATGCAAGGGCAATCGCAACTTGTTCGCAATCAACAAGACCTCAATATAGGGCTGCTAAGGGTTCATCATTTTGTAGAGCCTCATGCTGAAAAATTTTATCAAGGTTGTCCGGAGTGTGAAAAAGAAAAAGAACACATTCTTAAAGAAGAAAAAGAGAGCGTAACAGCCCAGTGAAAGTAAAAACCATGGACTTAAGTTTTTTAAACATAACTAAATTTCTAATTATTTTAGCATTCTGCACCATCTTTATATGGGATAGTGTCGTTATGTTTTTCGCCAAAGACTTGAACGCCACCATAAGCTTTGCAATATATACAATATCTAGGGACCACCCAATTATACCATTTACTATTGGAGTTTTATGCGGGCATGTATTTTGGCCTCTCAGCGGAGGGGATTAGTTCATGATTAAGGTCGGCGTTGTCGGATATGGGACAATAGGGAAACGCGTTGCAGACGCAATACTATTGCAGGAAGACATGGAGCTTGTCGGTATTACAGCCAACAGCTACAATTACAGGATCATAACAGCGCAACAAAAAGGAATCAACATATTTTCTATAGCTGATGGGTATGAGCACATACAATATGGTATAAATATAGCTGGTTCTGTCGACAATTTAATTGAAAGATGTGATGTTGTTGTAGATTGCACTCCCAAGGGTGCTGCCTGCAAAAACAAAGAGATGTATAAAAAACATGGAGTGAAGGCGATATTTCAGGGAGGAGAAAGTCCTGAGGTTGGAAAAAGTTTTGTAGCCCAATGTAATTACAAAGAAGTATCGGGTGCAGATTTCATTAGAGTAGTTAGCTGTAACACTACCGGCCTTTGCAGGACACTTCATGCCATAGACTGGAAATACGGAATCAAAGGGGTTCATGCAACTATGGTAAGAAGAGCCGCCGACCCTTGGGATATACGTCACGGACCAATTAATGCTATAGTGCCCAATTTAGCGCTACCCTCCCACCATGGACCAGACGTGCGAACTGTCTTACCTAATATAGAAGTATTTACCACGTCGCTATCTGTTCCCACTACCGTTATGCACATGCATAGTTTAACAATAGATTTAGAAAGAGAAGCAGATATCGAAGGAACGATAGGGCTGTTTAGAGAAACCACCAGAGTCAGGGTGGTTAAAAACTCTGAAGGAATAAGATCGACTGCTGAAATCATGGAGTACGCTAAAGATATTGGAAATGCTAGAGGAGACATGCCAGAAATATGTGTTTGGGAAGAAACAGTGGGTACGTGGGGAAGTAAATTATTTTATTTGCAGGCCGTTCATCAAGAAAGCAATGTAGTTCCAGAAAATATTGATGCCATCAGAGCAGCAGTAGGGGTCTGTAGCGGCGAAGAAAGTATACAAAAAACTAACACAAGTCTTAACCTTCAGAAATAATAAATGGCAAGAAGATCAACAAATAAGTCCTCGCTAAAATCAATGCCTAGAAAAAAAAGGCTTAAACCAAAAACAGAGAATCAGGCAGAATACATAAGGGCAATGTCAGAATCGGATGTAACCTTTTGCTCTGGTCCTGCGGGATCAGGCAAAACAAGCGTATCTGTGGGATTGGCCTGTGAATATCTTCTGCAAGAAAAGGTTAAAAAGATTATTATCACGAGACCCGTGGTAGAATCAGGCAAGGGACTAGGGTATCTTCCCGGCACCCTCATAGAAAAAATTAACCCCTACCTTATTCCAATAATAGAAGAGATGAATATGTACTTGACGGCTCCCAACGTGGAGTACTACAGGCAAGAAGGAATTGTAGAGCTATGTCCTCTGGAATACATGAGAGGAAGAAATTTTCATGAATCCTTTATAATTTTGGATGAGGCTCAAAATGCCACTTTCGATCAAATAAAAATGTTCATTACGCGACTAGGAAGAAAGTCAAAGGCGGTCATCAACGGGGACCTTAGACAGTCAGACTTAGGTCGTGAAAGCGGAGGACTACTTTCTTGTATGGATAAGTTGAGAGACATAGAAGGCGTTTCAGTGTGTGAATTGACGTATTGTGACATTATAAGAAGTGATGTAATTGCAAGAATCTTGGAAAAATTAAACGAAACCACCGATTCTGATGGTAAAATAATATGACATGCTATTCATGCATTTACCAAATCTCAAAAGGAAAGAGTACTATGAAAAAGATCGCCTTACTAACAGTCCTATTGGCAACAATGTTGATTACTGTCGGTGACCTACAAGGCTTGACACAAGACGCACCCTCTCATTCCGTGTCGTCGGAATGCCCATTTGATCATGTTGGAGGCAGAGGCACATGGACGGGTAAAACTAAGGTCGTTAATGCAAAAGTATTCTACGAACAAAAATGCATCCAAGGACACAGGTGGTATACGCGTAAGCCATGATCTACATGGAGAATAAAAATGCCAGAATATAGTTTCTTGTGCGAAAACTGCTCACACAAATGGTCTATTGTATGCAGTATAAATGAATATACAGACAAGCAAAGCTGCCCCGGCTGCCGGAAAAGAAAAACGGTTCATAGAGACTTTGAAGAAGACTCGGTGCATGGATCGGTTAATCTTTCGCTTTCTGAGGTAAAAACCATAGGGCACTATGCAGACAAACAAACAAAAAAATATGGAAAATGGAAATGTGAAGATATGCTAAGAGACTTTAAAACCAAGAAAGTGCAAGGAGGAGGAGAACTTCCTGCTGGTATGAGCCGTGTGGAGCGTCCTACCGACGCCCCTATCTGGCCCGGAGAAACAACAAAGAAGAGAAGAAAGGTAAGAAAAAAAAACAAATGAGCACTTTTAGAATACATAAAGGAAAAGATGTCCAAAAATCTAACGAAGAGGAACTCCAAGAAAAAGAGACCCTCTTTTATACCATTTTTGGAAAACATGAGTGGTTAGATGAAGAAGGCTTCCCTAGAACAAACCAAGAAAGTCCAGACGCTTACGCAAAATCAATAGTTGGGAACTCTAAGACTAAATTTTTCGTAAAAAGGGGCCGTTATGGAAAACTCTACAACCCCATTGGGCTATATAGCGAAGGAACTGCCAACAAGCAATTGCGGCATGCGGGTCGTCCCGAATGGGAGTTCAAAGAAGAAACAGAAAGGGTCTTTAATTTTTATATTAAGTTCTTAAAAACTAAAAACAGCGCGTGGTTACATAACGCAGAAAGAGAGTAGCGCAATGGGAAAACTGTCAAAAGCAAAACAAATAACTGATACGGAAAAATATTGTATCCAAGGGATGCACTACAATGAAATGTCAGAAGAAGAGATTTCCAAAGCCCTTGGAAGAGACATAGAGGAAGTGGCAAGTTATATATCCGTTTTAGAACAAGAACAAGAAAAAAAAGCTAGCAATTTTATTATAAATGAAACTGGAAGCGGTAATAAAGGGGTTTCTGTCATGACTCAGGCTGGCTCTGAACGAGTAGATGCCGCAAGAGAACGATTGGTTCCTCCGGCCAGAAACACCAATACCATTCACTCAATCCATGACTAAAAAGAGAACAGAAAAAAGCACATATCCCTCTCGATATTCTCCGGGAGGATGGGTTTCTGCTCCGCAGTATATCACAGAATTTATTTGTGAAAAAAAAGCGCAGAAAGACCGCAAAGAACTTCCAATAAAATTTTGGGAGATTAAAGAATGGCGTAGTTATTATAGATATCAAATTACGCTAGCAAACAAGCTCCTCAAGGAGTTTCCTGCAACTGCCATTATAGCGGCACTCAAGGATAAGAGGTGCTGGAAAACATATTCTCTTCGAGCCCCAATGCTATATGGTATAATTGAAGAGAAGGAGAAGGAACTCACAGTCCGTGAGGCTGAGGCTGACTATGATGTAGCTAAAAAAGACGACAACATCACTCACCGAAGTGCCAACAATCAGAAATCTATACTATCAAAACTAAGAGAGCTAGATGAATAAGGATATTATTAAAGAATATGGAAACGTTCTTCATGATCCTTCAGTAATAACAGACCGACCTCTCAAAACTCTTTCTGTAAGCCCCAAAATAGACATTGCTCTGGGAGGTGGAGTGCCCGAGGGTTCTCTCTTTATTATGACAGGTCCAGAAAAGGTTGGAAAAACCGTAACGGCTCTTGCATTTTGCTCAAATGCCCAAGAATACGAGCGGGATATATATTATGCCAACATAGAGGGTAGGTTGAGAAAACGGGACCTAGAAGGCATTGGTGGACTTGATCTTAACGCTGAGACAATGCAAATCATTTCCTCCACCGAGGGCAATATTCTTTCAGCAGAAAAATATTTGTCAATAATAGACAATATAGTCCACACAAAACCGGGATCAATAGCCGTAGTGGATTCCTTCTCAGCTTTAGCAAGCGAGTCTGAGCTAACAGGGGACCTAGCAGACGTTCAAGTTATGAGCGTACAAAAAATACTGGCTAAATTCTGCCGTCGTATATCAAATGCTCTACCTATAAATCGAGTCACCGTAGTGGGAATTACTCACTTAATGGCAAATGTCCAAAAATTTGGCCGGGGAAAATCTAAAATAGAAAAGTCGGGGAGTGCACTTAAGTATCAAGTTGATGTTAAGCTACATGCGAGTCACTCACAGCCAATTATGCAGGGAGACACCCAGATTGGACAGACTGTAAATTGGCAGGTGGTGACCTCTGCTATCGGCCCTCCGGGACAGAAGGTTGCAAGTCACATCAAATATGGTCGAGGGATCTGGAAAGAGATGGAGCTTGCCGACCTTATGGTTGATTTCGGTCTTGTTGTTAAGTCTGGGTCTTGGCTCAAACTTCCTAACGATGAAAAGATTCAGGGAAAAGTAAATCTTGCATCCTATCTAGAGGAAAACCCTAAAGAGTATAGGGCCTTTGAAAAAGAAGTATTTACTATGGTTGGAATTGAGAAGTGAAAACTAGAGATTTAAACGATGAAATTTACAACTGGAAATTGCAAGGATATGTAACCAAGGCAAACGATACAAGGCCGCGATCTAAACTTCACTTGATGGCGCGTGACTTGCTGATGGAATTGTTTCCTACCGTTCAAATATTGGAAGAGGTGCCAGTCCAACTAACTCGTTTTGAAAAAGGCTTCTTTGATTTTTATATCAATACCCTCAAGCTCGTTATTGAGGTGCACGGCCAGCAACACTACAAATTCAATGCATTGTTTCATACGTCCGCACAGGATTTTGCTCAGCAGAGAAAAAGAGATGCTCGCAAAAAGGAATGGTGCGAGTATAATAACATTACATACGTGGAACTTCCGTTTAAGGAAAAGGTTGACGAGTGGAAAAGCCGAATACTGCAACGGAACAATTAGTTAGATTAGACTCTATTTTGGATGAGTATGAGTCCTCCATAGGGCTACCTTCCTATGCTGCCGACTTTCACGAACCAGCCGTTCATGGGTACATGCAGATGGATAGAACTTCCATAGAGAAACTTACCCTTGAAGAGTGTGCTGAAGCGTCACTGCTCTTGGGAAGCCTGTCTTTTCACGTACTTCGCTCCCAGAATCGAGAGGTTGCTCGTGTTCAGTGGGCGCAAACGTCACTAAAATCAGTCATTTCCGGAAAAGAGAGTCAATATTCTGGTTCATGGGACAGTCAATATCATCAGGCAATCAAAGACAACGACTACGCGAGGAAGCTTTTAGCTATTAAAAAATACGCCCAGCAACGTGCCGATAGGCTAATCCATATCGCAAGCTCAATTAAAAACATGGCAGATCTTTTCCTAAACTTGCAAAAGGCCAAGGCGGGTAGAAGGTATGAATAGAAAAGAAGAATTAAAAAAGCTACTAAAAGAATTCACCAAAGATGAATTGAGGGAAATTTTAGAGGCTCCTGAAGAAGAAGCCGAAAAAAACTTTCATCAGATTGACCCTACTAAAAAGAAAAGAAGGAGAGGAAAGGGAACGCGTCGAAAAAATAAAAAGAAGGGTTCCCAGAAAAGATCCACCAAAACCTACGGAAACGACAAAGGAAACTCATGCAGGAGTAGTACCGTAGACACTTCCAGCAAGCGACCGAATAAGTTCGAGGACTTTATGAAAAACACGGTACTAACGGCGGCTGAAAAAAGTGAACTCGAAGAGGCTTCAGCAGCCGATAGACAAAACAAGGGTGCGGATCGCGCTCCGAGAACACGGCGGTCCAATATGGTAGAGGCGGAGTGCCGATCCTGCGGTGTCCAAGAAGAGGTTTCATCATCAGTAATATATGATATAAATAGATGGAAATGTAACAAATGTTCATCGCAGGCTTGCGAGTAAAAAGGTAGAGTTTCAAAGACCAAAGTTCCACTTTTACGACTAGGTGTCATTAATTTTTTTTATGATTTTACAAGACTTACCAGCAGAACGAGCAATCTTATCCGGAATCTGTCGCTTCGGATCGTCTGCTCTTTTTGATGTTGCAGACATTATTGACGATGGTAGCTTTACCATAGAATCCAACGTTTCTATCTACTCATGCTTAAGGCATATTATAGACAAAGATGATTCGGCTGAGATAGATGTGCCTTCTATACTTTCGGCAGCCAAAGAGATAGGTCTAACTGGGTTTTTCAATAACCAAGAAGTCGCACACCTGTCCTCCATAATGAAGTTTCCGGTGCTTTTAAAAAATGTCCGGTCATTTGCTGCCAAGATTAGAAAATTACAAATAGCGAGAATGATGTATGACCAGCTAGAGCTTACAAAGGAAAAGTATATAGAAATCAAGGGAGATGAGCCAATTTCAAATATTCTTGGAATTGCAGAAGAGTCTATTTTTGAGTTCACCTCTCTTTTATCTGACAGTGATGACGCTCCTGTAAAAATATTCAATGATGTAGAAGAATATCTAACCGAACTTTCCGACGATCCCGTTGACCAAATAGGAATTTCTACGGGTTATCCCAGATATGACTTTGCCATAGGAGGAGGCCTGAGAAGAGGAACAGTTAATGTAATTGGAGCACGACCGAAAGTAGGAAAAACATTACTAGCAGACAACATGGGCGTTCATATCGCAAGATCTGGTATTCCGGTATTAAACTTAGATACAGAAATGAGAAAGGAAGATCACCAAAACCGTCTCATGGCAATGCTTACAGGCGTAGAAATAAATGATATCGAAACAGGAAAATTTGCAGAAGGTGCGGCCTCTAAAAAGAAAGTTTTTGATGCGGCAGAAGAAATCAAAAATCTTCCTTATTACTTCAAGTCAATTGGAGGGGCCGTATTTGAAGATCAGATTTCAGTTATGCGTAGGTGGATTGCCAAAACCGTAGGGTTAAATGACAAGGGAAAAGCAAAAGACTGTGTTATAATTTATGATTATCTAAAGCTTATGGATTCTGCTGAAATAAAAGGAGATATGAAAGAGTTTCAGGTTCTTGGCTTTATGATGACAGCACTCCACAACTTTGCATTAAGATATGAAGTGCCTATTCTTTCCTTTGTGCAGTTAAATCGGGACGGCATAAACAAAGAGACTACTGACACGGCCTCCGGATCAGACCGCATCATTTGGCTGTGCTCCAACTTTAGTATTTACAAGACCAAATCTGATGAAGAAATAGCGAAGGACGGCCCAGAACACGGCAACAGAAAGCTCGTGCCTGTTATTGCCAGACATGGAGAGGGTTTGCAAGACAGAGACTATATTAACATTAAAATGAACGGCGCTTGTGGTAAAATAATAGAAGGACATACTGCGTTCGAACTAGAAGATGGCATTGACGCAAACTATGATGATGAAGTGTACTCAGACAATGAAGACATCCCCTTCGTATAAATACGGCGACTATGGCAAGCTAAAGGCTCTGTCACAGATGGCTGTACAGTATATAGATCAAATATATGAATATTTTGGCATACGAAGGTCTTATAAGAATGAAATTTTAATAAAGTCAGTTTGCCCAATACACGGAGGAGACAATCCTACCGCACTTAATATGTATTATAATGGTGACTATAAGGTTCACTATAAGTGCCGAACGCACCAATGCGAAGAAATCTTCGGAAATAGCTTTATACACTTTATCAAAGGTGCACTGTCTCGTTTTAAATACAACTGGGAGAATGAGGGAGATAAAGAGGCTAGTTTTGGAGAAGCCGTAGAATTTCTATTAAAATTCTTAGACCAAGACTTCAGTTCTCTCAAAAGTGAAAATGTAAATATAGAAAAGATGAAATTCGGAGGACTGGTTAATAGCCTTTGTGTGGGGAGTCCTCGTGGGATTGGTATTACTCAGGAAGAATATAGAAATAAGGTCCAAGTGCCCTCCAAGTACTACGTTGACCGAGGCTTTTCTAAAGAGGTGCTAGAGGAGTATGATGTTGGCTATTGCGATAATCCCAGAAAGCCGATGTTTCGACGAGCAGTTGTCCCGATATACGATAATGACCACAAATATATAGTAGGATGCACTGGACGAAGCATATTTAACAAATGCGGAGATTGTAATAACTACCATGCCCCCCTTGAACAATGTAGCCATTTCCCTAAATGGTTGCATAGTAAAGGCTTCCAAAAGGAAAAGTGGTTGTATAATTATTGGAGAGCCAAAAACCATATACTAGACAGTGGAACTGCCATCCTTGTTGAATCTCCGGGAAATGTTTGGAGGCTCGCTGAAGCAGGAATACACAATGTTGTAGCGATTTTCGGAACAGCATTTAACAATGATCAGAAACACTTGCTCGATGAATCGGGAGCACTATCCTTAATCTGCCTCATGGATAATGATGATGCAGGAAGAAAGGCGGCAGAAAAAATAGAGCAACAGTGCGGCATGTTATATAGGCTATATTTCCCAAACTTTGATGCTAATGATATTGCTGAACTAAATGTAGATAAAATAACAGAAGATATTAAACCTTGGATTGACAAAGCTAAAGAATTATATAAAGGACTTTAAAATGAGTGATGTAAAAGGGTTCGCGGTTAGTTACTTGTTTCATAAGGCAGTTACCGACCAAGAGAAAGCAAGACTGTCATTAGAACTACTAATGAATAATGCCGTAGGCATTGGGGACCATTCGACTGGAGATTTTCATCAGAACTTAGATGAAGCACTTGATCTTCTAGTAGACGCAGAAGATCGTCTAGATATACTACAAAAACACTATCGTGATATATTAGGAGAGCAAAATGCCAACCAATCTGATGGAAGCTAAAAAAATATACAGCATTGTTAATGACTACCTTGGTCTTAAAGCGGCTAGGGAGCTAACAAAACGACTGGTGACTGAAGTGGGAGCCGAAACCGAAAATGATTCATTAAGACAAAGTCTTAGAA
>Ga0208919_1002217_pt1 | contig 10385 bp, 9 predicted proteins | sample 4_EtaG_FD_184076 | JGI IMG/M metagenome (GOLD analysis project Ga0208919, IMG submission 184076) | Marine viral communities from the Subarctic Pacific Ocean - 4_ETSP_OMZ_AT15127 metaG (SPAdes) (version 3) | ecosystem: Environmental > Aquatic > Marine > Oceanic | place: Pacific Ocean | collected... | reverse complement strand
AGGCTCGACGCTGATGCCGAACGTGGCCTCCTTGAGCAGGGCAGGGTCGTAATTGCGCAATGCCCCTTCATCCAGCGCGAAATCGTTGCCCAGAACGCCCACGGAGCGAGGGTTTGGGCCCAGCTCGTCGGCCTTGATCCACAACTGATAGGATTTTCCAGGTCTTGGCTCGGCAGTTACCGGCCTGATATTGAGCCGTTGCTCCTTCAGGTCCACCGTCAGCAGGAAGGCCGGCTGCTCATCGTTGTTCTGGAAAACCGCAACAAACGACTGGGCTTGAGGCTCGGGCTGCGGCTGGAACGCCAGAATGGCCACGAGAACCAGGGCGGCCGCCGAGGCAATTGCTGTGCTCCAGCGCCAGCGGTTCAGTTGGCTGCGCAGCGCAATCACGTTGGACGTTTCGGCAGCCTCTCGAGGCGTCGATTCTACCCGGTCCAGAGCCTTCTCGATTTTTGCGAACAACGCCGGTGAGGGCTGAACGGGCTCGGTTTCCTCGGCCAGCTTACCCAGGCGCTCTTCCCATTGAAGAATCAGCGCATCTACCTCCGGGTCCTCATTGCGCCGGCTTTCAAGATAGGCCCGCTCCGAGGCTGGCAATGTGCCCAGAACGAACTCTGCAACCAGCATGTCCAGGTCGTCGCGTTCAGTCATGATTCGAGGCACCTTTTGAGCTGTTTCAGGGCGCGGTGAAGCCAGGTCTTTACCGTGTTGACCGGCTGTTCAAACTGGCTTGCCAGGTCCTCCCGGGACCATCCGTTAAGGTAGGCCAGGCGCACCATGTCCTGTCGGTCTTTTTCCAGTTGGTCGATGCAGTGATTCAGTTGATTTGCCGCCCGCTGGTCTTCCAGCTGTTCCTGCGCCGATGTCTGCCGGCCTGGCATCTCATCCAGCTCGTCGCTGTTCGTGGTGCGTCCGGCGGGGTGTTTGCGCAGCTCATCAATGGCACTATTGCGGGCAATCGATACCAGCCAGGTGATTGGCGAGGATTTGCCGTCCTGAAACTGCTCGGCTTTTTGCCAGATCTTGAGATAACTGTCCTGGATAACATCGTCTGCCCACCCTCTGTCTCTGAGGATACGCAACACGGTGCCCAGAAGTTTCGGGGCAGTTGCCTGGTAGAGGAGGGCGAAAGCCTGGCGGTCTTTCTGAGCCACGCGGTGAATCAGCTCAGCAATACGCTCCGGGGTGTCTGGGGGCGCCTGAAAACTCTGCGCATCATTGGCATTGTCTGGGAGCTGATCGGGGTCAGGCTTCATGGGGCCTCAGGCTCTAATGTCTGATCAGCAGGTTACTGCTTGGACTGCTAATGCTCAACATGAAATTACGCTGGCGGTGTTGCCCTGCATGTCAGTTTGGGCCGCAGTCAGCCCGAATACTGCTGCTTGCGCCACCGCACCGGTGGCATGCCCGTCCAACGCCGGAATGCCCTGTAAAACGTGCTGACCTCGGCAAACCCCAGCGCTTCGGCGATTTCAGGTAGGGAGGCGCTGGAATCGGCGACCGCCTGTAGGGCTTTTTCACGGCGTACGTCGTCAACCAGCCCGTCAAAGGTCTGGCCCTGTTCCCGGAGCCGCCGGGCCAGGCTGCGTTCGCTGATGCCCAGGGCTTCGGCTGCGTCTGCCCGGCGGGGCAGAACCGGTCCTATCCGGGCGTTCAGCCATCGGCGTATTTCCGGCACTGAGGCACTGTTGATGGAGAGGGCGGCAAGGCGGGCATTGGTGTAGCGCTCGTGCACCTGGGCAAGCTGGGGGTCCGCCTGGGGCAGGGGCTGGTCCAGAACGGCGTTGTCGATCTGAACACCGCTGAACGCCTGCTCGAACTCCACCGGGCAATTGAATACGGTCTGGTAACCGGCCATCGGCCCCAACCGGGCTTGGCTGAACTGCACCCGGGATGGTTGCATCCGGGTGCCGGTAACCCAGCTTCCGAACCCCACTACCGAGGCCAGCACCGCTTCGATCTGGTGCGGGCTGAAGGCCAGCTGCCCCTGCCTGGGGTGGTAGACCAGCCAGGTGGCTGTGTTGCCGGCAACAATCTGGAACCGCCCGCCATCGGAGATCAGCCGCTGAAAACGCTGCACCATCACGATGGCCTCCCGCAGGGTTGCGGCAGATTGCAGCGCAAACCCCACGCCACTGATGCTCATCGGGGAGAACTCCGCTCCCACCTTCAAACCAAAGCCCGGGTCGCCGGTGCAGCGTTCGGCGGCGTGCCAGAGCCGGGTAATATCGTCGATCGGCCAGCGTTCCAGTTCGCAGGCGGCTTCCGGAATGCCGGCTTCTGCCAGCAGTTGGTTGGCGCTTAAAGACAGCCTCTCGGCAGCACCGATGACGGTGTTAACCCAGCCAATGGAAACCGTGGCCTCTAATGTCAATTTTGTTGGCCTCTAAAGTCAATTTTAAAGCCATGGTACCGGTATATCTTTAAACCTGACAACTCATTGCAATCGGGTCGGATGCGATATGGCCAAGGTGATTTCCTCAGACATTCTGGTGGTCGGCGGCGGGCTGGCCGGTATTGTCGCGGCTCTGGAAGGATTGCGCGCCGGCAAGTCCGTAACCCTGGCAGACCGGGACACCGAAGAACGGATGGGTGGCCTGGCGCTTTGGGCCTTTGGTGGCATGATGCTGGTGGGTACGCCGCTGCAGAAGCGCATGAAAATTGCCGACACACCGGAGATTGCCCTGGAAGACTGGCTCAGCTTTGGCGAGCTGGCCCCCGACGATGAATTGCCCCTGCAATGGGCCCGTTACTACGTGGAGCATTCACGCTCCGAGGTTTACGACTGGCTCAGCAACGAAGGCATCAAGTTCCTGCCCGCCGTGAACTGGGTTGAGCGCGGCCGTTTCGGCGATGGGAATCGTTTGCCCCGGTACCATGTGGTGTGGGGCACCGCCCGGGAACTGGTCCGCTGCCTGATGACCGCGCTGCACCGGGAGAACACCAGCGGCAAGCTCACGCTGCTGCACCAGCATCGCATTACCGAACTGGACCACGAAGCGGGAAAGGTCAGCGGCGCCCTGGCTATCAACGAGGCCACGGGAGAGGAAGTTCGCTTCGCGGCGTCGGCCGTGGTGCTGGCCACCGGCGGCATCAACGGCAGCCACAAGGAATGCCGCGCGAACTGGCCGGTTGATCGCCCGCAACCCACCCGCATGCTGAATGGTGCCCACCCCTATGCCGATGGCCGCATGCATCACTGGGTGGCCGACACCCTCGGAGGCCGGATTACCCACGCCGGCGAAATGTGGAACTACGCGGCCGGCTTCCCGCATCCGTACCCCCATTTTCCGGGCCACGGCCTGTCCACCATTCCCTGCAAGTCGGCCCTGTGGCTGAACCACTGTGGCGAGCGGATTGGCCCGGAACCCCTTGTGACCGGCTTCGATACCCACTGGCTGTGCCAGCGTGTGGCCGAACAGGAAAAACCCTGGACCTGGCACCTGCTCAACTGGCGCATCGCTGCCAAGGAATTTGCCATCTCGGGCTCCGAGCATAATGCCCGCATCCGGGATAAACAGTTCCCCCAGTTTGTGAAAGAGCTGTTGCTGGGCAACCACGCCCTGATTCGGCAGATGCAGCATGAAAGCCGGGATTTCCTGGTCGCCGACAGCCTCACGGATCTGGCCGGCAAGATGAACGCGCTGACCTGCTCGAACGACATCAACCCGGCAACACTCAAGGCCACCGCGGATGCCTTTGATGCCAACTTCGCGGCAGGCACCAGCCTTCACGACGACCCCCAGATCCGGATGATCCAGCATGCCCGGGAATGGAAGCCGGACCGCCTGCGCACCTGCAAGCCGGCCCCGCTGCAGAAATCCGGCGCTGGCCCCTTTATCGCCATCCGCATGCAGCTGATTACCCGCAAAAGCCTGGGTGGCCTGCAAACCGATCTGCAGAGCCGCGTCCTGGGTGCCCATGGGCAGCCGGTTGAAGGCCTGTATTGTGTCGGCGAGGCGGCAGGCTTTGGTGGCGGTGGTGCGAACGGAAAACGTTCTCTGGAAGGCACCTTCCTGCCCGGCTGCATCATGACAGCCCGGGCAGCGGTGCGCGCCATCGTGGCCGGAGGCTGAATCCTGTGGGCAAAACACATAACCAAAACCCAGAACCCGGAAAGCTTGGAGAACAACAATGACAAACGGCGCTCAAGCCCTGATGAAAACCCTGGTGGATGCCGGCGTTGAGGTCTGCTTCAGCAACCCCGGTACCAGTGAAATGCACTTTGTGGCCGCCCTGGATGACGAACCCAAAATGCGGGCGGTTCTTGCCCTGTTCGAGGGTGTGGCCACCGGCGCCGCGGATGGCTATGCCCGCATGGCTGACAAACCCGCCGCTACCCTGTTGCACCTGGGCTGCGGGCTGGGCAACGGCCTGGCCAACCTGCACAACGCCCGCAAGGGCAAGGTGCCGGTGCTGAACATTGTGGGCGACCACGCCACCTACCACGTGAAATACGATGCCCAGTTGCAGTCGGATATCGAGACCGTAGCCCGCAACGTATCCCCGGGGTTTGTGCGCACCGCCAAGAGCACGGAAACCCTCTCCCAGGATGCCGCCGAAGCCATTGCCGCTGCCCGTACGGCGCCGGGGCAGGTCGCCACACTGATACTGCCTGCGGATGTGTCCTGGAGCGAGGGCGGTGTGCCCAGCGCGCCCCTGGCGCCGCCGACACCGGAGCCTGCAGACGATGCCACGGTGGAAGCCATTGCCAAGGCCATCCGCTCCGGCAAGAAAACCGCGTTGTTGATGGGCGGCCATTCCCTGCGAGAGCCCAACATGCTGGCGGCCGCCAAACTGGCCGCCCACAGCGGCGTTACCCTGCTGGCGGAGACCTTCCCCACCCGCATGGAGCGGGGGGCCGGCCTGCCTTACATCGAACGAATCGCCTACCTGGCGGAACTGGCCACGGTGCAGTTGACCGATATAGAACAGCTGATTCTGGTGGATTCGAAGGCGCCGGTTTCCTTCTTCGCCTACCCCGGCAAGAAGAGCTACCTGGTGCCGGATACCTGCCAGGTACACACCCTTGCAGCCCCGGACCAGGATATTCTGGCCAGCCTTAACAAACTCAATGACGCCGTTGGCGCCAGCCAGGCACAGCCGAAGCTCCAGCCAGAGAAACGACCGGGCCGGCCACGGGGCAAGCTGACTGCTGAGAAAGTCTGCAAAGCCGTAGGCGAGTTGATGCCCGAGAACGCCATCATCGTGGATGAAGGCATCACCTCCAGCCTGATGCTTTCGGTCATGACTGCCGGCGCGCCCCGCCACGACATGCTCACCCTCACCGGTGGCGCCATCGGCCAGGGCCTGCCCAATGCCGTGGGCGCCGCCGTAGCCTGCCCGGACCGGCCGGTTATCGCCCTGATTGGCGATGGTACCGCCATGTACACCATCCAGGCCCTGTGGACCATGGCGCGGGAGCAACTGAACGTCACCTCCATCATCTTTAACAACGCCTCCTACTCCGTGCTCAACATCGAGCTGGAGCGGGTCGGTGCCGAAGAGGCCGGAGAGAAAGCCAAATCCCAGCTGGACCTGCGGGGCCCGGTGATCAACTTCGCGGAAATGGCCAACGGCATGGGCGTTCACGGCGTGCGGTTGCACACCGCCGAGGAAATGGCAAAAGCCCTGGAATACGCACGGAGAATGCCGGGGCCGCACGTGATAGAGGCCATGATTCCCGAGTCACTCAGCGGCGTGAAACGCCGTGTACTGCCCTGGATGCTGCGGGCACTACCCAGCCTGCCGGTGTCAGTTTCCCGGGCGCTGAAGCGCAAGCTTGCGCCTTAGCAGGATTGGCGAACGCCTACATTGAATTGGGTGAAGAAATCGGGCCTGTCTCCTGCGGAGGAGACAGGCCCTTAGCTTTCTGGGGCTCAACGGTCCCGCTCAGCCGGGTGTATCAGAGCTTGGCGAGCTCAGCATCGAATGCTTTGGCACCAGCATCGGTGAACTCATAAGCTCCACGAATATACTGCAGTGTTGCCATTTCTGTATCTGTAACGCCTTGTCCATCCTTAGCGGACTTGAACAGGTCTTTTGCTTCGTCCACTGAGATTTTGCCCTCGCCCCGACCCGTAGTGTGTTTTACGGCCAGGTCAATGAGCTCTTTCTCATATTTGTTGCCATCAATTGTCACATAAGCCATAAGAATATCCTTCCGTGAGGTATTGGATCGTTCTTTCCGGAACGTTAATGCTTATGCCGGAGAATGTGCCGAGGGTGGCACATTCCTTAATTTAGCCCCTTGTTCAAAGAATGAACAGATTTTAGTGGTGAGATCCGGGGAGCTCTCAAGCCCCCGGATTCAGTGGTTGGGCAGGCGTTACAGCCAGGTCAGGCCAGCGCTGATGATGATGCCGGTGATGATCAGCAGCATCAGGCAGTAACCCATGATGTCCTTGGCCTTCAGCCCGGCAATGGCCAGCACCGGCAGGGCCCAGAATGGCTGGAGCAGGTTGGTCCAGGCATCACCCCAGGCGACGGCCATGGCCACCCTGGGAATATCTGCACCCAGCTCCTGCGCCGCAGGCAGCATAACCGGAGCCTGCACCGCCCACTGACCGCCTCCTGAGGGAACGAAGATGTTTACTAGGCCAGCACTGATGAAACTCCAGAAGGGTAGGCTCTCGGCACTGGCAATGGAGACAAACCCACTGGAAATGCTGGCTGCCAGACCAGAGGCCGTCATCACGCTCATAATGCCCGCATAGAACGGGAACTGGATAACGATACCGGCACCGCCCTTGACTGCCTCGTTCAGGCTTGCCAGCAGGCGCTTTGGAGTCTGGTGCAGGATGATGGCAATGAACAGGAACATGAAGTTAACGATGTTCAGGTTCAGGCCGCCCCCGTCCATGAAATACTGGAAGATAAACGCGATGCCACTGAAACCGATCAGCCAGGCCAGGGTGCGGCTGTTCTCCAGGTAGTCAGCAGGGCGATTGATTACCACAGAAGTGTCTGGCTCGTCGTCCAGGATCTTCGGGTCGGCATAAATGCTGTCCCTTTCCTCAGGCAGCATCAGCCGGTTGACCAGCGGCACAATGATGAACAGGGCCGCCACAATGGCCAAGTTAAAGAACGCAAAGATGGTTTCCCCGGTGCCGATAATGCCGATGGTGTCCTGGGTGAAGTGCCCCTCGGTAGCAATGGTCAGAGGAATAGAGCCTGCGAGGCCTCCGTGCCAGACAATAAAGCCAGAGTAAGCGCTGGCAATCAGAAGGGGGTAGTGGACGCGGATCTGGCGAGCCAGCGCCTTGGCGAACAGGGCGCCCACAACAAGGCCAAACCCCCAGTTAATCCAGCTTGCAATCAAAGCAATGAAGGTCACTAGCACTATTGCCTGGCCAGGCGTTCTGGCGAGCATCGCTATACGGTTCAGGATGCCTCGCACCAGCGGTGTGCTGGCCATCATGAAGCCGGTGACCAGCACCAGCAGCATTTGCATGGAGAAGGTGAGCAGGTTCCAGAAGCCGTTACCCCACATCTCAACCACGGCCATTGGGCTGTGGCCCTGAAAAACCATGGCAGCGATAAAGGCGACCAGGGTAAGAATGATGACAAACAGGTACGGGTCTGGCAGATATTTATCCACCAGGCTGACCATCGGTTTGGACGCTCTGTCTAGCATTTGTTACCTCGTTGTTTTGTTTAGACTCTGTGCGAGTGTAGCAAGCTAAACGTAAAGCGCTTCCTTAAACCATTATTCTTTCGGAGCATTGTGTTTAAGAGGGGACTCAGGATGCCTGGATACTCGAGGCAATGGCATCAGCAATAAATGCGTAGCCTTTTGGGCTGGGGTGGTAGCCATCGCTGGCGAGAAGATCCGGATCGGTCACAGTCGGGTAGTTAAGGTACCCAAAATCTGCAGCGGCGTCCCTGGCCAGCTGTTGGTAGATCTTGTCCAGCTGCATTGCGCGCCACCCCATTACGTAACGAAGCGGCGAGGGCAGCGCCGTGAACAGATGCATCGGTGGCACGCTCAGAAGCAGAATAGGCCCTGAATACCGTGGCGCCAGCAATTGGCGCAATGCCCGCAACTGCCGGCGGAAACGAAAGCGGGGCGTGAAGCCCGTGGTGTCGTTCACCCCCATGCTCAGCAGCACCACATCCGCCTCCGGCAGTTCGGTGGTTTCCAGCTTGCGAACCAACGCCCCAAGCCGGATGCCGTTGACCCCGAAGGTATGCCAGGCAATGGTCTGACCCGTGCGCTCGTGGATTTCCCTTGCCAACTGGCTGGCCAGGCCCTGATCGTGGGTTTCAACACCCACACCGGCCGCCGTGGATTCGCCAATCACCAGGACTCGCCTGGCGGGAGTACCTTCGCCATATTGGCCGCACGGAGAGCCACCGGCCTCCGGCAGCCTGGGCGTTGTGCGGCGCGCCTGTTTGCCCTGGTAGAGCAGTACCGGAAAGAGCAGGGTAGTCGTCAGCCAGAAAGGGAGGTGCATCGAGAAGCTCCGGTTTTACCGACAGGTTAGTGAGCGACTGACTTGGAAAACAGATTGATCACTGCAACACCGGTGATGATCAGCGCCATACCAATAACAGTGGCGGCATCCAGAGCCTGCCCGTAAATCAGCCAGCCGATCAGTGCCACCAGCACAATGCCCATCCCCGCCCAGATGGCATAGGCCACGCCTACGGGAATTTCCTTCAAAGTCAGCGAGAGGAAGTAAAAGGCAATTGTATAGCCAGCGATCACCAGCAGGCTGGGCCAGAGTTTGGTGAACCCTTCACTGGCTTTCAGGCCGGTGGTGGCTATCACTTCCGCTACGATGGCAACGCCCAGAAAAATCCAGCTCTTCACAACTTACAGCCCCCTATTGGTGAACAGCCGTCCGGCACGACCGAACGGTACTCTGTGGCTGCGGAGTCTATCAAAAACCAGGCCGATAACGCGCGGGCTTATCCCGGCCAGAGCGGTGGCCATTGGCCGTGGAGCTTGTTGTACTGCTCGATGGGCTCGCTACGGTAGCCGCCGGCATAGCGCTCTTTCACGGTGGGATGCACCCAGGTGCGGTTGGTCTCGGGCGGGGGTATCTCGCGCACCAGCTTGCCCAGCAACTTGTACTTGCCCTTGTACTCATTGTGCTGATCGGCGTTGGCGTGGGTTACGGCGGGCAGGGAATCATTGAACACCAGGGCGTGTTTTTGCGCTTCCTCTTTCAGCCACAGAAGGGGGATATCCGCCAGGGTGCGGCCCTGTTTGTCTGGCTCGTAACCGCCGCCTACGTCCGAGTGCACCCCGGCAAACCAGACCTGGGCCAGATCGGTGCCGTCTCGCGGCTCCCAGAGCGTGGGTTCGAAATCCTCCCGCTGCTCGTCCAGCGAAAGCGCGTGACGGGCAACGCGAATGTTGCTGCCGATCTTACAATCGTAGAACAGGTCCCGATCCTTGATCAGGCCGAAAAAAGTAAAGGGCAGGCCCAGGGCACCCACGGTATCCCACACCCCGACAAACCGGATGGGCGTGCGCCGCTCCAGCGAATATTTCGCCTTCCAGGCCATGGAGTGGTCGCCGTTGGCCTTGTGCTTCTTGGTTTTGTAGAGCTTGAAGGCCTCCTCGATCCGGCTGCCGTGTTCTTTTCGCAGAATGCTGCAGTTGTTGATCATTCCGCAAAGACTTCGGGCCGTGTAGGCACCGCGGCTGAACCCGAACAGGAAAATCTCGTCGCCGGGCTCGTAGTTGTGCACCAGAAACCGGTAGCCGTCCATCACGTTCTTCTCCAGCCCGTAACCGGTGGCGCCGGCGCGGAGTGAATCGTGGTAGGAGCCAATGCCCCAGTCGTAGAACACCACCTGCTCCACCCCGTTACCGTCGGTAGGCCGGATGGCGCGGGCAAATTGCAGAACGTTGGTGGGAAAGTCCTCACCCAGGATTTCTTCCGGGCGATTCCAGGTGCCATCGAAGCAGACAGCAATGCGTTTCATGGGAGTGACCTCCTGTCGTGTTGTTTCCCTGTGCCCCGCCTGTCGAAAGGGGAGCAGCCTTGCCCACCGCCCGGCGTATGGAGACGACCGGTACATCCTGTTTGGTGGATATAGGTGAGTATCTCAGGTATGCAAGTGAGAGGGTAGTGTCGAGGCGCCGGGTGCTGGAGTTATACGCATGCGTTCGCAAAACTCCAGATGCCAAATGAGAAATGTCGGTAACTATCTGATAGGGTTGGAAAGATGGAAAAGACTGGGTGGAGTTATACGCCCACCGAAGGAGCAGGAGTGGCTCAAAAGAGGGCGTATAACTCCCGCGGTAGCCGTGGTAACTGGTGCTCAAGGGATTGTTTTTACTGAAGAAGTTCGTTTTTTCTTGAGCGTGTTTGAATGGAGTTTTACGAACGGGTGATATACGAACGCGTTCGTATAATTAGCTGTTAGGG